>JGI12420J12819_1000545_pt1 | contig 21170 bp, 20 predicted proteins | sample Passage237A_FD_12819 | JGI IMG/M metagenome (IMG submission 12819) | reverse complement strand
CCGATCTTCTCGGCGTGCCGAAGTCGGTGGCGGCGATTTATGGGATCGTGTTCGCGTCACCGGAGCCGCTGACGTTTGCAGACATCGAGGCGCGACTGAACATCAGCAAGGGCTCGATCAGCCAGGGTCTGCGCGTGCTGCGTGAAGTCGGAGCGCTCAAGGAAGTTTCCGCGCCCGACGAGCGAGCCGAGCGCTTCACGCCTGATCTTGAGTTGCGCCGTCTGGTGGAGCGTTTTCTGGAAAACCGGCTGCGCAAGCAGCTCGACGAGGGCGGCAATCGGCTCGCGGCCTTGAGGGGCGCGATTCCGTCGGAAAACGAAGAGGCCGCGGAGATACTGCGCGGTCGTTTGAATTCGGTGCAGGACTGGCACCGGAAGGCGAGGGCCCTGCTGCCCGTTGCCAAGACCTTTTTGAAGCTCAGCTGAGCTTCGCCCGCGCGGCATCCTCCGCGCGTTCAGCGATGACACACTCCCCGTATCCACATTGTGGTTACTTCCGCCAAGGAAGTGACGGGGCGAAGCTCGGTCGAAAACGAATTGCCGCCACACAAATGACTGAGTGAGGGCGCTGATCTACGATTGTCATGAAAGCTCCTGCTGCATCCGCCCCCGTCTCGTTCCTGACTGTATTGAAACGTAGTGTGACTTGGCTCGTTTTCCGGGCGCTTCCGATTCGGGGACGGCTGAAGGTCCTTAGCTGGCTGAACAAGCGTCACGAGCCGGAGCCGGTAACATTTTGCCAGAAGTTAAGGGCGTCGGTTTTGCAGAAATACGATCCGCGCTTCGAAATTGTGGCCGACAAGGTGAGAGTGCGCGATTTTGTCCAAACGAGGGTAGGCGACCGCTATACTGTTCCCTGTGTTGGCGCCTACGATAGCCCCGAGTCGATTCCATTCGACTCGCTTCCTGAACGCTTCGTCGCCAAGGCCAATCACGCCTCGGGTTGGAATTACTTCGTGCGCGATGGCCAGAACTTCGATCGATCCGACTTGGTGAGAGAAACGCGGAAGTGGCTATCGACCGTTTACGGACGGGAACACGAGTGGTGGTATGCCCTGATGCCGAGAAAGATTCTCATCGAGCCGTTTTTGGAAGGCGAGGACGGTGATCTTCCGGCAGACTACAAGCTATTCACATTTCGTGGCATGGTCCGTTTGGTGCAGGTCGATCGGGGCCGGTATTCCGACCACATTCGGAATTACTACGATGGGAGTTGGAACAGCATCCCGGAAGTTGGAATGTATCCTCGCGGGCCCGAAATTTCGAAGCCGGCATTCTTCGACGAGATGTGCTCGCTCGCTCAGAAACTCGCCTCGGACTTCCTGTTCGTTCGCCTCGACGTATATCACGTCGCCGGCCGCACCATGGTGGGTGAAATGACGCTGTTCCCTGCCGGCGGTCGCGACCCGATAACTACGCCCAGCTTGGATCGATGGCTTGCAAAATGGTTCGATCATGCGGCGGAAGGCGCAGAGCCGCCCCCGCCGTTTACTCCTGCCGTGTCTTGATCGACGTGCATTCGTCCATGTCCGGATGAGCGAAATCCTGCAATCTCTGCGCCGCTGCTATCGGTTGGCTGCTCCTTACGGGCGGGCAAAACTCCTGGGCGTGATGGTCCTTATCCTCGCTAACGGCCTCGCGCAGGTCGCCGGAGTGACTTCGGTTTTCCCCTTCTTTGCCTTGGCGGCCGATCCCGACCGGATCGAGAGGAGCAATTTGGGTCAATGGATATTGGCGCACACGCCCCCGATGGATCGCCCGACCATGCTGATTTGGGCGGGTGTAATTTCGATTGGATTTACGCTGCTGGCCAACGGGATCTCGTTGCTGAGCGATGTGGTTCGCACTCGCTATGCGCACGCGCTCGGACATTCGCTCCGCACTCAGTTGATGGAGGCGCTTTGTAATCGCCCCTATGGATATTTCCTCCAACGGAATTCAGGGCACCTGCTGCAGAAGATCACCGGCGACGTTTACCAGTTTGTGAACAGCGTCTGTTTGCCGTTGCTGGAGGCGATTTCGCGCTTCGTCTCGGTTCTACTTCTGTTGGTTACGATTTTCTTCGTGCAGCCGGGGGTGGCTATTGCCGCCGGCGCGATCTTTGGTGGTTTCTATGTAGTCGTGTTTTTGGTGCTGCGTAGGCGCTCACAAGCGCTGGGACAGGCGTTGAAGACGGCGAACCGCGACATGATGGCGGGCGCACAGCAACTCCTCGGCGGTATCAAACCGATTCTTGTTCATGGCAAAGCGGGTTATTTCCGTGACCGTTTCGCCCGCTCGTCAGCCGCGCAGGCCCGGCTGCTTCCGAAGGTGCCGATCTATGGTAATACGCCGCGTTATCTAGTGGAGCCGATCGTTCTCGGAAGTCTTGTCGGAATCGTGCTGTGGTCCGCTGCGCAGGGGCGAGACCTGGGTAGTATCCTTCCGAGTTTGTCGGTCCTCGCTCTCGCTGCTTACCGCATGCTCCCTTCGATTCAGATTCTGTATGGCCAGGTCACGCAGGTGATCTCGATGGGATACACGGCGAAAGAGGTGGAGGTGGAGCTCGAAAGTGCCCAGGCGATTTGTCATCCATCCTCCGAGCAGAATGCAGGCGGGGCACGGGCGCCGCTCTCCTTTGAGCGAACGATCAAGCTCCAGGGAGTTACGTTTTCCTATCCCAATTCGGCTCGGCGGGTATTGGACGACTTCACTCTCGAAATTCCCAAAAATAGTAGCGTGGGCATTGTTGGCACCACCGGGTCCGGGAAATCGACCTTGGTCGATGTCATTCTTGGACTCCATGCGCCTCAAAAGGGCCGCATGCTTGTCGACGACTATGAGGTGGGAGGGGCCGATCTCGAGGCCTGGCGAAAGCTGATCGGATATGTTCCTCAGGATATTTATCTCTTGGATGCTTCGATTGAGGAGAATATCGCATTTGGAATTCCCACGGAAGAAATTGACCGCAAGGCCATAATTGAAGCGGCCCGCGCGGCCCAAATCCTCGATTTCGTCGAAACCGGACTGCCGCAGTCGTGGAAAACGGAAGTCGGTGAACGTGGAGTGAGACTTTCCGGCGGACAACGCCAGCGCATCGGACTGGCCCGAGCTTTGTATCACAAGCCGCAAGTGCTCGTGTTGGACGAAGCCACAAGTGCGCTGGACCACGAAACGGAAACAGAGGTCATGCGTGCGATCGAAAGCCTGCACGGCACGATCACCATGATCGTAATTGCGCACCGGCTAACCACGCTCTCGGGATGTGATGCCATCTGCCGGATCGTGAACGGAAAAGGTCGGCTTGAGATCACGTCATCCGGAGAACAGACAGTGACTTAGGACTTTGTTTGTGCCAATGATTGGCCGATCCGATGAGCTTTCGGCCTTTCAGCGACACACGGTTAAAGCGACTAAAAATATGGGCAGTGGGAGTCGTGCTCCACGCGCTGCCCATGCCTTGGAAACTAGCCTGTTTTCGCTGGTTCTTCCGCAGGCGGTGCTCCCGGCCTCGAACCTTCTTCGAGCGGCTTCACTGGAATCTCCTTCAGCGCTACGACGAGCGCTTAGTAAAAACTTCGGATAAAATAGGTGTCAGGGACTACGTCGCTTCGAAAGTCGGTTCGAAATACCTGACCAAGATTTACGGAGTCTATGAAAGCGCTAAACAGATTCCCTTCAGCACGCTCCCGGAAAAATACGTTTTGAAGGCGAATCACGGCTCCGGATGGAACGTGTTCGTCAGGAGTAAAAGGCAGGTCCAGGAGAATGAAATCCGCAAGAAGTGCGATGAGTGGCTGAAGCAGGTTTATAGCGGCTATGCTGAGTGGTGGTATGGCGGGATCCCTGCCAAGTTATTTGCGGAAGAGTTTCTTGAAGATGCAGAAAGAGGAATTCCGAATGACTATAAGTTCTTTGTCTTCCGGGGGCAGGTCGGACTGGTGCAGGTGGATACCGCGCGTTTCACCGATCACAGGCGAAACCTCTATGACCCGGATTGGACTCCTCTAGAGTCGACTCTGCTTTATCCGCGAGGCACGGAGATCCCGCGTCCTGCCGCTTACGATGAAATGAAGCGCGTGGCGGAAAAGTTAGGAGAAGAATTCGATTTTGTCCGGGTTGATCTGTATTCAGTCGAGGGTCGCGTGATCTTTGGTGAAATGACTTATTTTCCCGAATGTGGAGCCGCCAGTTTCTCCTCTCGAGAACTGGATGCGCAGATGGCCCACCATCTCGAGCAGGCGATTGCTCGGGGCCGAGCGAGCGCTCGGTAAGAATCGCGCGCCCGCTGGGCTCTAGTATTTAACGCATGGCAACATACCTGGTAACGGGCGCCGCCGGTTTCATTGCGTCATCTGTCTGCGAGAAATTGGTCGCTGACGGACACATCGTAGTGGGGGTGGACAATCTCAATGATTACTACGATCCGCGATTGAAGGATTACCGGGTGTCCCGGCTTCTCGGGGCTGAGTGGTCGCTCGCCGATGGACCAATCGACCGATCTCGGTATTTGGGGGCATCGCGACTGGATTGTAGCCGAAATTCTGGTGGAGGACGCTTCTTTTTCGAACCGGTAGATATCGAGAACAAGCGTGATCTCGAACGCCTGTTCGCTGAGTTTAACTTCGAGGCCGTCTTCAATCTCGCCGCGCGTGGTGGAGTTCGGTATAGCATGGAGAACCCTTATATCTACCTGAGCACAAACACGCTCGGGACACTGAACGTGCTGGAGTGCATGCGCACGTTTGGGGTTAAGCACCACGTGATGGCTTCGACGTCGTCGCTTTATACTGGGAGTCCGATGCCGTTCTCGGAATCGCAGCCGGTGAATACGCCGATTTCACCTTACGCCGCGACAAAGAAGGCTGCGGAGTTGATGGCGCACAGCTACTTCGCTTTGTATGGCATCAACAGTGTCATCCTTCGGTATTTTACGGTTTTCGGACCGGCCGGGCGGCCTGACATGAGCATCTTCCGCTTCATTCGGTGGATTCACGAAAAACGTCCGATCCAGTTGCTGGGGGACGGAAGTCAGACGCGCGACTTCACCTACGTGGATGATATCGTTAGGGGCACGATTGCGGCGGCGAAACTTTCGGGCTACGAAATTATCAACCTTGGTGGAGGGCGCACGCCGCTCACGCTACGCGAGGTGATCCGCATCATGGAGGAGGAGCTGGGCACCGACGCTCTCATCGATCAGAAGCCCGCGCATATCGCGGATGCCAAGGACACTCAGGCCGACATCAGCAAGGCTGCACGGCTGATGGGCTGGTCACCTGTCGTTTCCGCGCGGGATGGAATCAAGTCCTGTGTGCGATGGCACATGGAGAATCTCGGTTGGGTGGTGCAGATCCGACTCTAAATGCGCGTAACGTTGACGTCTGTCTGCAGCTGTAAGCGTCGCGAATAACCAAGCTTTTTAAATGATCTACGAGCAACCTATTTTGCCCTTTGGCGTGGTGACGGCCTGCCATGCAGCGGACTATTGGATGGTGAAAGCGTGCTGCGCCAGTATCCGCTTTTACTCCGGCGGCGTGCCCATTTGCTTAGTCGCGGATGGTGAGTTCGATACTTCGGAGGTCGAGCGTGCATATGGAGTGCTTGTCGTTAGGACTGGTGAGCTGCCGGATGAACGTATGCGTCGGGTCTGCCAGGGAACTCCGCGATCCAAGCTCGCGGCGCACTGGTTTGGGCCGTTCGAGCGGTATCTCTATATCGACTGCGATGCTATTTTTTGGGGCGATGCGGTGAAGGCCATTGCCGACTGGCGTGGCGACTTTATGGCTTTTGTTGATCCCAGCCTTGCGCCCTTAGAAAAGGCGCACGTTACACATTTTTATATGAATCCGGATCAACTGGCTAAGTTTGATCCTGAATTTGATTACCGAAAGCACTCGTTTTTCTGTGCCGGCATGTATGCAGCCCGTCGTCGGCTGATCTCGATTGATGAATGGTTGGTGATCGAATCGTGGCGTGCAAAGTATCCGGACCTTTTCAGCTTCACGACCGATCAGGGGATCATGAACTATCTGATGTTTAGCTGGGCTGAAAAGGGGCGGATCCAAATGGATCTGCGAGATCTACAGTATATCCCGTATGAGCGTCCTAGGGGAGAGCCTGAGCGCGAATATCCATGTCAGCTAACTGCGCCACCAAAATCGCCAACTAAAGTTCGTATGCTGCATTTTTGCGGCCAAAAGCCTATGCTGCACATTCGGAACCCGATTTATAGGAGACCCTACACAGCGTTCAGGTTGCTGCATTATGCTACACAGAGTAGATTGGGACCAGCGCGCTACTTGTCCGCGTGGCTAAGTGTTGCGGAAGAGGAGCTGGCGGCGATATGGCGTCGGGGAACAGGCAAAATAATGCGGCACGTCGCGGCCCTTTTAACGGGCCGCAATCCTCTACAGGCGAGACGTCAAGTGGTGGTGATACAACAATGAGTTTCGGTTTGGCCCGACTGTGCTGTTGAAAGAGATGAGTCGAGATGTGAGCCCAGACGTTATGACCGTTTCAGTAATGATAACCACGCGAGATCGCTCCGGCGATTTGCGGCGGACGCTGGCTAAGGTCGTTCAGCTTAATCCCGCAGCGGATGAGGTGATTGTCACCGCGGATGGCTGTCGCGATGACACCGTGGAAATGATTAGAAACGAGTTTCCTTCGGTGAAACTGCGCATCAATGAAACCGGGAAAGGGAGTGTGGCTTCGAGGGATGCGATGCTGCGTGAGGCGTCCAGTGATTTGGTATTGTCGCTTGACGACGACAGTTATCCGGAAAACCCAGATTGCCTTGTTCGAATCATACAACTCTTTCGAAGTAACTCAAAGTTGGCGGTGGCACATTTCCCTCAGAGAAGCGATGAATATCCGGCGTCGTTGACGCAAACGGATTTCGGAGCGCCTAGAATAACAAATTCGTTTGCGAACTCCGGTGCATGCTACCGACGTAAAACATATTTAGAGCTGCCCGGATTTCCTCTTTTCTTCTTTCACGCATACGAGGAGCCGGATTACGCGCTGCAGTGTGTAGCAGCAGGGTTGGATGTGTTGTATTATCCGGGAGTTGTTGTGCGCCATCACTTCACGACAGTGATGCGGAATGAGATAAGAACGCACCAACGCCACGCGCGGAACGAATGGTGGAGTATCTGGCTGCGGTGTCCCTGGCCGTATGCTATTTTGCTGTTGATTTACCGGCCGTTGTCGGAGCTGAGGTATGCGATACGACGCGGCCCTAGTTGGGTTATTCGCGAACCTCTTTGGTGGTGGGATGCCCTCAAGGGAGTCTCCCGATGTATTCAGGAACGAAGTCCCCTCGCGTGGAAAAGTTACATCCGATGGCTGCTGCTAAACAAGGTCCAACGATGAAGTGGATGTGTGCACAAATCGGGGCGAGGGAGCACTATGCAATTCCCCGGGTAATGCACCAAACCGGCCGGTTGGCGAGCTTGGTAACCGATGCGTGGGCCGGGCCGGTCATGCACGCAGTCATGCGGCAATTGCCGGTTCGATCGATCCAGCGGTGGGCGGGACGTTATCACCCTGAATTGCGCGGTGCCGACGTGCGGTCCTTCAATTTGCGGGCATTGCGTTGGGAATTGTCGCTGCGCGGCTTAGGTGCCGGCGGACGATTCCAGTGTTATGCTGACATAGGGAAGACATTTGCACTAGCAGCGAGGCGTGAGTTGGAGCGTCGAAGAAAGCGGATAGACGCCGTGTTCGCCTACGATACAGGTGCGTTGGAATTATTGGAAGCGGCACGTGCATATGGCATAGCTGGCGTTGTCGATCAAATCGATCCAGGCCCTGTTGAAGAGCAGTGGGTGCGAGAAGAACGATTACGCTGGCCAGGTTGGGAGCCGGACCATGAACCCGCACCAGAATATTATCACGCCCGGAGACGGGCTGAGTGGGCGGCCGCGCGATTGGTGATTGTAAACTCCGAGTTTTCGCGGAAGGCGCTCGTAGCGCAAGGGGTGCCGAATGAGAAGCTCGTCGTATTGCCATTGTCGTTTGCTGCCGGGATGGAACGCGAAATATTGCGTTGGCGCGATCCGGCGCGGCCGTTGAAGGTGTTGTTTCTCGGCCAAGTTATCTTGCGCAAAGGGATACAATATCTCGTGGAAGCGGCCCGATTGCTGAAAGACGAGGCGATCGAGATACACGTGGTGGGTTCGATCGGACTACAGCACGAGGTGGTGGCAGCCGCGCCCCCGACGGTGGTGTTTCATGGCGCGGTCGCTAGAAACGAGGCCGAGCGCTGGTATCGAGATGCAGATGTTTTTGTTCTGCCGACGATCTCAGACGGATTCGCGCTCACCCAGCTCGAAGCGATGGCGCACGGTCTACCTGTGATCGCCACATCCAGCTGCGGCGAAGTGGTGCAGCCGGAACGCAGCGGCTTATTAGTGCCTGCGCGGGATGTCCAGGCTCTCGCGGCTGCAATTCGCCGTTTCGCAGACGACGAGGCCTTTCGGCGGCACTGTGCAAATGGCGCGCTCCGACGGGTCGAGGATTTCTCCCCTTCGACGCTCGCTTCCGCGGTGGCGGCGCTCGAAGATCGACTTTCTTTCTGCCCGTGAAACTCGACCCTCTAGATTCAATTCCACTGACTGTATGGATGAATATGCCCTCCCCGTATCAGGCGGATTTCTTCCGCGAGCTGGCTCGGCGGCAGGATGTGGATCTCCGGGTGGTGTTTGGACGGGCTTTGGATCCGATGCGAACGACGTTGGGGTGGTCTGTGAACAACGACGGGTTCAATTGGACAATGCTGCCGGAGCGGCGGCGTATTCTCCACGCGATCCATTGGGCGTGGCGGAATCGCGATCGCGTGCATGTTGTGAATGCGGTTTGGGCACTTCCGGAGTTTGTCGCAGCGGCATCGGTGCTGATGCTGCTCGGTGCGCCTGTGTATTTCCATGGCGAGGTCTCGGATCCGCGGGAAGCGCGGTCATTCGCGAGACTGCTCGTGCGTAACAACCTCGGTCGAGTTCTGTTGCGTGGCTCCCGAGGGATATTTGCAATTTCCCGAATGGCTGAGCGATTTTATGCCGACCTTGCTGGCGGATGGAAACGCATCTTCCCATTCGCATATTTTAAGCACCACGAGTTCTCTGGGATGAAAAACCGTCCGCGGGATGTCGCGTTCGTCGGGCAGCTTGTCACGCGAAAGGCCGTGGACGTCTTGCTGACGGCGTTTGCGTCGGTAGCGAACGAATTTCCCGATGCACGCTTGGTCTTGATGGGATCCGGGCCCGAAGACGATACGCTTCGCACACAAGCGCAAAGGTTGGGGGTGAGCAATCGAGTGAAATTCACCGGTGCCGTCAGTTCATCGGAAATCGACGCGCGGATAGCAGAAGCTCGCGTGCTGGTCCTGCCATCCCGTTTCGATGGCTGGGGATTGGTCGTGAACGAAGCCCTTGCTGCTGGCGTTCCCGTGGTGGTCACTGATATGTGCGGCGCTGCTGATTTGATTCAGGAAGAGCAGGACGGAATCGTCGTGCCGGTTGAGGATCCAGCTGCTCTCGCCACTGCACTACGGCGCATCTTGGCGCGTGATGAGGAGGTGCGGCCCGACTGCGGACAATGGAGAGCGCGCATCGGATTGCCTGCTGTGGTTGATTATTTCCTGGACTGTCTTCGGCGTAGTCCCGGCGCTCCATTGCCTCGGGTGCCGTGGAAGAGCATGGAAACACAGAATGGGGCTGTCGTTTGAGTTCGTCCGCGATCATACCCTCAATGTCTTCTTTTAAGTAAATGTGGGACTTAACGATCACTGAACTTCTCGCGTTCACCCTGAACCTTCTAGTTTGCGGAGGGCTCCTGATACGCTGCTATTTTCGTCGTGATCCGATGTCGCTTTGGTCACCGGAGTTTCTGGTCGGCGGAATCTATCTATATTACGTAGTGACCGGCCCGATGATAGCGCGTTATACGGGAATGTTCGTCGACCGAGGTGTTGATATGCGACCATATTATTCTGTCGCATGGTTGGGAGCGGGAATAGCACTGCTCTCTTGGGCGGCGGGCTACCATTTGGCCCGTGTGAGCAGGAAGCCATCGCCTCGGGCGGGCATGATCTGGACTGACGACACTGGTCTTTGGCGATTGGGTATCATCCTGAATATTGTCGGAGTTGTCGCCTATGTTATCTCTGCCGGATTGGGCGGATTTGCGGTGTTTGGAGGTAAGATAGATGATCCCTCACTTACTGAATCCATTTACGCAGGCGCCTTCGCTAACTATCTGCTACTCGCTGTGAATTTCCTTATAGCGGGATCGTCGGTTTTGTTGTTAGCAAGGCTGCGCGGGCGGGGAAGCTGGTTGGTGCTGGCGGGATGGGTTTTGCTCGCGATCATTATCTATCTCACGATGGGCTTTCGGTATCGATTGGTGCTCCTCGCGGGCGGCATGACGTTCATTTATTACCTTCATTTTAGAAAGCGACCCAATCTCGTATTTTTCGGCGCTGTGATCAGCCTGTTTGTGGTGGTTATGGGTGTGATTGGCCAAACTCGCACCTACGGCTCTGGCCTAGACCTCTCGCGCCGAGCGCAATCGGTAACGGATTCTTTTCTAAGCGGCTTCGGAGAAACTGTTGTCTTCGCTACGTCAGGAGCGGTGTTGGAGCACGTGCCGGGCGATCGGCCTTTCGTATGGGCAGAACCGCTGAAGCAGACTTTGCTGATGCCTGTTCCATCCCGTTTTTTCCCGGAGAAACAGACGAATGCTTACATGGTAGAGACGCTTATGACAATTTACGGCCCGGTCGATTATCAAGGCGCTGCTTACATGTTATTTGCGGAGGCTTACCAAATGTTTTGGTGGCCGGGTTTAGTTCTGGTCCATTTTGGCCTCGGCTGGTTGTGCAGGTGGCTTTGGGAATGGTATCGAATGCGGGAGGGCGATCCGTTGGCGCTTGTGGTCTACGCGGCGGCAATCCCGTATCTTTATATGGTCTTTTCGCGTGGCTACCTCCCGCAAGTCGTGATGCTCTTCTTCTTCTCTGTTGGGCCTGCCATTGTTCTCTACCGCTGGCCTAAACTCGTGATGAATATGACGGGTGGGTTCCGGAAAAATGTCGATTCTCGCGGAGTAGGCCGTGGCGAGATCGGAGCGGGAGCTTATGTCCGTATTTTCCCTCCGACTGTTCCTCCTTCGGAGCTTCCTCCGCCGCGGAGAAAACGAGGACAATAAACGTGAGAGCGCGATTGCGCAGCAGCGCTCGACCCGTGGCGCAAAAGTCGGGGCAAAGAGCATGAAGGTCGGTTTCCTCGCTCCTGCCTTGGATGCTCGTGCTGGTGGCGTCTTCACTGTTGTGGAAGCTCTTAGTGTCGCTTTGCGAGCTGAAGAGCTGGCTGATGTGAGGTGCTTTGCGCCAACATCGGAGTCACGACTGCAATCAGTGCTTGGGCGCGAATCGGGGCGACTCGTGTCTGAGTTTCGGGCTAACGAGCTGGAGATCGTTCATCTTCATGGTCTCTGGCTCGCACACTCTGCCGCCGCAGCAACGTTACGAAACATGGGGATACCAGAAGTCGTTTCGCCTCACGGCATGCTGGCTCCGTGGGCTATGGCGAACAGTGGCTGGAAAAAGCGGATCTTTTGGTTGTTGAGAGAACGAAGCCATCTTGAGCGAGCCTCGGTAATACACGCGCTCTGTGAACCGGAAGCGGAAGCTATTCGAGCAGCGGGAATCATCTGCCCAGTGGCATTGATTCCCAATGGCATCGATCTGCCGACTAAAGAATCCTCTGAGCTGCCGCCTTGGCATGGGGTTTTCCCTCCGGGTGCGAAGGTCGCGTTGTTCCTCAGCCGTATGCACGCGCAGAAAGGCGCGCTCGAGTTGATTGAGGCGTGGGGGCGTTCGCGGTCTCGACTTGAAAACGACGGTTGGTGCCTCGCCCTCGTGGGGTGGGATGATCGCGGTTATGGCCGTCGATGTGCCGAGGCGATCGAGAGCCTTGGTCTGACGAATACCTGCCGCTGGTTCGGCCCGGCGTATGGCGCTAAAAAGAGCGCCGCGTATGCGGCCGCTGACGTCTTTGTTTTGCCGTCGAATAGTGAAGGATTGCCGATGGCGGTGCTCGAGGCGTGGGCGCATCGGAAACCGGTGTTGATGACCAACGCGTGTAATCTGCCTCAGGGATTCGCAAACCACGCGGCCCAAGAGATCTCGAATGATCCTAGAATCTTGGGTGAGCAACTGGCTGCGATTCTCTTGGGGACCAGCAATCAGCTCCACGCCATGGGCGCTGCGGGCCGAGCGTTGGTGGAGCGTTCGTTTACTTGGGCAAAAGTGGCCGGGCAGTTCGCTGAACTCTATCGGTGGATGCAAGGCGGCGCGAAAAGACCAGAGTTTGTTCAAGGGTGACGACTCGGACCGAGAGTTACGCTGCAGCGCCTACCACACGCGTCGAATTCTACAGCTCCGTGGCTGGGGAGCGGCTTTGGGGAGAGCTCTGCGAGGAACTCACTCGACTTGGATTTCCGTCTACCATCGTCGCGGCGGTGAAACCGCAGGACTACCGCGGCGCGAAATCGAAAGCCGGGCGGTTGTGGCTTCGCTGGCGTCTAACCGGCGGCTTCGCGCTCGCGTGCGCGTTCCGGCTTCTCCGCGCAAGGTGGTCGCGTTCGCCTCTGCCGGTGATCCGCGTGGTCACGTCCAATCCGTTTTTCCTGCCGGCGTGGGTGGAGTTTTTTTCGTCCCGCCGAGATCGCACGGTGCACCTGTTGTTCGATCTTTATCCGGAGGCGCTGCTGGCCGCGGGATGGACAAAACGCGGATCGGTGCTCGCTCGTATCATCGCCCGAATCACCCGACGAACGCTGCGCCGCTGCGATGCGACGGTCTTTCTGGGGCAACGTATCGAAGAGCACGTGAGCCGGGTTCATGCGCGCGCGCCTTTGAGTGCGGTGATCCCGGTCGGATCGGGTGGGGCGCTGTTTCGCGAAAAGCGACCGCAGGTTGTGCCAAAGGATCGTCCGGTGACGGTGCTCTACGCCGGTGTCATGGGACGTATGCACGATGTGGATACGATCGCCGGCGTGCTGGCGTCAGGTTTGCCGTCGGGCCTTCGCCTCAAGGCGCATGCTACTGGACGCGGAGCGGAGTGGTTGCGAACCCAGCCGGGCAGCGACCAGGTCGCATGGGGCGGCGCTTTGGCCGACGCGGAGTGGGAGCGCACGATGAACGAAGCTGCGGTTGGCTTGATTACGTTGTCCGCAGGCGCCGAGCGGGTCGCGATGCCAAGCAAAACCTACAGCGCGCTCGTTGCCGGTCAGGCTGTGCTGGCGGTCTGCCAAAAGGACTCCGATTTGGCCGCGCTCGTGCGCGAACACGATTGCGGCTGGGTGGTGGAACCCGGCGATGTGGCAGGCTTACGCAGCACGCTGGAGTTGATCGCGTCTGATCGCGAATTGCTGCATGCGAAGCGCGAGCGCGCGTTTGCCGCCGGGCATGGGCACTATGCCATGGCTCCGGTGGCGCGGCGTTGGGCGGAGTTGTTCGGGCGGATGGAGCATAGCCGGAAGAGCTCGCTGGCCCCTCGCTGACGAACATTCCCAGCTGTGAGGTTTGGGGGATTGCTCCACCTCGCCATGCAGAGCTTCTGGCGTTTCGGCGAGTTTGGGTGCCCTTTCAACCGATAACCCCGACAGAGGGACGCTCAAAGATTTTATGGTTAACGAAGTTTCAAACGAGGATGTGGTGGCTCTGGTGGCCGAAGCGCTTGAGTGCTCCAAAGAAGAGCTAAATGAAAACTCGCGATTTCGAGAGCATGGCGCGTGGGACTCCCTCGCTCATCTTTCCACGCTCGCGCTGGTGGATGAAACGTTCGGCGTGGTGCTCCGCGGCGCGGACTTCCAGGAAATCAAAACGGTGGCAGAATTGGCCGACTACGTTCGCAAGGCGCGGAGTTCCTGAGATGGCGATTGTATCTCTAGATGGCGTCGGATTGGTCGGCTTGTCGGCTGCCGTTCCGAAGGACCAAGTCGACAACCTCGTGCCGACTGGGGTTTTCACCGAGGAGCAGGCGCGGGCAGTGGTCGAGAAAACGGGCATCCGTATGCGGCGCATCGCCTCGGCTTCGGTATGCGCCTCAGATCTATGCCATCTGGCGGCGGACCGGTTGCTCAATGAAATGAATATCGATCGTTCGACGATCGATGTGCTGATTTTCGTTTCGCAAACGCCCGACTATCGCATGCCGGCCACGGCGGTGCTGCTTCAGCATCGACTCGGACTCACCCGTGCAACGGGGGCCTTCGATGTGAACCTCGGCTGCTCCGGCTTTGTTTACGGGTTGTGGATGGCGTCCTCCTTCTGCACGCAACCCGCGGTGCGACGCGTGCTGCTGCTGAACGGCGAAACACGCACGAAGGCTTATTCGCCCCGCGACCGGGGCACAGGGTTGCTCTTCGGCGATGCTGGCTCCGCAGCGTTGATCGAGAAACGCTCTGGAACGGGGACGAGTTTCTTTTCTTTCAACTCGGATGGGAGTCGCGGCGATTTCATCTCGATCAAAAGCGGCGGATATCGCCACCCGAGCTCGCCTGAGACTCTGCGCGAAAAAACCTACGAGAACGGTAGCGTGCGGTCCGACGAGCATGGCGTGATGAACGGCCCGGGCGTGTTCGAGTTTCTACTCGAGGAAGTTCCGGCTGATATCCGGGCCGTCCTCGCCGCAGCCGGGGCGACAGTCGATTCGATGGACGCGGTGGTGCTTCACCAGGCGAACAAGTTCATGAACGAGCATCTGCGTCGAAAACTGCGTATCCCGGCGGAAAAGGTGCCGTATTCGCTGCATGAATACGGCAACACGAGTTCGGTTTCCATTCCGCTCACGATGGCGACTCAGCTGGGGCAGGCGCTGCGCGAGCGGAGTAATCGCCTGCTGCTTTCCGGCTTCGGTGTTGGTTTGTCGTGGGGCAGCGCCGTGCTGACGACCGATCGCATGCACGTCAGTGAACTCGCCGAACTCGCGGCCTGAGGCCGCTTCTTTCGATGTTCGATCTCAAAGGAAAATCTCTCCTCATCACGGGCGCGTCGTCCGGCATCGGACGTGCGACCGCGATTCTGTGCAGCCGGCTCGGCGCGAAAATCTGCCTCGTGGCGCGCGACGAAGCGAAACTTGGCGCGACGCGGAACCTGCTGGCTCCCGGACGACACTATGCAATCTGCTGCGACGTGACGGACTACGCGCAGCTCCCCGACATGGTGGCCGCTGCAGTGCGGGAAATCGGACCGATTTCGGGCTTCGTTCACTCGGCAGGAATCTCTGTCCGGCTCCCGCTGAAGTTGACAACGCCGGACAAGTTCGAGCGTAGCTTCGCCGTGAATGCTGTTTCCTGTTTCGAACTTTGCCGACTTCTCCAGAAGAAGGGAAATCTGGCCGAATCCGGAGCCAGTTTTGTGTTCATCGCCTCCGTGATGGGCGAGCTGGGTCAGATTTCGAAGAGTGCCTACTGCGCCTCGAAAGCAGCGCTCGTCAACGGCGCGCGTGCGTTTGCGCTGGAGTTGGCATCGAAACGCGTGCGGGTGAATTGTGTCTCTCCGGGTGTGGTGAAGACAGAAATGTATGAGGCCTTGGACGAGACGCTAACGCCTGAAGCTCGCCAACGTATCGCTGAGGCTCACCCGTTGGGATTCGGCGAGGCTGACGACGTCGCCAATGCCTGTGCTTTCCTGCTTTCCGATGCAGCGCGGTGGATTACCGGCGCAAACCTCAACGTGGATGGCGGCTACGCTGTGCAGTAGGAGCTACAGATGAAGGACGTCATCATTGTAGGAGCCGGAGGGCATGGAGCGGAGGTCGACGAATACATCCGCAGCGGAGCGGTTTGCCGTGAAGGTGACTCGCTAACGGTGGTCGGCTTCATCGACGACAACGCCGAGAGCTACCAGCGCTATCACCTCTCGGCCCCGTTGCTCGGAGGCATTCAGGATCACCTGGTGCGGAGCGATTGCTGGTATGTGCTGGCGATCGGGAGCACCGAACATCGTCGCGGCCTCCTGAGTGCACTGCTGCACCAAGGAGCGGAGTTCTGTGCGCTGATTCATCCCAGTGCCTATGTTTCTCCTTCTTGCCGGATCGGCCGCGGTGTTGTGATCGCACCGAACGTCACGCTAGGGCCCAATGTTTCCGTTGGGGACTACACCCTGATCAATGCGCGGGTGAGCGTCGGTCACGACGTGCAGATCGGTAGCTGCAACATCATCTCGCCCAACGCTGCTTTCACGGGCTTCGCCAAAATCGGCGACGACAACTTCTTTGGGCTGAACAGCGCCGTGCTGCCTCAGGTGTCGGTGGGCAACCGCAACACGATCGCCGCCGGTATGATCGTCGACAAGAATGTGGGCGATGGCGAAACGGTCTTTTATCGTTTCAAAGAGCGGGTGGTCGCGGTGACGAAATGAGCCGCGACGCCGTCGTGTGCCGCATGGACGCCTGCGGGGCGGGCGCGGAATAGCCCCAGACACTCGCCCTCGAATCCGAATGAACGGACGCATCATCATCGAAGCAGTTCGCCACGAGCGGGAATCGCATGCCCATCGCATTGTGGCCTCGATCGTGCACGGTGATCGGCGTCGCGAGCTCTTCTTTGCGGTGGCGCCGGAATATGGCGAGCACCTCGAGGCGGACCGCGCTGATTGCTTTGTGGTCGGACTGCTGGCGCAGGCAGCGATGGATGGAAATGACATCGAGAGCCGCGTTCCCGTCAGCGAACACCTGCTCTTCCAGATCAATGCGTTTCTCTGCGGGGTCTTGGGGAGGGTCTATCGGCAGCGTGCTGTTTCGGTCTCTGCACCCGCCACGGCGACGGTGATGACAAATGCCGGCGCTGTGGGCACGGGGCTCACCTGCGGAGTCGACAGTTTGTATACCGTGTGCCAGTATTCGAAAACTGAATACCCGGCGCATAATCTGACGCATCTCTGCCTCTTCAACGTGGGCGGTCACCACATCGCCGCCGACGAACCCAAGGAAATTGCGGAGTTTCGCGGTGCGCTTGCCCGTAGATTCTGTGCGGAGCAGGGCTACGCTTTCGTGGAGATCGACTCCAATCTGCACGACTTCGCTCCGCATTATTCCCGCTACTACAGCCTGCTCAATGCGGCTGCGGTGTTGGCGCTCCCGAAGTTGTTCGCCCGCTACTACAGCTCATCAGGCTATTCGATCGATTCGTTTTACCTCACGGGAACCGATCTGGCGCATTTCGAAACCTTCGTGCTCGATGCGGTCTCGGGATCGGGACTGAAGTTTTACTCCACCGGCGCTGAGGTCTCGCGATTCGAAAAGGTGAAGGCCTTGATCGGGTTTGCGCCGTCGTATCGCTACCTGAATGTCTGCAACACGCATGCGCACAACTGCGGTGTCTGCATCAAGTGTCTGCGGACGTTGTATGCCCTCGATGTTCTCGACGCCTTGGACAAGTATCGCGACGTCTTCGATGTGGATGCCTATCGCAGAAATCGCGCGCGGTATTTGGCGGAGTGCTGGGTGAGGGCACTGCTCGCGCGGGATAGTTTCGCGCAGGAACTCTATCCGCTGCTCAAAGCCAAATACCGCGTTCCCATGCTGGCCAAACTGCGCGCGGCGGCACGGTTCATCCGCTCCCGCACTAAGCGATACCGCCCGGCCTACATCAGGTATCGCCTGGCCGGCGGTAGGGCGTGAGATGCAGTCAACGGTAACGACGTGAACATCGCGCTCAAAACAGCCTACTTCGGCTGGTTCCTGCAGACCGCGGACTGGCAATCCGCCAATGCCGGCGTCGCACGACTCGCCTTGCAGAGCGGACGTTCCGCTCTGCGTTTGTGGTGCGATCTGCTGTGGTGCGCGTTCTGGTATGGCGCAACGTTCGACGACTACTTGCTCCTGCGCTTCCACGAAAAAACGGCGACCGAGCGGAGCACCTACATCACGATGCGCGAGTGGCGCCATCACCGGAAGCAGGTCAATCGCGAGTCGCACGTGAATCTGTTTCGCGACAAAGGACTGTTTGCAGCGCGATTCCGTGACTACTTCCGGCGCGAGACGTGCGATTTGCGGATCGTCTCCAAAGCAGAGGCGATCGCTTGGATCGAGCAGCGCGACCAAGTGGTCGGCAAGCAGCCTTTGGGACTCCAAGGCCAAGGCATCGTAAAGATTTCTCCACTCGCGGTGGGCGGTGCGGAGGCAGCGTGGAATCGCTTTATTGAAACCGGCGCGACCTTCCTGGAAGAGGTGATCGTGCAGCATCCGGAGGTCGCGCGGTTTAATCCGGGATCGGTGAACACCGTGCGCGTGATCACCTTGCGGCACCGCGATCGCGTGGTCATCTTGTGCGCGCGCTTTGGCATCGGCAATGGAGGGGTGGCTGACAACCTTACGGCCGGCGGAGTGGCGGTGTCTGTCGATCTGGAGTCGGGCGCACTTGGGTGGATTCACCAGAAGAACGATCCGGTTTTGTTGGAAAACCACCCTAGCACAGGCGTGCGGGTGCGGGGAGAAGTTCTTCCCAACTGGCCGCACGTGCTGCGTCTGGCGGTTGATGCCGCGCAGGTCGTTCCAGAGATCCAGAGCGTGGGGTGGGATATCGCGATCCTGCCTCACGGCGCATGTCTCGTGGAAGGTAACGACAACTGGGGGCACGGCTTTCCTCAGGTGGTCGCTGGTCGCGGGTTGAAACCTTACTTGGACGAAATGAGCGGAGAGCTTTGAGCGGAGGCTTGCAGCTTCAGCTCTGTTGCTCCGATGGCGTTCCACATCCGAGCGTTGGAAGTTGAAAGCAAATGCGGCGGGTCCATCATTCGCACTCCTCGCGCCAACTCCAGCTTCTCTCTCCCAGCATCACTTATGAGCACCACCGCGACTGATCTGATCATTGTCGGAGCCGGAGGGCAGGGACTCGAGGCGGCGTGGATCGCTGTCGAGATCGCGCTCGCCGGCCGAGCGAATTTCCACCTCCTCGGATTCGTCGACGATGCGCCGGGCCTTGTCGGCAAGACGGTTGGACGCTGGCAGGTGCTCAGTGGCGTCGATGATTTCATCGCGCAACGTCGCGGTCAGTCGCTGTTGTTTCATTGCGCGATCGGTCGCAACGACGCGCGCAAGTTGGTCGTGCGAAAAATGGAGGAGGCCGGCTTCCTCCCCATGACGTTGATTTCGCCGCAGGCGACGGTGTCGCCCGACGTGACGGTCGGTGAGGGCAGTTTCGTGGCGTCGCGCGCGTATCTCGGTCCCGAGGCGAAGATCGGCCGCCACGTGCTCGTCAATGTGCACGCGAGCATGGGCCACCACAGCGTCACCGAGGACTTTGCGCAGATCTGCCCTGGCGCCCGCGTGTCGGGCGGGTGCCGTTTGGGCGAGGGCGTTTTTCTCGGCTCGAATGCCGTGCTCGCTCCACTGGTAAAAATGGGGCCGTGGTCTTCGCTCGGAGCGGCAGCTTTCGCCGGGCGCGACATCCCAACGGATGCCGTTTTCGTGGGAAACCCGGCGCGGCAAATTCGTTAAGGGTGGCGGTTGGGCCCCGCGATTTCTTCGTGAAAACTTCGTGAAGACAGGGGGTTGCGTTTAGAAGACTGGCGTTCGGCGGCGGAAACCAACATATCCGACCGACTCCCATGTCCGATCGTCTCGAGATCATTCGCACCGCGATCAACCGCGTGCGCCAACACAAACACCTCCCCGCGCTGGTCGCGGTGACGGCGGAAACGCGTCTGCGCGAAGACGCCGGTCTCGACTCCATGGATCTCGCCGAGTTCACCGTCGTNNTGGAAATGGAAACCGGCGTCGACGTGTTTGCCGACTCGGCNGTTCGCACNGTCGGCGAAGTGCAGATGAAGCTCGAGCGCCGCAAGTGCGCCTGAGCGAAATCCGCGCTTTTAGCGACCGCTCGGTCGCATCAACAAACTGGATACACGAACCGCTCGGGGCGGTTCGAGTGACATGACTCCCGGAGCAGAGCAGAAGCCTTTCGTCGTCGACGCGACGGGGCAGAGCCTGAGCTACCGCGAACTGTGCGCCCGCCTCGCGGCGGATCAGTCCTTTCGTCCGGTCTGTCATGCGCGCGGTGCGGCGGAGATTTTCTATCAAGTGGCTCTCGCACTTTCGCGGGGCCGCCGGCTGCTGCTGGTCGATCCGGAACTGAAACCGCACGAACTCGAACAGCTCGGACTCGATCGCGACGCGCCCGTCGAGCAACTCGCATCGACGCCGATCGCCGACGTGGCTGCGCTCGTGGAGCATTGCCGCACGAGCGAGGGTTTTGAACTGGAGTTGCTCACGTCGGGTTCGACCGGGTTGCCCAAGCGCGTGGTGCATCGCCTCGCGGGGCTCACGCGTTTTCTGCGGACGAGTCCGCGGCATCGCGACGACGTGTGGGGGCTCTGCTACAACCCTACGCACATCGCGGGCGTGCAGGTTTTTCTCCAGGCGTTTCTCAACGCGAACGCGATGATCGATCTTTTCGGCCAGTCGCCCGGGACGATTCAGCAGCGCATCGTCGGGCACGGTGTCACGCACCTCTCGGCCACGCCGACGTTCTATCGTCTGCTGCTCGCTGACGTGCGCGAACCGCTCCCGCAAGTGCGCGCAATAACGCTCGGCGGCGAAGCGAGCGACCCGGCGCTGCACGCGCGGTTGCGCGAAGTCTTTCCGAACGCGCGCATCACCAATCTCTACGCGTCCACCGAGGCCGGCACGCTCTTCGCGTCCGACGGCGACACCTTCTTCCCGGCCGAGGGGATCGCGAAATTGATCGCAATCGAGCAAGGCACGCTGCGGCTGCATCGCTCGCTGCTCGGCGAGTTTCAGGGCGCGGCCGATGCGAGCGAGTGGTATGACACCGGCGACAAGGTGGAGATCGTCGCCACGGAACCGCTGCGTTTTCGTTTCGTCGGACGCGAGCGCGACTGGATCAATCTCGGCGGAGAAAAAGTGAACCCACAGGAAGTCGAGGCGCTGCTTCTCCAATTTCCCGGCGTGACCGCCGCGCGCGTGTTCGGCCGGAAAAATTCTGTCGTCGGCCAGATCCTCTGCGCGGAGGTCGTCGCCACGGGCGCGCGCGACGAAACGGCGCTCCGGGATTTTCTCGCCGCGCGTCTGCACGCAATTAAGGTGCCGCGCCTGATTTCGTTCGTGTCCGCTCTTCCATCCAGCCGCACCGGCAAACTGCTTCGCTCATGAATCGCAC
>JGI12420J12819_1000543_pt1 | contig 21174 bp, 25 predicted proteins | sample Passage237A_FD_12819 | JGI IMG/M metagenome (IMG submission 12819) | reverse complement strand
GCCCGCAGCCTCTGCGCAACGCCCAGCGCATCGGCGACCGTGTCACTGACGGCGAGCGTCACCGACTGGGGGACGAAGCGAAGGCGAGGTGGGATGTCGACTGTGCCACGCGTCGGGCTGAGGTCNCCCGCCATGAGGCGCAGGAGGGTGGACTTGCCGATGCCGTTGCGGCCAACGATCCCGGAGACGCCTTGCGGCAGGGACAACGACAGGTCGTTGAAGACGCGGCGGCCATCGGGCCAGGAAAAGGAAACGTGAGAAAGGGAAAGGGCGTGCATGGTGCTCCAAGGTCTGGTGGTTGCTGAACCGTTGCCAGACACGCGGTCTGGCGACCTAGAGCTCTGTCATGCCGTCCTCCAAGCGCCGACGTTCGCGGCACCCGGCCTCAAGTGTAGGCACAGTTACGCTTGGACGCCATGAGCGCGATGATCGGCCGCATCGAGGCGACGCCCGGCAACAGAGACGCGCTCGCGCGCATGCTCGCGGAGCAGACCCCCGAGATGCCCGGGTGCCTGTTCTACCTGGTCTCCGTGGAGCCGGGCGATGACAGCGGCGTGTGGATCGCCGAGTGCTGGGAAGACGCCGCCGCCCATCGCGACTGGCTTGAGTCCGACGCTGTGACGGCTTTCCGCGAACAGCTGGCTCCGCTCATGGTGGGGTATTCGGAGCGGCATGAGGTCACTCCCGTGGGTCTGGACCTGCTCCAGTGAGCGCGCCCGCCCGCTGGGCCATCGCTGTTGCAGGGTCGCTGCTCGCCGGTGTCGCGATCAGCTTTGGCCAGACCTTCGCTCCGGATTGGCTCAGTTCGCTGTTCAACTCGGCCGCGCCGGTGGTGGCGCTCGCTGCGGCCGCGTCTCTGGCCGCGCGTCGCCTGCCGGGATCCATCGCGCTGGGCGCCATCGCGGGACCGCTCGCGATGGTGGGCTACTACGGCACCGCGCTGCTGCGCGGCTACGGCGTGAGCTCGAGCTTGTTCCTTATGTGGGTTGCCGCGGGCGCGGTGTTCGGCTCGCTCATGGGAGTCGCGACGTGGGCGCTGCGGAACAAGGCACCGGTCGTGGTCAAGGCGGCGGCCGCCGCACTGTGGCCAGGGATCGTCGTTGGCGAGGCAGCCCACGGGCTCACGCGCATCGCCGACACCACGTCCGTCGCGTACTGGTGGGTGGAGGCTGCGCTTGGTGTCGCGGTGCTCGCTTGGCTCGTTGCGCGACGGGTGCCCACGACACGTGCTCGCGTGCTTGCGGTGGTGTTCACGGCGATCATCGCCGTCGCGCTTTTCGCGATCTACGGGATCGCGTAGCGGTCAGGCGAGCGTCCTCACGAAGTCGCGGCAGCGCCGCACCCACTGCGCGAGGCCGTCGTCGTCGTCGATCACCTCTGGTGCCACTCGCAGCCAGCCCGTCATTGGCCGTCCACCCATCTCCATCTGCTCCACGCCCGGGCCGACGAGCCTCGGCGCCGCATCCCTGCCCACTCGCGCGAGCAGCCAGCCGCGGTTCATCACCGCGACCGTGAGCTTCCCCTCGACCATGAATGCGATGCCGCCGAACATTGCCTTGTCCTCAAGGGTCGGCTCGCTCGCAAGCAGCGCGTGCACGCGCACGACGAGTTCCGGGTCGTAGGCCATGGCGCCACCATATCCAAGCCGCCCGACGCGGTGGCGAGGGGCGCTCCTGGCTTGCCCCAGCGTCGGGCATGTAAAGAATTCTTGACACGACCCGACAACCGGGCCTAACCTCCCAATGTCAACAATTTTTGACATTGGAGCGACTATGACCTTCACGGAGCGTTACACGGCCGTTGGCCTGGTGATCAGCCTCGCCACGTTCGTGACCTATTGGGCGCTGATCATCTTCCGCGCGGTCACCGATGACCTGCCTCTCGCGCAGGTCGCATGGCACGGGCCGCTGCTGTGGACGCTGATCATCGGCGGCGGTCTCTATGGACTGGTCTACCTGGCCCTGTGGCTGCGCGTGCGCCGCGAACAGCACACCGACGCTCGTGACCGCGAGATTGCTCGGTACGCGGAGACGGCCGGGGCCGGGATCACGGGACTCGCGGTGCTCGTGACCCTCATCATGCTCGCGCTCGACGCGCCCACCTTCTGGACCGTCACCGTGCTGTTCACCGGCTCCTTCCTGGGCTCGCTCGCAAGCGCCGGGGTGACGATGGCCGCCTATCGCGAAGGGATGCCGTCATGACCGACGACGAGACCCGCGTCCCGATGGCCGGGGACGAGAAGGTCGCCTGGGTCTACGGCAGCACCGTGCTCGTGACCTCCGGGGCGTACTTCGTGTGGCTCGCGATCCAGCTCTCCACGCACGAGCCCAGCGAGATCGCGTGGGCCGTGCCCATGGCGATCGCCATCGCCGCGAGCATCGGCCTGGTGATCGTGCTCACGATCCTCGCATCGATCGGCTCGGCCGTCTGGTCTGCGCTGCGCGGGCGCTTCCAAGAGCCCGACTTTGCTTCCGACGAGCGCGACCGCGCCATCAAGCAGCTGGGCGACCGGAGCCTGCTCAGCGCGCTGAGCATCGCCACCGGAGGCGCGCTGATCCTCGCGATGTTCGACGCCAGCGGTTTCTGGATCGGCAACTACATCTTCCTGGTGTGCTCCGTGGGCGCACTCGCCGAAGCCGGCACCAAAATCCGCGCCTATCGCAGGGGACTGTGATGGGAGGACCAAAGCCCACTCGCGTCTCGAACCGCATCCGCGACCTGCGGACGGAAAAGGACCTCACCCAGGCCGACCTCGCGAGTCGGTTAGGCGTCACTCGCCAGACGATCATCGCCATCGAGCAGGGGAAGTACTCCCCCTCGCTCGAGATGGCCTTCCAGATCGCGGCGGTGCTCGAGGCTCCGCTCGACGACGTGTTCAGCTACAAGGGGGACGATGCCGACTGACCTGACGCGCGCTTAGCGCCCACCCACCACCTTCCAAGGACCGTGCCACTGGCACAGGACCTCTGCCTTTCACACCCTTTTGGAGACTGCTATGTCCAACGAACTGCGAACCGCCCGCGCCACGGGCGCCTGGTACCTCGCACTCGGCATCACCGGAATGCTCGGATTCCTGGTGCTGCGCCCTCAGCTGTACATCGACGGCGACCCCGCCCAGACGCTCGCCAACCTGTCCGCCCGCCCTGGCCTCGCTGGCCTCAGCGTGGGCCTTGAACTTGCGGCGGTCGCGACTCAAGCGCTCGCGGCCGTGTGGTTCTACAAGCTCTTCGCATCGCGCAATCGCGTCGCGGCCGTGGCGGTGATGGCCTTCGGCCTCATGAACTCGGTGGCGATCATGGCGAGTGCCGCCTTCATGGCCACCGCCGTCACGGTCGCTGGAGACTCGGCCCTGGCCCCCGGCGGTGACGCCGCCGCGACCGTGGGTCTGCTCGGCACGCTGAGCACCAACTCGTGGGCCGTGGGAGCGCTGTTCTTTGGCCTGTGGCTCATTCCCATGGGCTGGGCGGTGCTGACCTCTGGCGCCATGCCGCGAGTGCTGGGCTGGCTGCTCATCGTGGGTGGCGCGGGCTACGTGCTGTCCGCGTTTGTGGGGCTCGCGGCCACAAGCGCTCCGGCCGCGGTAGCCGAGTCCCTCAGCCTGCTGGCCACCGTTGGCGAGTTCTGGATGATCGGCTACCTGCTTATCAAGGGGATCAGGCCCGATGCCCGGGCTCAGCAGGCAACCCCCCTCGCCCCCGCGACGGCAGGTGTCTGATGCGCTCCTTGCTCCACACCCAGTACGGCGAAGCAAGCGAACTGCTCGTTGGCACCACCCACACCCCAACCCCCGGCAAGGGCGAGGTGCTTATCCAGGTCGCAGCAGCGTCGGTCAATGCCGCCGACGTGTTCTCGATGCGCGGAGTGCCGCGACCCATCCGCACCGGCCGGGGTCTCATGCGGCCCAAGGTCAACGCGCTGGGACTTGATGTTGCCGGCACGGTGGTCTCGCTGGGTCCGGACGTGACTCAGTGGGCCATTGGAGACAGAGTCTTTGGGCAGGGCTTTGGGACCTTTGCAGAGCACGCGGTGGCGTCAGCGGACACACTGGCGCGGGTGCCTGATGGCGTGAGCGCCGAACATGCGGCGACCCTGCCGGTGGCGGGGATCACGGCGCTGCGCGGCCTTCGGCTGGCTCAGGTGAGCGCTGGTCAACGCGTGGTGGTCACCGGCGCCGCGGGGGGCGTGGGTCAGTTCGCTGCCCAGCTTGCCGCGCTCGAAGGCGCGCACGTGATAGCGGTGTGCTCCGGTCGCAACGTGGAGCGCGTGCGCGCGCTAGGCATCGACACAGTGCTCGACTACGAGACGCAGGACGTGCTCGCCACGGACCAGCCGTATGACGTGGTCTTTGACAACGCCGGCGCGATCAGCATTCGTGATTGGCGCCGAGTGGTGCGGCGCGGAGGGACCATCCTCCCCAACTCCGGCGTCAAGGGGCCAGATGGCGGTGCTCTCATGCGCGTGGCCAAAGCCCAGTGGCATCGGCTGTTGGCACCTCAGCGGGTGCGGACGTTCATGGCGAACGTGACTCGAGCGGAACTTGAGGAGCTGGGCGCGCACCTCGCGGCCGGTCGCATCACACCGCTGATCGACACCATGTTCACCCTGGACCACGCGCCCGAGGCGCTGGCACGGGTCGCTACCCACCACGCTCGCGGCAAAGTTCTGGTCACTATGGCCTAAGAGGAACAGAACAGGCGGGCGTACGGTTGCACCTAACGCATGCAGACCTTCGCTTCCTTCCGCTTCTTCAACTATCGCCTGTGGTTCGCCGGCGCGATTGTGTCGAACGTGGGAACGTGGATGCAGCGCATCGCCCAGGACTGGCTGGTGCTGACGGTCCTCACTCACAACTCTGGTGTGCAAGTGGGAATCGTGACGGCACTGCAGTTTGCGCCGTTCCTGCTGCTGGCGCCCTACGCGGGCGTTGTCGCGGATCGCTTTAACTCCCGAAAGCTCCTGCTCATCACCCAGGTGGTCGCTGGCCTGCTGGGCGTTGGCCTTGGCGTGCTGGTGCTGAGCGGCACGGCCACGTTGTGGCACGTGTACCTGTTCGCGACCGCGCTTGGCGTGGTCTCTGCGTTCGATAACCCGGTGCGACAGACCTTTGTCACCGAACTGGTCCCCACAGTGAACCTGCCCAACGCAGTGGGGCTGAACTCCGCAAGCTTCAACGCCGCGCGGCTCATCGGCCCTGGCCTGGCGGGCGTGCTCATCGCCTGGATCGGCGTGGGCTGGGTGTTCATCATCAACGGCCTGACCTTCGCGGCGACCATTGTGGCCCTGCTCGCGATGCGCATCGGCGAACTCAACGAGCACGAGCGGGCACCAAAGAAGAAGGGCCAAGTTCGTGAGGGCGTGAGGTACGTCCGGCGGCGCGCGGACATCCTCGTGATCATGGCGATCATGACCGTCGTCTCCGCGCTGGGACTGAACTTCCAACTTACGAGCGCGCTCATGGCGCGCGTCGAGTTCGACAAGGGAGCCGGCGAGTACGGCATCTTGGGTTCGATCATGGCGATCGGGTCGCTTGCCGGTGCACTGCTGGTCGCCCGTCGCGCCCGGCCGCGGCTGCGGATCATCGTGGGAGCGGCCGGCATGTTCGGCCTCATGATGGTGGTCCAGGCCCTCATGCCCACCTATCGCCTCTACGCGATCATGTGCATCCCCGTGGGGTTCTTCGCGCTGGCGCTGCTCGCCACCGCAAACGCATGGGTGCAGTCAACGACCACCCCCAGCATGCGCGGGCGCGCCATGTCGCTGTACATGATGGTGCTGATGGGCGCCACGCCCGTGGGTTCGCCCGTGGTGGGCTGGATCGGAGAGGCGTGGGGACCGCGCTGGGCGATCGCGGTGGGCGGTCTTGCGAGCTTCGCGATCGCGGTGGCCGCCGCTGCCTGGTCCAAGAAGTACTGGAACCTTGAACTCAGCTATGCGCTGCATCGGCCATTTGTGAGTGTGGCCTACGGAAGGACCACGAGCGAAGCTGCGCGCGCCCAACGAGAAGCTGCCAAGCTGAGGGTGTCTGAGCAGCAGATCGAGGACGCGCGCAGCTAGCGGGGAATCAAGCCGTGGGCTCGATGCGGTGCTCGTCGACGTGCTGGTCGACGACGTGTGTGGTCTTGCGGTTCTGCGCGTTGTACGCGAANGAGACGATGATCGCGATGAAGCCCGCAACCATGCAGATGTAGCCGACCATCGTGAGGTCGACAGCGTCGATGCTGTCCCTGACTGCGAACGCCATGATCGCGCCGATCACCAGCAGGAAGATGCCAGATCCGAGTGCCATGAGGGTTTCCCTTCACTCAAGCACGGCCGTTGGCGCCCTGTAAGGCGTGCCCCGAGCGGAGCGTCGGCCGGTTGCCAGGGAAGTACCCGCATACCGGCACCCTTATGCGCGGTCAATCACCCCACCCCTCCCCGTCCAAGATGGTGGATCCGGTCCCACGCCCTCCCGCTCGAGATGGTGGATCCTGCCCGGTTCCCCCGCCTTCCCGCTCGAGATGGTGGATTCTGCACGGTTAAGGGCGCACAAGTCGGCAGCATCCACCATCTCAAGGAGCGGGGCGCCAACACCGGGCAGCATCCACCATCTCAAGGAGCGGGGCGCCAACACCGGGCAGAATCCACCAGCAGGGTGCGCGGAAGCACGCCACAGGGCCCGACGCTACGCGGACTTGCGCTCGAACGGATAGGCCACATCGACTACCGGCGCGTCCATGGGCTGCTTGAGGACATCCGCGAAGTACACCTCGCGCGACGGAAGCGACTCGATCATCGAGCCGTTCTCGATGACCCACATGGCTACGGCGTCATACGCGGCGAGGATGTGAGGGAACTCCATGCCCTCTCGCGTGAGAGTCGTGTAGGCCTCTTCGTGGGCGGGCTCTCGCTTGAGCACGATGCGACCCTCGGGCTCCGCGGGACCGTCAATCACGATGCACACCTCGACGAGTGCGCTCGCGTCCGGCGTGACGGGACCGTGAAAAATGACGTACGTGGGGTCCTCTGGGGTGGTGTCGAGCGCGCGCAGCCCGGGATTGCGCTCCGCCCACGAGAACAGCTCGTGGAAGGCCCCCATGATGAACTCGGTGAGCTGCGGCTGGAACAGTTCCTTGGAGATGACTGCGAGCTTGCGCTCGGGCACAGTGCGGGTCTTGATGTCCATGGGCGGCTGCCCCTCTCTCTGCGCAATCGCGCCTTGATGTAGTGACCCAGTCCGCGTCTCGCGACATGGCGCTCCTCTTCCGCGATCCACCACTCCTGGAAGGTCGCGAGCGCGTCTTCGCCATCGAGGATCCGCGCGATGAGGGCAAGCGGCACATTAACGCGCCTGAGGTCGCCAATGAGGATCGCCCGATTGCGCTGATTGCGCCGGTAGTAGCGGTAGCCAGAGGCCGGATCAACATGCGCGGGGGTGAGCAGTCCGTGCTCGTCGTAGTGGCGCAGCGCCTTGATCGACAGTCGCGTCGTCGCCGCGAACTCGCCGATGCTGAGCAGCTCTTCCTCGTGCATGACAGCCACACTGGAGTCTCCCGCAGGGGGAGGGTCAAGCGCCAATACTTAAGTATTCACTTGACTATTGCCCGACGCTGTGCGCACCATTGCCTCATGGGCACCTCATCTGGCACTAGCCAACTGGACCGCACCTTTGCGGCGCTCGCCGATCCCGGTCGCCGGGCGATGCTGTCGCGCCTCGGCGCCGGGCCGGCGAGCGTCTCCGAGCTCGCGGAGCCACTCCACATGACGCTCAGCGCGGTGTTGCAGCACGTGAACTACCTCGAGGACACCGGGCTCGTCACCACGCGCAAGGAGGGTCGCACTCGCATCGTGGAGCCGTCCCCCGCCGCGCTCGCGGATGCTCGTGACTGGATCGCCGCCCACGAGGCCGCATGGCATGAGCGCTTCGACCGCCTGGGCGCCGCCCTCGACGCTCTCCACCCCGCCAGCCACGCCCCGGAAGGGAACTGACATGACCATCGCGCATCACGACTTCACCATCGCCCGCACCTACGCACACTCGCCACAGAAGGTCTTCGAGATGTTCGCCGACCCTGAGAAGAAGGCGCTGTGGTTCGGCAACGTGCGCGGCATCGTCTCCGAGACTCAGGCCTGGGACTTCCGCGTTGGGGGCCGCGAGCTCGCGTCGAGCGTGCACCCCAATGGCGTCACGACGACGTTCGACGCGACCTACGCGGACATCGTCCCTGGTGAGCGCATCGTCTACACGTACACCATGACGCTCAACGACGCCCCCCTTTCCGGCTCGGCAACCGCGATCACCTTCGAGGCGGTCGAGGGCGGCACGCTCATGACGTTCACCGAGCACGGCATCCACCTTGACGGCATCGAGGGCGGACACGCTCGCGAAGGCGGCACCAGGCTGCTGCTGGGGCAGATCGACGAGGCGCTGGCCTCGCTCTAGGTCAGCGAGAGGTGGGCTTGGTGACGGGCTCCGCGCCGTTGTCGAGCGGCAGCGCGTCCGATCCCGTTGGCCGCGGCACCTCCGGCACCGGCTGAATGGTGGTCGAGTCGTCGATCGACTCGTGTGGCTTTTCCTCTGTCATGGGATCCCCTGACGTGGTTGGCGTCTGTCCACCATAAGCACAGTCACCGACATGCCGCACCCCTCGGACAGCGAGCGTGCGACAGAATGTGTCCATGACGCAGGTGCTCGAGATCGCGAATGACCACTGGCAGGTTGGCCTGCTCCCCACCACGGGAGGCTCCGTTGCGTACGGCCGCTTCCGCGTCGGAGGCGCGTGGCACGACGTGCTGCGCCCCACCCCCAAGGAGTCGCTCAGCATCGTCCCCGAAACCGCGTCGTATCCGCTGGTCCCGTGGTCCAACCGCATCGCCGAAGGCAAGCTGCGCTGGGCGGGCCGCACCTACCAGCTGCGCGTGAACTTCCCTGACGGGACGGCCATCCACGGCACCGCGTCCGAGTACCCGTGGCAGGTTGTCGAGTCGAGCCCCACGCACGCCGTGCTCGAGTTCGCGTCGCGGGACTACTACGGAGTGAACTTCCCCTGGACGTTCACCGCTCGCTTCACCTACCGCCTCGAGGGCGACAAGTTCATCTGGACGTACGGCATCACCAACTCGGACCACGAGACGTTCCCCGCCGGCTTTGGCCACCACCCCTACTTCGAGCGCTCGGTGGCCGGTTCCCGCACCGCCGAGCTGCAGCTCAACTGCGAGCAGGCATACGAGGCCGAGGTGTGCATCCCGTTCGGCGAGGCGGGCCCCATCCGGCCCGACGCTGACTTCCGGGCCTCTCGCGTCATCGGCGGGGCCTTCGTCGACGACTGCTACACCGGCCGCACCTCACCCACGCTCGCGACGATCACCTGGCCGGACACCCTCGCCCTCGACATCGACGCCGACGACCTGCTGTCGCACGCGGTCGTCTACATTCCCGAGGGCGAGCCGTTCTTCGCGGTGGAGCCAGTGAGCAACGCGAACGACCCCTTCAACCTCGCAGAGCGCGGAATTGCGTCGCACAACCTGATCCTGGTGCAGCCGGGACAGCACGTCAGCGCGTCGTTCTCGCTCACCGGGCGTCCGCTCTAGGGGCGGCCGCGGCGCCGGGTCAGCGCCGCGACTGGCTAATATGGAGCGCACACCGCGGGTGTAGTTCAATGGCAGAACCTCAGCTTCCCAAGCTGATAGCGCGGGTTCGATTCCCGTCACCCGCTCCACGTTTGACCTGACTATTCGCCGTGCACCTTGTTGTGCAGCTTCTCCATCTGCACATCGAGCGCCGCCGCAGTGGTCGCCGCCTCACACAGTTCGTCGAGGATCTCCTGCGGGGCTTCGCCCTGGTACTTGTAGTGAATCTTGTGCTCGAGGCTCGCCCAGAAGTCCATGGCGATCGTGCGGAACTGGATCTCGACTGGCACCTCAATGGGTCCGCTCGACAGGTGCACTGGCGTGGTGATGATCGCGTGCAGGCTGCGGTAGCCGTTGGGCTTGGGTGAGCGGATGTAGTCCTTGGTCTCGACCACCGTGACGTCCGGCTGATCCGTGAGCAGCGTGTACAGCCGGTAGACGTCGCGAGTGAAGCTGCACGTGAGGCGCAGGCCCGCGATGTCGAGGATCTCCTCGCGCAGCGACTCGAGGTCCAGCGCCACTCCCTTGCGCTGTGCCTTCGCGACAATCGAATCGAAGGTCTTCACACGGCTCGAGACGTGCTCGATGGGGTTGTAGTCGTGAACGTGCGTGAACTCGTCCTGGAGGATTGAGATCTTGGTTTCCATCTCTCGCAGCGCGAACTGGTACTCCAGCTCAAAGCGCTCGAGACCCCTGCGCAGCGTGCGCAGATCCTCCGCGGTGATGGTGCGTTCGCCTTGGGGCCCTTCGATGATGGCGCGAGTGCCAGCAGGCCAGATGTCGGTCATCGTGCTCCGTTCAGGAGCCCTCGGCTCCCTCGCCATTGTCTCTTGTGGGAGCGCTGCCTATCCGGGCCGTTCCTCCTAGCCACACCGCGATCCACACCCCCACAACGATCAGCACGTCGCCAATGGAGAACGTGTTCGCGAGCGGCATAGGGGAGGGCCACGCGAAGACGTCGCCCAAGGGCAGCAGGATGGGGTCGTCGAGGACCGCAGAGTTCGCGAAGCCGCCGTCGCGCGTGAGGCCAGCCCGTTCCACGGCGGCGGCCGAGGCAGGCAGCGTCCCACCGTTGAGCGCAATCACGACACCGTTGAGCGCGGCGCCCGCTCCCACCACCAGCACGCCGGCGAAGGTGCGGTTGAACCACAGGAAAGCGATCGCCGCCACGTACGTCGCGATGTGCAGCGTCGCCGCGAGTCCCGACGGGATCTTCGCCACCAGCGCGACGGTCTGCACGATGAGTGCCGCCCAGATCAGCAGCGGCAGCCTCCAGTTGTGCAGCAGCACCCCCGACGGCCAGCGCCACACAAGGAACGGCGAGACGAACGCGATCGCGCACAGCACCAGAACAAGCACGCGGCTACCTCAAAGGCCCGACGCTGCGGCCGACGTGGTCGCGGACAGCAGCTCATCGATCTCCTTGGCGGAGACGGGCCGGCCAAGGTGGTAGCCCTGGCCAATGGGGCAGCCCAGTTCGCGCAGCGCGTCCGTGGTCTCCTGATCCTCGATGCCCTCCGCGACAACACGCAGGCCGAGCGCCCTCGCGAGCGAGATTGTCGAGCGGACGATGATCAGGTCGTTCTCATCGGTGCCGATGCTGCCGACGAACGACTTGTCGATCTTGAGCTCGTCGATCTCGAGCTTCTTCAGATAGTTGAGCGACGCGTTGCCGGTGCCGTAATCGTCGATCGCGATGGCCACCCCAAGCCCGCGCAGGCCGTGGACCACAGCGTCGGCCCGCACAGCGTCGGCGAGGATGCCGGTCTCCGTGACCTCAAGCACCAGCGAACTCGCCGGAACCTTATGCGACTTGAGCGCGGACGCCACCTGAGACGGCAGGGCAAGGTCGCTGAGCAGGCGGGCGGAGAGGTTGACCGCCATGCGGAAGTCGTAGCCCTGTTTGCGCCAGCGCGCGATGTCCGCGAGGGCCGTGTCGAGCACGAAGGAGGTGAGCGGCGCGACCAGGCCAGAGCTCTCTGCAAGCGCGATGAACTCGTCGGCGCGCACCTGTCCCCGGCGGGAATGCTCCCACCGCACGAGCGCCTCCACGCCCACGATGGAGCCATCGTTGAGGTCCACCTGCGGCTGGTAGGACACGCACAGCTGGCCCTGGTCGATCGCGGTGCGCAGGTCTGCGAGCGTCTGCAGGCGCTCGAGGGTGTTGATGTCGAAGTCCGGCGAGTACATGCTGATGCGGTCGCGCTCGAGCTTCGCGTGATAGAGCGCGATGTCGACGTTCTTCATGAGCGTCTCTTCATCGGTGCCGTGCGCCGGAGCCACTGCGATGCCCGCGCTCGCTCGGACCAGCAGCTCAAGACCCTCGACATGCATGGGGTTGTCGAGCGAGGCGAGCAGCTTGCGGGCGCCCTCCTCGGCCTGCTCCTCGTTGCCATGGAGCACCACCGCGAACTCGTCGCCGCCAAGGCGGTGTGCCGACGCCCCCTCGGGAGCGGCCTCAACCAGTTGCGAGGCGACCTTGCGCAGGATCTGATCGCCGAACGGGTGGCCGAGCGTGTCGTTGAAGTCCTTGAAGTGATCAAGGTCAATGAGGACCAAGGCGGGGCCGGAGGTCTTGGCGCGGGCAGCGTCGGCCAATCCCTTCTCCAACTCGTGATTGAGGGCGCTGCGGTTGCCAAGCCCCGTGAGGGTGTCGTGAGTGGCCTCATAGGCGTGGCGCGCGGCTTGGGCGGCGAACAGGTGAGCGGCGACCACGGGCGCCGCCAGCAGCGCGAGCGCGATAGGACCGTCGATCGCGATGAGCGAAGCGATGCCGCCGATGCTGAGCAGGACCAGGTTGGTGACGAGGAAGTTGCGGACGTCGTCACGGAGCACGGCAAACACCGTCTGGCTCATCACCAGCGCGACCACGCCTGCGACGAGCACCCAGTTCACGACGAACATCGCGAGACCGCCGAGCAGCAGCGGGCCAACGTCGCCTGCCTCGACGCTCACAGGCACGGAGAAGATGTCGCGACCGGTGAGCGAGCCGTAGATCGCTCCAGCGGTGAGCACCGCGAGCGTGTACTGCGATGTGTTGAACAGCGACTTCTTGGGGGCCCGCCTGCGCAGGGCGTCATCAGTCATGCTCGCGATGATCTGCACGGCAACCGCGGCGGTGACGCCGGCGACGGCGACGAGCGCGAGCACGAAGGGCGCCGAGGTCGACAGGGATCGCGCGCCACCGCCCGGGCGGGGCAGCACGATGGGCCGCACCTCACCGATGATCGCGGCGGCCGCGAGGAAGGCCGTTGACCACAGCGGAACGGCGGTGAGCTCACGCTTCCAGTCGGTGCCAGCGAGGATGATGACTAGCGCGGCCGCACCAAGAAGACAGACGATCCCGACGTAGATGTTGAGACGCACGGGCGGCGTCAGGAAAGGCTTCCTGACGCCACCCTCGTGCTTCTGGTCTTCTAGTACCACTTCCACCCTGCCCCAGCGATCGCCGCGACCGCGACGAGCGTTGAGGCGGAAGCAGTGACACGAACGACCTTGCTGTTGCTGAAGATAGTCCACTTGTCCATGGGAATGCTTCCTTTTGTGACGAAATCGCGGCGACTAGGCGCAGTGGCGGCCTAGTACCACTTCCAGCCGGCGCCGGCGATCGTCGCGACCGCAATGACGGTGCTGGCAGAAGCGGCAATACGAACGACCTTGCTGTTGCTGAAGATAGTCCACTTGTCCATGACGGCTACTCCTTGAAAGTTGTGAAAGCTTGAATGGATTGATCGGGTCAGTTGCTGTTGCGGGGCCCGCGTGACGCCGCGGCCTAGTACCACTTCCAGCCGGCGCCCGCGATGGTCGCAACGGCGACAACGGTGCTGGCGGAGACGGCGATACGAACGACCTTGCTGTTGCTGAAGATGGTCCACTTGTCCATGGGAACTGCTCCTTTGTGCGTCTGAGAAATCTGTTGAATGGTGGTGAAGTCGTGAGGGACCGAGCTCGCGGCTCAGTACCACTTCCAGCCGGCGCCGGCGATGGTCGCAACGGCGACGACGGTGCTCGCCGAGGCGGCGATTCGAACGGTCTTCGAGTTAGTGAAGATGGTCCACTTGTCCATGATTGTCTTCTCTCTTTGTGGGACGGCGTCCGCCAATCCACCCGCCCACGCATTCCGAACGCTGAGGATGCTCGGACTGCTCGGATGGCGACCGTCGTCGTATTGCTGGGGTTGCCGGTCGCAACCTGGCACCATCCTCCCGCTGTCAGGGCCGACACGCTAGAGAAGAATGTTTCCAATTTGCCCCACAAAGGCCGAAATACGGCCTGAATGGCCTGTTGGGGCACTTGCTAGGCTCGTTCACATGAGTGCCGCCGGTCTTGAACAAGCCCAAGAGAAGATGCGTGCGGCCGGGGTGAGTGCCGCTGCGATCGACGTCTTCGCCCACTACTACGGCGAGCTCGAGGCTGGCGCAACCGGCCTCATCCGCGAAGACTCGATCGAGCCGCTGCTGAACCCGGACACCCTTGAGGGCGTCGACGTCAGCAACGAGCAGGCACGCGAGGCCTTCGCCAAGACCGCGATCATCAAGCTCAACGGCGGCCTCGGCACATCAATGGGCATGGACCGCGCCAAGTCCCTGCTGCAGGTGCGCGACGGCAGATCCTTCCTGGATCTCATCGTCGAACAGGTGCGTCAAGCGAGGGCTGCCACTGGCGCTCGCGTTCCGCTCATCCTCATGAACAGTTTCCGCACTCGCGATGACTCACTTGCGGCGCTCGCCGAACATCCGGACATCGCGGTGGACGGGCTGCCGCTGGACTTCCTCCAAAATGCAGAGCCCAAGATTCGCGTCGACGACCTCAGCCCCGTCTCCTGGCCAGCCGATCCCACCCTCGAGTGGTGCCCACCGGGCCACGGCGACATCTACACGGCCCTGCTCGGCTCCGGGGTTCTCGAGCAGCTCCTCGACGCGGGGTTCAAGTACGCGTCCGCCTCGAACTCCGACAATCTTGGGGCGGTGCCAAGCCCGCGCATCGCCGGCTGGTTCGCAGCGTCGGGCGCCCCCTATGCCGCAGAGCTGTGCCCGCGCACCGCAGCCGACCGCAAGGGCGGCCATCTCGCCATCCGCAAGTCCGACGGGCGGCTGATCCTGCGCGACACCGCGCAGACCGCGCCCGAGGAGATGCACTTCTTCACCGACGAGTTCGTGCATCCGTTCTTCCACACGAACAACCTGTGGTTCGACCTCGAGAGGCTCTACGCGGCGCTGACCGAGCGCGGCGCAGTGCTTGGCCTGCCGCTCATCCGCAACATCAAGAACGTGGATCCCACGGATCCCACAAGCCCCGAGGTGTTCCAGATCGAGACGGCCATGGGCGCGGCGATCGAGGTGTTCGAGGGAGCGACGGCGATCGTCGTGGGACGCGACCGGTTCCTGCCGGTCAAGACCACCAATGACCTGCTGCTGCTGCGCTCCGATGCGTATGAACTCGAGGAGGACGGCGCGCTGCGACTCGCCGTGGACGCGGCGCCCCTCGTCGACCTCGACTCGAAGCATTACAAGACGATGGCCTCATTCGAGGAGCACTTCCCGTTCGGCGCGCCCTCGCTGCGCGAGGCGACGTCGCTCACGGTGAACGGCGACTGGACCTTTGGCGAAGACGTGCGCGTCGTTGGCGATGTGACCCTCGCCGACGCGGGCTCACCGCAGCTCGTCCCCGACGGCAGCGTCCTGGGAGAGTAGCGGCACGCTGCCCCGAGCGCCCTGCGTCCGCACGGCAAATCGGCCTTCGGTCTCGGATTCCGCCCTCTTCCACGCACGCGCACCCAGATCCGTCCAGGATTCGTCGTGCGGACGCAGGCGGTGGGCGCTGCGGAGTGGGCGCTGCGGCGCGGACGCGGGCGCACGCACTGCGCCTCCTGCGGCGCGCCTCACGGGCGCGCGCGCTTACGCACCATAGGTTGACTGTTGGCGGCACATGCTGCCGCTGGCAAGGCGAAGGCCCCCCGAAGTAGGTGTCCGGGGGGCCTTGCCATGACCTTGAGTTTTCGCCACCGCCGGAATGACCCGGCGGCGCGACGGCCGCGATTGACGATGCGGCTTCACCCCTTGCGGAGTGACCTCTCGGTCGATGCCACGGGCCGTTCGTCCCTGTGCCGTCACCCACAGTTCTCAGCTGCAGCCCTTGCGGGCGCCGCCTCGACTTGGACGGACGTTGTCCGAAGCATCCGATCGGTTCTCGCACCACTGCTCACGCGGTAAGCCAACGACCCGGTGAGATCTGGCCGGTGGCCCCCGGAGGGGCCCCGGTCGATCCCGCTCGGCTCGGCGTTCGCTTCACTCGCGGGGCGTGAGCCCCACGACCTCTGCGTCACCGGTCCGCCATCCGCTCGCAGCCCATGCGGGCCACGTGCTCCGGCATCCCGTGGGATCACCAGCACTCGCAGCCCCCAGAGGGCGCCGCGGTCACCGGCAATCCCGCGCCGAACCACCCAGGCACCAAACGTGCTGGTAAACCAGCACATCCTGGCTCGCCCTTCCCCGCGGTCTCCCGCGGTTCCGAGCTGCTCGCGGTGCCAGTTGCCCGGCCCCGCAAGCCCCGTGTGGGCTTTGGTCGCCTCTCCTAGGTCAGCGACCGAGGGATCGGCCTGCCTTCTGTGAGCCTTGCGGCCAACTTCCGGCAGCGCCCCCAAACTCCGAAGAGCTCAGGAGCCTCAGACCACCGTCCTCGACGGCCCGAAGGCCACCGATTCCGGCCCTCCCCAAGACCCTTGCGGACCTCGGTTCGGATCCTCAACCCGGGCCGCTAAGCCCCGGTCTCGGCACCCTCCCCGCCGGCCTTGCGACCTGCGGTTCCGGCTGATCCGGTCCCTCATCGATTGGTGTTTGTCCCTCTCGATGTCCTTAGGTCTACTCGCCCCCGGAAGGCCCCGCAAGGCGAAATCAAGGGTTTTTTTCATCCACTTTTTCCTCACATGGATATGCACAGAATTCAGGCTGGAAAACCGTTTCGTACACATGCCTGTGGACGAAATTTGTGGATGGTTGGGCTTGCTTTGGCCCGACGCTGGGGCCAGGTGAGAGGGTCTAGAGACCCTTCTCGCGGTCGGCTTGTGCGACGTTGGCGAGCATCTCGTTGTAGGCCTTGAGGTCCGCGTCGTCGTCCCGATCGGCCTTGCGGTCGAGTCGCTTGGCGTCGCGCAGGTCGCTCCGACGCCAGTTGACGACCACCAGCACCGCAAGCACGACGACCGGCAGCTCGCCCATTCCCCAGGAGATGGCGCCGCCGTACTGCTGGTCGGCGATAGCGTCGGGCCCCCAGTCGCGGCCCATGAGGCCATACCAGGTGGGCGCGAGCAGCACGTCCGAGGTGGTGAGCACCACGCCAAAGAACGCGTGGGCGGCCATGGTGGCGAACAGCAGCACGATGCGCATGGGGAAGCGCGGTCGCGAGGGTCCCGGATCGATGCCGATGAGCGCGTTGACGAACAGGTAGCCCACGATCGCGAAGTGGAACAGCATCCACAGGTGCCCTGCGTGGTTGCGCAGGGTGAACTCGAAGACCGGGGTGAAGTAGAAGACGATGAGCGCGGCGGCGAAGCCGGAGGCCGCGACCACCGGGTGCGAGATGAACGCCATGAAGCGCGACTCCACGAAGCCCCGCAGCCATTCGCGAGCGCCGCGCGAGCCGTCGGTGCGGACGGGCAGCGCTCGCAGGGCAAGGGTGATGGGAGCGGCGAGCGCCACGAAGATCGGCGCGACCGTGACGAGGAGCATGTGCTCCACCATGTGGCCGCTGAAGACCACCATGCCGTAGACGGCGGGGCCGCCTTGGCTGATCCAGATGAACAGCAGCATGCCGATGGTGAACAGGACGGGCCGCAGCACGGGCCACTCATCGCCGCGGCGGCGCAGGCGGCGGTACCAGCGCAGGTACACCACGAGCGCTGCAAGGAAGACGAAGGCCGAGATGATCTCAAGTCGCCATAGGCCGATCCAGTTCCAGAAGGTCGGCGCGGGCGGCAGTTCGTAGCCGGTGAGGAAGTAGGCGGGGCTGGGGTCGGTGACAGGCAGCGCCACCTTGGGCGGGGCGAGCGTCGACAGGACGGCCGCGATCCCCATGATGACCACCAGGGCGACCACATCGACGGAGAGAACGCGCCAGAACCTGGCGGCAGCGTCGGCCTCCGTGAGGCGAGGCAGGGAGCGCGAGCGGTGCCACACCGCGAGCGCAATGGCGCCGCCCATGAGCACCACCTTGGCGAGGACCAGCGCTCCATAGGTGGTGGTGAACAGGTCTCCCGGGCTGTCCATCCGCAGCCAGGCGTTGGCGGCGCCGGACACCGTCACGAGGATCGCTCCCCAGATCGCGATGCGGGACGTGCGCGTGATCGCATCCTTGGCGCCCGTGCCGAGCGGACGGCGCAGCAGGGCCACCACCGCGATGACACCCACCCACACGGTCGCGCCAACGAGGTGCAGGAACATGGCCGAAACGGCGAGGTGGTGGTCGGTCGCGCCCGCGGCATGCCCCGTCAGCGACTGCCACCCCACGGCCCACGCGACGGGAACGAGCGACCAGCCCGCGAGGAGCGGCCCGCGCACGAACGCCGCCATGATCGAGGTCGCGAACGCGGCGGCGATGACCCACAGGTACGCCTGCAGCAGCTCCACCGACTGCGAGTACGTCCACCACTCCTCGAGGAAGCGGTTGGCATCGACGGCCGCATCGCGGATTTCGGCATAGCTCGCAAGGCTGTAGCCAAGGGCCGACGCTGCCCACAGTGCGGAGCAGACGCGGGCTGTGGTGGCGGCCCGGTTGGCGGAGGGGCTGGCCTTGGGAAGGACGGCGGCTACCAGGAGCAGCGCACCCACCGTGCCCGCGAGGGAGACGTCACGAACGATGCCCAAGATGGCAACGTACGTGCTTGCGGACATGCTGAAAAGCCTACGCGCGCTGAGGTGGGGCTACGGCCGGTCGATCCACGCGCCATGGTGGTGTCCGCTCGCGAGCGCGGGAGCGTCGTAGGGCCTCGCGCCCATGTGGATGAGCGGGAAGGCGGAGCCTGGTCTCGGCTCGAAGGACACGCGAGCGAGCGGTCGCTCGGCGGCGAGTGCGGCCACGATGTCATCGAGCTCGAGCCGCAGGCTCTCCGGGAGCTGATACAGCGCAATGGTGTGGAACAGCAGCACCGGCCCGGATGGCAGGTCGCGCACCACGTGAGGCAGCGTTTCGAGGGCGTCCCCGGCGACCATCGTCACCGGGGTCTGCCGGCGAATTGCGATAGCCGAGCGCAGTCGCTCAAGCCGCTCCGAGTGCTCGGGCCACACGAGCGCCTCGAGCCACGCGACCGCATCCGCGTCNTCNANGTCGACNGGCGCCAAGTCCANGCCGGTGCGGNTNGCGAAGGTGGGCACGGCGTCGGGCAGGCCGAAGCCGCCCCTGTTCTCGCACGTCAGCGTGAGCGGCCCCTCCCCAAGGCGAGCGTCGCCGTAGTCATAGGCGAAGCGATCGAGGCACAGGTTGATCCCGGCGGAGGCGCCGATGTCGATCGCGTGCACGGGACCGCCGCCCAACTCAGCCACCGCTTGGGCGACGAAGGGGAGGATGACGGCGCAGCGTCGGACCTCGTTGGTCTGGGTGCGGCGAGTCGAGCCGATCTCCACGATCCGCTCGGCATTGTCGAGCGCGAACTCCCTGAACTGCGCGTACGGGAGGTCAGGGAGGGGGCCGCCGCGCAGCAGCTGCACCGCCCCAAATAGGAGGTTCATGGGCGGCACGTTCTCGATGCGCGCGATGAGGTCGAGCATGGGCTCGTCGTCCATCGCCTCCGTCGCAAGGCGCGTATAGATGGCGGAGTCGCTGGCAGCGCGCAGCCAGCCGCGGATCTCGTGGGCGACGCCTTCGCGCGTGGTGCGGTCGGCGGTCGAATGCGCCCAATCGCTCATGGTCCGACCGTAGGCGATGTGGGCGGCCGGGCGTAGTGTCACGGCTATGGCGACTGGCACCAAGAATCTGTCCGACGCTGACGTCCGGCGGGCAAGGTTGCGCTCACTTCTGCTGGCTAAGGGTGAGCAGAGGTCCGTGCTGGAGGTCGCTGAGTGGTTTGGCGCGATGCAGGCGCAGGATCTCGCGAGTGGGTCGTGGTCGTTCGGCGTGCGGTGCGCCGGGATCACCGAGGAGGATGTGCAGGCCGCGCAGGAGCGACGTGAGGTGCTCAGGACCTGGCCCATGCGCGGGACTGTGCACTTTGTGCCGGCGCGCGATGCGGCGTGGATGGTGTCACTGATGTCCGCGAAACCGCTCGCGGGCGGGGCCGCGAGGCGCGACCACCTGGGCATCACGCTTGAACTTGTTGACCGCTCGACGGAAGTGTTGGCCGGGGCACTCGCCGGTGGGAAGGTGCTCACGCGCGACGAATGTGTCGCTGCTCTCGAGGACGCAGGCATCTCCACGGCCGGCCAGGTCAGCTATCACCTGCTGTGGTACGCGTGCCAGTTGGGCGTGCTGTGCCAAGGACCGCCCCAGGGAAAGAGCCACACCTTCACCCTGCTGTCCGAGTGGGTGCCGGATCCCGCAACGCCATCGCGCGAGGAGGGGCTGGCGATCATGGCGCGTCGCTTCTTCCAATCGCACGGCCCGGCGAGCGAGAAGGACTTCTCGCGGTGGACGGGGCTGTCGCTGCGCGAGTGCCGCGAGGGCATCGCGGGCGCGGCACATAACTTGGTGTGGGTTGAGACAAGCGCAGGGCCGATGCTCGCGGCGGCTACCGTGCTCGACAACGATGTGGCTGTGCGTCGACACCTGGTGCTGCCCGGTTTCGACGAGTACATGCTGGGCTACGGGGACCGCTCACTGCTGATGGAGCCGGAGCACCTCAAGGCGGTGGTGCCCGGCAACAATGGCGTGTTCCAAGCAACGCTCGTGCGCGACGGCCGGGTGGTGGGGATCTGGAAGCGGACCCTCAAGACCAAGACCGTCGACATCACGGTGACGACGCTGGGGTCGCTGAGCGCGACCGACATTCGCGCGTTCGAGCGCGAGTTCGCGGCCTTTGGGAAGTTCCTTTGCCGCGAGCCTCGCGTCACCTGGATGGCGGCTTCCTAGCCGTCTCACGTAGCCCGCGCTGCCGATGACCGCGACCACGAGGAGCACCACGAGCACGAAGTAGGCCACTGAGCCAAGCACGCTGAGTGCGCCCAAGATGGCGCCAGTCAGCGCCTGGCCACCGTTGGTGGCGAAGTTCCTCCTGGCAGCGGAGTGGCCACGGATCCCAAAGTACAGAGCGACCAATCCGCCGATGATCGGCCAGATGAAAGAGATGTTTCCCGTGTAGACAAGCACCGTTCCCAGCGCACTCACGATGCCGATCGCGAGGCCGTAGTGCCCCCACTTGTTGTACTCATTCGAGATTCCGGTACCGCGCTCCGACTCGTACACGGAGCCAGCCGGCGGTTCTGTGGGGCGCACGGGCGGAGCCTCGAACTCTGCAGCGACCGATGCGGTGTCCGGCGGACGCTGCGCCAACGGGTCATCGTCGCCGGGCATGAAGACCTGTGGCTCGCTCACAGCACCCCTCCCTCACGCGACGGCGTCGTCGCCAATGAGGGCACA
>JGI12420J12819_1000542_pt1 | contig 21220 bp, 14 predicted proteins | sample Passage237A_FD_12819 | JGI IMG/M metagenome (IMG submission 12819) | reverse complement strand
GGTGGTTGGTGGATTCGGGACTGGCGGCGGGCGATCGCGTGATCGTGGAAGGTTTGCAGAAGATCCGGCCCGGCGCGCCGGTGCAGATCACGGCGACGACGTTGAACCGCGGACCGGTGGCCGCGCCGGCGGGGAGTCAGGCGGCGCCGGCGGTGCAGACGGACAAAGAGTAAGGACCCCGCACCATGGCACGCTTCTTCATTGACCGGCCCATCTTCGCGTGGGTCATCGCCATCGTCATCATGATCGCCGGCGCGTTGTCGATCACGCGGCTGCCGATCTCGCGTTATCCGACGATCGCGCCGCCGACGGTTTCGGTGAGCGCGTTTTATCCCGGCGCATCGGCGCAGGTGGTGGAGGACTCGGTGACGCAGATCATCGAGCAGAACATGAAAGGCCTCGACGGATTGATCTACATGACGTCGACGAGCCAGTCGAACGGCGCGGCGCAGATCACGCTGACCTTCGAGAGCGGCACGAACGCGGACATCGCGCAGGTGCAGGTGCAAAACAAGCTGCAGCTCGCGACGGCGCTGCTGCCGCAGGTCGTGCAGCAGCAGGGCATCAGCGTGACGAAGACGGGCGAGGGCTTTCTGCAGGTTGTCGGATTCGTGTCCGAGGACGGCAGCATGTCGCGCGACGACATCTCGGATTTCATCACGACGAACATCGTCGATCCGCTCTCGCGCGTGCCGGGCGTGGGCAGCACGCAGGTGTTCGGGTCGCGGTATGCGATGCGCATCTGGCTCGATCCGAACAAACTCGACGCCTACCAACTTTCGGCCGGCGACGTGATCGCGGCGATCCAAGGACAGAACCAGCAGGTGGCGGTGGGGCAGTTGGGCGGGACGCCGGCGGTGGAGGGGCAGATGTTGAATGCGACGATCAACGCGCGCGGGCGATTGCAGACTCCGGAGCAGTTTCGGGAAATCGTGCTGCGGAGCGGTGCGGACGGGGCGGTGTTGAAGCTGGGGGACGTGGCGCGTGTGGAGCTGGGCGGCGAGAACTACAGCGTGGTGGGACGCTTCAACGGTCAGCCGGCGAGCGGCGTGGCGGTGTCGCTCGCGACGGGCGCCAACGCGCTCGCGACGTCGACGGCGGTGAGCGAGTTGATCGAGCAGATGAAGCCGACGTTTCCGCCGGGGTTGAAGACGGTGATTCCCTTCGACACGACGCCCTTCGTGCGGGTGGCGATCTGGGAGGTGGTGAAGACGCTGTTCGAGGCGATCGTGCTCGTGTTCGTGGTGATGTATCTGTTCCTGCAGAATTTTCGGGCGACGCTCATTCCGACGATCGCGGTGCCGGTGGTGTTGTTGGGCACCTTCGCGGTGCTGGCGGCGGTGGGGTTCTCGATCAACATGCTGACCATGTTCGCGATGGTGCTGGCGATCGGCCTGCTCGTGGACGACGCGATCGTGGTGGTGGAGAACGTGGAGCGGTTGATGAGCGAGGAAGGGCTGTCGCCGCTCGAAGCGACGCGGAAGTCGATGGACCAAATCACGGGGGCGCTGGTGGGCATCGGTTTGGTGCTCTCGGCGGTGTTCGTGCCGATGGCGTTTCTCGGCGGCTCGACGGGCGTGATCTACCGGCAGTTCTCGGGCACGATCGTGTCGGCGATGGCGCTGTCGGTGCTGGTGGCGATCATTCTGACGCCGGCGCTGTGCGCGACCATGCTGAAGCCGATTCAGAAAGGTCACCACTATCACGATACCGGATTCTTCGGCTGGTTTAACCGCACCTTCGATCGCGGCAGTGCGAAATATCAGGGTGCGGTGCGCGGGATCCTGAGCCGGCGGAAACGTTTCGTGGCGGTGTTTCTGGCGATGATCGGGCTGATGCTGGTGATCTTCACGCGGCTCCCGACGGCGTTCCTCCCCGCGGAGGACCAGGGCACGTTGTTTGCGCAGGTGACGACGCCGGTGGGGTCGACGCAGGAGCGCACGATGGCGGTGATGCGCGAAGTCGAGCGCTACTTCCTGGAGGACGAGCCGGCGGTGCAGTCGCTGTTTTCGGTGGCCGGATTCAGCTTCTCGGGCGTCGGTCAGAATGCCGGCATGGCGTTCGTGCGCTTGAAGGATTGGGACGAGCGCGAATCGGAGGATCTCGGGCCGGATGCGGTGGCGATGCGCGCGATGGCGCATTTCAGCCAGATCAAGGACGCGCTGGTGTTTGCGTTTGCGCCCCCGGCGGTGACGGAACTCGGGACGTCGGCGGGATTTGTTTTCTTCCTGCAGGACACCACCGGGCAGGGGCACGACGCGTTGATCGCGGCGCGCAATCAACTGCTCGGCGCGGCGATGCAAAGTCCGCTGCTGCGCAACGTGCGGCCGGGCGGACAGGAGGACACGCCGGAGCTGCAGATCGACATCGACAACGAACGCGCGGCGGCGCTGGGGATATCGGCGTCGGACATCAACACGACGCTGGGCGTCGCGTGGGGTGGACGCTACGTCGACGACTTCATCGATCGCGGACGCGTGAAGCGCGTTTATGTGCAGGCGGACGCGCCGTTCCGCATGGTGCCGGAGGATTTGAATCTTTGGTCGGTGAAGAATCGGAGCGGCGAGATGGTGCCGTTCGCCGAGTTCGCGACGGCGCGGTGGTCGTATGGCTCGCCGAGGCTGGAGCGCTACAACGGCATCTCGTCGGTGCAGATCAACGGCGAAGGCGTGCCGGGCGTGAGCTCGGGTGACGCGATGGCCGAAATCGAGCGATTGGCGGCGCAACTGCCGGAAGGATTCACGATCGCGTGGACGGGGGCCTCGTATCAGGAGCGCGTGGCGGGGGCGCAGACGCCGTTGCTGTATACGCTGTCGCTGGCGATGGTGTTTCTCTGTCTGGCGGCGCTGTATGAAAGCTGGTCGGTGCCGACGGCGGTGCTGCTGGCGGCGCCGCTCGGCATTCTCGGTGCCGTATCGGCAAATCTGTTACGCGGGATGGAGCGCGACATCTACTTTCAGGTGGCGATGCTCACGACGGTCGGCCTGACCAGCAAGAATGCGATCCTGATCGTGGAGTTCGCGCGGGACAATCTGGCGAAAGGGATGGAGTTGATCGAGGCGACGATGACGGCGGTGCGGGACCGGCTGCGTCCGATCCTGATGACCTCGCTGGCGTTTGGGCTCGGCGTGTTGCCGCTGGCGACGGCGTCGGGCGCCGGGGCGGGTGCGCAGCGGGCGATCGGCACCGGCGTGCTGGGCGGCATGCTCGTGGGCACGTTCCTCGGTTTGTTTTTCGTGCCGCTGTTCTTCGTGCTGATCCAATCCGTATTCGGGAAGCGGCGACGCCATGAAACGCGGAACGCGTGACGGCGCGGCCGGGTCAGGGCGGGAGGGCCGCGAGGACGAGATGAAAATCAAACGGGAGAGCAAACGATGAGCGGAATGTTGCGGTTGGTGGTGGCGCTGGTGGCCGGGTGGAGCGTGATGCGCGGTGAGGGCACCGCGCCTCCATCGGCGGGGGAGGAGAAGGTGATTTATAGCGTGGTGGCGCCGGGCCGGGTCGAGGCGGGAGCGGTGGTGGCGGTGCGCGTGGCGGCGATGAACGCCGGCGAGGCGGACGTGGAGGTGGCGTGGCCGGAGACGATCGACGTGCGCGTGGTTGCGGCGGGTGGCACGGAGACGAGCGCACGGGCGACGCGGCGAGGCGCGACGGCGCGCGAGCGGGTGACGGCGGGGGCGTTTGCGTTGCGCGAATATGAAGTGCGACTGCCGTCGGAGAAAGCGGGGATCGCGATGCTGGAGGTGCGCGGCGGGCGGACGGCGATGGAGATTCTGCCGGCGCGGGTGGGACAAGATCCGGGCGCAACCGTCGCAGACACCGGCGAGCGATCGAAGGAGGAGTCGGCGACGCGGCGACCGCCGACGAATCTCGGGCGGGCGCCGGCGGCTTCGGCGATCCAGCGGACGTTTGCGAACCGGTTGGCGCCGCATGAGCCGATCTATTTCATCTACGGGCCGGATGCGCCGGCGGCGAAATTTCAGGTGAGCTTCAAATACAAGCTGCTGGATTTCCGCGACGTGGCGCCGCAGCGGATGGCGCGGACGCTGCACCTGGCCTACACGCAGCGATCGCTGTGGGACATCGACGGAGTTTCGAGCCCGTTCTACGACACGAGCTACATGCCGGAGGTGATGTATGAGGCGCTCGCGCCGCGACCGGAGGACAGTGAACGGTGGTTCACGTGGCTGGGCGTGCAGGCGGCGTTCAAACACGAGTCGAACGGGCGCGACGGACCGGTTTCGCGGAGTTTGAACATGCTATATGCGCGACCGGTGTTCGCGTTTGGCAATCTCGACGGCTGGCACCTGCTGGCGATGCCGGAGGTGTTTGCCTACGTCGGGACGCTGGAGGACAACCCGGACATCGAGGAGTATCGCGGATTCGGAAAACTGAGCCTCGTGTTCGGGAAGAACGACGGACCCTCGTTGATGGCGACGCTGTGGGCGGGGAATGATTTTCAGCACCCGACGGTGCAGCTCGACTTCAACCTGCCGATTCGGACGCGGCTGTTGAATTTCGAGACGTATCTGCTGATCCAATATTTCAACGGCTTCGGCGAGAGCCTGCTTTCCTACGATCAGGAGTCCGAAACGGTGCGCGCCGGGATTTCGCTGGTGCGGTGACACGGGAGGGGCGGCCACGCGAGGATTGACGCGGATTCGGACAGGCCATCGCGTGTGAAGGCGCGATGGCGATGGCAGTGACCAGTCCAGTGGAAGCAACGCAGCGGCGTGAGCCGGGGCTGCGGCGTGTGTGGGTGGCGGGGCTGGCGTTGCTTTGGGCGCCGTTCCTGTGGCGGCTGACTCCGGCGTGGTCGGCGAGCGTGGAGCAGGCGCATGGCTGGGCGGTGCCGCTGCTGGCGTGGTATCTGGCGACCGAGCGCGCACGATGGGCGCCGGGGCGGGTAGCGCCGGGGGCGGGGATGCGGACGATCGCTTGGGTGGTGTTGAGCGGGACGCTGTTGGCGCTGCCGCTGTTGCTGACGATTCTCGAGGCGAACGGACTGTGGCCGCTGGTGCAATGGGCGACGTTTGGCGCGGTGGCGCTGGCGACGCTGGCGCTGGTGACGCTGGACGGCGGAGCGAAGCGCGCGAGGCATTTCGCGTTTCCAGTGCTGTTTGTGGCGACGGCGTTGACGTGGCCGGCGGTGGCGACGACGCGCCTGGTGGCGGGACTCGTGAGCATGAATGCGCAGCTCGCGGCGAGCGTGGTGTCGATGCTGGGGCATCCGGCGGTGGTGAGCGGGAGCGTGATCGAGGTGGCGACCGGATTTGTGGGGATCGACGAGGCGTGCAGCGGGGTGAGGTCGTTGCAGGCGGTGTGGATGGCGGGGTGGTTTTTCGGCGAGTTGTTCGTGCTGAGCTGGCCGCGGCGCGGCGGGCTGGCGGCGAGCGCGGTGGGCGTGGCCGTCGTGGGGAATCTGATACGCACGGTGGTGCTCACGTGGGTGGCGGCGGCGGATTCGCCGGAAGCGAGCGCGCGCTGGCACGATCGCGTGGGAAATCTGGAGATGGCGGGAACGCTGCTGGCCGTCGCGGTGCTCGCGTGGTTTTGGGGTGGGCGAAAAGCGAGGAAGCCGAAGGCGGTGCCGGGGGGCGCCGGCGGAGTGGCGGGCGGGACGAAGGCGTGGTGGGCGGCGGCGGTGGCGGGCACGATCGCGGCGCTGACGCCGGTGGCGTGGTTTGGCTGGCACGAAGTGGAGGCGGAGACGCGCACGCAGTGGCAACTCGTGCGGGCGGGGGAAGCGTGGGAGGTTTACGAATTTCCGGAACGGGCGAAGGATCTGCTGCGACCGACCGCGACGGCGGGGTTGATGCGCGACGAAGGCGGAGCACGGGATCGCTCGTATGCGCTGCTGGTGAGGTGGGACGGGGAGAGCGCGACGGCGTTGAGCGCGGAAGTGCACGATCCGTCGATTTGCCTGCCGGCGGCGGGATTCGGCGATCCGAAGCCGCAGGAGCCGATCACGGTGGAGATCGATGGCGCGCCGGTGACGTTCACGGTCGGACGCGTGGAGGCGCGGGCGCGGACCTGGCATGTTTTCTATTGTCACTGGGATGCGTGGCTCGGGAGGCCGCGGGGCGAAATGCGCTTGGATGTGTCGAACGTGCCGCGTTGGCGGCTGGAGCGGGTGCGCGAAGGGCGACGGCGGGGAGATGCGGCGTATCTGGCGCTGGTGACTCCGGAGGCGAACGAGGCGGAGGCGCGCGCGTGGTTGCGCGAATGGGCGCCGCGGTTGTTCAAGCGCCGCGGGTAGAAGTGTGTGCGGTGCGGCGATGGGCTTCGTCGAATTTTCGTCGGTGTCGGGGCGAAGCGGTCGGACGGTCGCCGATAATTGATCAACTTCGGACTTGTGCTGACGAAGCCGTGGATTGGTTGTGGACGAAAACTGTCATCGAGAGCCTCCAACTTCAAAGAATTACATGCTCAAGCGCCTTCTTGATTTCTGGTATGAACTAACGGAACAACAGCGAGATTTGTGCAGGATCGCGGGCGGACTGCTGCTGTTGGCGGGACTGGGTGCGGTGGGTTGGATTAATGGGCGTCCGGTGTGGCAGAAGTGGCAGCGGACGCAGTCGCTGGAGCAGGCGAGGGAATTCGCGACCCATAACGATTACCGGAATGCGGCGCTGGCGCTGCGGCGGGTGTTCGAGCTGGGGCCGAACGATCCGGTGACGTGGCGCGAGGCGACGGATTTGCTGGGGCAGATCGGCGCGCCGGAGGTGTTGCTGGCGCGGCAGCGGCTGGCGCAATTGAGTCCGGGCGACACCGCGGTGAAGCTGGCGTTGATCGGCGATGCGTTGCGGCTGGACCGGTTGGACGTGGCGGTGGAGACGCTGGCGAAGATCGACGAGGCGGCGCGGGATGAGGCGGCGTATTTCCGGTTGGCGGCTTCACTGGCGATGGCGATGCGGCGTGGAGAAGAGGCGGAGGCGAATCTCGCGCGGCTCGTGGAACTGGCGCCGACGAACCCGCTGGCGCGGTTCGAATATGCGGCGGTGCGGGTGTGGAGCGTGGACGAGGAAAAACGCGCGAAGGCGCGCGAGGAATTGCGGGAGTTGACGGCGGATCCGGCGGTGCGGCTGCGGGCGGCGCTGGAGTTGTTGAAAGACGCGGCGCGTCAGCACGACGAGCGGTGGGCGATCGATACGATGACGTTTTTGCTGGAGCGTTTTGCGCCGGGCTCGGTGGCCGATTTCTCGAGTCCGGGCCTGCCGGGCTGGGTGCAACTCGTGGAAGCATTGAAAACCGCGGCGGAAGCGGATGCGGACGAAGTAGCAATGATGGCGCGTTGGTTCGCCGATATCGGGCAGGGGCGCGAGGCGCTGGTGTGGATCGACACGTTGACGGTGGAGATCGCGCAGTCGGTGGCGGTTGCGGAAACGGCGGCGGAACTCGCGGCGCGCGTGGGAGATTTGGACCGGTTGGAAGACCGGTTGCGACAGGGGGCGTGGGGCGTGTTCTCCCGCGATGCGATGACGCTCGCGATCGCGTCGCGACTGCAACGGCTGCGCTACACGGATGCGAACGGCCGGGCGAGCTGGCAGGATGCGTTGAATGCGTGCCGGGATTCGCTGACCGGGTTGCGGGCGCTCGTGCGGCTGGCGGCGGCGTGGCAGGACAACGAAGGACTCGAGCGCGCGTTGCAGACGGTGGTGGAACGGCATCCGAAGTCGTTGTGGGCCTACACGGCCTTGCGGGGAATTTATTCGTCGCCGCCGGATCTGCCGAAATTGTGGCAGTTATATGAGCGCTGGGTGCGGCACGAACCGGAGAACGAGGACGTGGCGGCGGCGCGGGTGACCTTGAGCTGCGTGTTGAACCGCGTGAGCCCGGAAATCGTGAGCGCCGCGGAACGGTTGCACGAACGCAGGCCCGATGCGGTGGACGCCACGGTGGCGCTGGCGGCGGTTCGTTGGCGGGAAGGCAAGGCGGCGGAGACGCTTGCGTTGCTGGACCGACTTTCGACGGAGGCGCGGACGCAGGTGTCGGCCGTATTTTGGCGGGCGCTGGCGCTCGCGGACTTGGACGACAAGGCCGCGGCGCGGGCGGCGATCGAACAGGCGGGACAGATCCGGCGGCCGGCTGAGGAAGCGGAACTCCTGCGAGCGGCGGAGGCGAAAACCCGGCCCGGAAGCGAGGCGAAGGGCCGTTGATCGCGAGCGGTTTGCGGGAGTGGCGGTGAAAGCGCAGCTACATTGCGCACTGAGAAGATTTTCACAAAAAATGAGGGGTCTTCTGACTCGGTTTCTCAATTCGCGGCGTTAATTGTCGAACAAGACATTTGACGACGTGAATTTTTCGAGCATCAGTCATAACCAAATGAGGAAGATACCCTATGTTATCTGGGTATTTTTGGCCGGGGTGATCGCCGCCCCGGCTCCGGTCGCGTTTGGTCAGGCGACGGCGCAAGCGGTATCGATTTTCGATGAGCTGGTGCGGGAATACAATCTCGTCGCCTTTGGGAATGCCAGCTTCAGCGGGCACTCGATTCAAGGCGGGCTGGCGGTGCAGGGAAACCTGTCGTTGAGCGGCTCGTCGGGTATCGGCTCGCATCATTCGACGAGCCCCGATCCGAGTCTTTTCGTTTCGGGGAAGCTGACGCTGCACAACGATTCGAGCATCGGGAAGGGCTACGCGTCGGTGAATTCGACCCAGAACGGCCATCTTCAATTCAAGGATAACAATCGGCTGGAGGGGGGTGGAAAGCTGCTCTTGAACGACATCAAGACCAATCCGCTGACCAACGCGGGACCGGCGAATTGGAATTGGGCGACGATCCAGTCGCAGGCGCTTTCGATTTCGAACACGTTGAAAAACGCGGCGCAGACCGGGACGATCGCGGTCAACACGTCGTCGCAGACGCTGACGTTTACGTCGTCGTCGTCGCAGCCGGGCGTGGTGGTGTTCCAGCTCGATGCGAGCAAGCTGGGTCACAGCTCGTATGATGGGATCCTGAACGTGAACAAGATCGCGTTCAACCTGGCGGCGGACCAGACGGCGGTCGTGAACGTGATCAACTGGGACAACAAGATGCTCTTCAGCGGGTATAATCTGGGCACCCAGACGGACGTCGCGGGGCATCTGCTGTGGAATTTCAACGGAAACGGCACGCTCAAGATCGATGGCGATTTCTTTGGTAGCATTCTGGCGCCGGACGCCTACCTGTTGAAGAATTCGTCGAACGGCCGGATCGACGGTCAATTGATCGTGAGGGACATCGACTACAGCGGGGCGCAGTTGCACTTCGAGGAGTTTGCACCGATCGGCGTGCTGGTGCCCGAGCCGAGCACGTATGCGCTGTGGATGCTGGCGTTGTGCGGCGCGGGGCTTTGGTGGCATCGCCGGCGTGTCCGTGCTTCGGATACGCAGGGCTGAACATCGGCGCCGCTGCGCTTTTTTTGCGGTGAGGTATTAGCGTTTCGGGGCTTCACGTTCCGCCGGAGTGGGATTACACTTCCGGCACCCCCAGAAAGGAGCGTGCGATGAACCTGCAGCCCTCGCTCGGCCATGCCGAGACTTACATCAACATTCACCTCTCGCGGTCGGGTCCGGAGCATCACGGAAAAGGCACCGGACCATTTGTAACGGTCTCGCGCGAGTCGGGTGTGGGCGGCGCGACCTTCGCGCGCCTGCTGGCGTCGCGGCTGGACGAAGAGATGCCGGGCGACGTGGCCTGGACGGTGTTCGACCGGAATCTGGTGGAGGAAATGTTGCGGTCGGAGCATTTGTCGCCGCGGCTTGCGCGGTTCCTGCCGGAGGACCGGATTTCGGAGATCGACGCGTCGATTGGCGAACTGCTCGGGCTGCATCCGAGTTTGTGGACCTTGATCCAGCGAACGAACGACATGATGCGCGAGCTGGCGCGGCGCGGGCAGGCGATTCTGGTGGGGCGCGGCGCGAATTTCGCGACGGAGAGCATCGCGGGCGGGTTACACGTCCGGTTGGTGGCGCCGGCGATACAGCGGGCGGGGCACATGGCGCGGCAGATGGGGTTGACCATGGAGGAAGCGGCGCGGCGAAACGTAAGGATCGATGCGGCGCGGGCGAAATTCGTGCGGTCGGTGTTTGCGTCGGATGTGGACCGCGCGAGCGGCTACGATGTGACGCTCAATCTGGGGAGCGTGCCACTCGACGCCGCGGTCGATATGGCGATGACGGCGCTCCGGTCGCGGGTCGCCATGGATTTGGCGTTGCAGGGGTGAAACGGCGAGCGGAGCTTCGGGGCTGCGGCGGGGTAGCCCGACGAGGCGTTGGGGGACCGCACCGATGGCGGGGCGGAGCCGGGCGAACTATCGTGCCAGCATGGGCATCGAAACCATTTTGATTGTGCTGGGGGTGGCGGTGGTGATTGCGGTGGCGGTCGGTGCGAGTCGAGCGAAGCGGAAAACAACCGGCACGCAGGCGCCGAAGCCGCAGAACCGGTCGGACGTGGGGCGGGGTTGACGGAATGGAAGGGGGAGACGGGGTGTGGCCTCGCTCTTGGGTGCAAGCGATGGGCGAAAGGGGAAGATTTCAGATTTTGTGACGAAAGCGTGACTTCATCTGTGTCGCGGGCGGTCGATTAGGCGTGTTGATTCACGCGATGCGAACGGCCGTCGATGCACTCAGGGCGAAACCAAAACGAACGGTCGCGGAGTGCGCGCGTCGCGATTTCGGACGGGCGTCGTGGGTGCGCTAGGAGGCAGCGCGATGACCGGGAAAGTTCGGGCGGCGTGCGGGAGGCAGGAGCGACGTGGCCGATGGAGCTGGCTGTGGGCGCTGGCGGCGATACTGGGCGTGGTGGGTGAGTTGCGCGCGCTGGATCCGGAACGAAGCCTGACTCAATACAACTGCCAGACATGGAGGCGTTCGAACGGATTGCCGGCGAGCGCCGTGAATGCGATTGCGCAATCGCGGGACGGGCGGATGTGGCTGGGGACGTCGCACGGCCTGGTGGCGTTCGACGGGATGGGATTCCGGGTGCTTGATCCGACGTCAAACGACAGTGTGCCGTCGAAGGCGATCTCGGCGCTGGCGCGGCGGGAGGAGGGCGGTTTGTGGCTGGGCCTCGATCGCGGCGGGGTGGTGATGGCGGACGGAGGTCGGTTCGAACGGATGTCGAGCGCGGCGGATTGGGATGGGGCCTACATGATGGTGCATGCGTTGCGATGGAACCGGAGCGGGGAATTGCTCGTGGCGGGCAACAATCTGGCGGGCGTGCTCGATCGCGCGGGGAATTTCAAATCGGTGTTGCCGGCGCCGGACACGGACGTGAGGACGATTTGTGACGACGCCCGCGGGCGGATCTGGATGGGGACGGTGGATGATGGCGTGTTTTATTGGGAAGACGGGAAGGTGTTTTCGTTTCAGGACGGGGCGCTGGCGAACCGGATCGTTTCGTCGGTAGCGGTCGGGCAGGACGGGAGGATCTGGCTGGCCACCGCGAACGGGCTGCTTTGTTACACGGCGGATTTCGAAGAGGTGAGATTCGGGCAGGTGCCGGGTTTTAGTTCGCAGCCGAATGTCATTCTGGTGGACCGGCGCGGCGCGGTGTGGATCGGAACGATGATGTCGGGGCTGCTTCGTTACCACGACGGGAAGTTCAGCCAGCTTCGAAAACAGGACGGGCTGGCGAGCGATCGGATCCTGACGCTGGCGGAGTCGGACGATGGCAGCATCTGGGTGGGAACGGAGGACGGCGTGAGCCAGTTGTCGGATGTGCGGTTCCCGGTGCTGTCGATGGCGGAAGGGTTGGCGCACGAAGCCTGTTTGTCGGTGGCGACGGCGCCGGACGGGAGCATCTGGATGGCGACACCGGGCGGGGCGTCGCGTTTTCGCGACGGACGTTTCACGAACTACGGCGTGGAGGAGTCGCACGGCTTTTCGTCGCGCTGGATCAAGCGGGTGTTCGCCGCGCGCAACGGCGACGTGTATTTCCTGAACGGACGAAGAAACGTGGACCGGTTTCGCGACGGACGGGTGGTGAAAACCTGGAAACGGGATCAATGGCCGGGAGCGATCGCGGAGGACTCACGCAGCGTGTTGGTGAGTTTCGGGCCGGAGTTGATGCGCCTCGAGGACGACGAGTTCGTGCCGTTTCGCTTGAAGGATGGATCGCCTGTATCACTGCGGTGGATTCGCGACATGATGGTGGCGAAGGACGGCTCGATCTGGATCGCGGCGGTCGATGGCGTGCACCAGATCAAGGAGGGCGTGCTGCGGAATCTGTGTCACGAGAACGGCATCTACTACAGCACGTTCAACCACGTGCGCGAGGATGACGACGGCGTGATCTGGGCGGCGCAGAACACGGGCATCGCACGAATCAAGAACGGCCGAATGCGTGTCATCACGCAGGAGCACGGGCTGCACGACAACGAAGTGTATGCGATCGTGCCGGACGGGCGTGGGGCGTATTGGATGGATTCGAGTCGAGGGATCTTCCGGGTGAGCGCGAAGGAGTTGAACGCGGTGGCGGACGGCGCGGCGACGCGGTTGACGTGCACGGTTTACGACGGCGAGGACTCGGTGAAGACGACGAGCAAGACGGCGCAGGAATTTTCGGGCTGTCGTTCGGCGGACGGCCGCGTGTGGTTTCCGAGCTCGCAAGGCGTGATCATGATCGATCCGGCGACGGTGGAAGGACCGCGGTCGGCACCGGCCGTGTCGATCGAGCGTGTGATGGTGGACGGGAATGAGTTTCCGGGGACCGCGGTTCCGAAACTGGAGCCGACGGCGGGCAATCTGCAGTTCGACTATGTGGCGTTGGATTATCGCGCGCCGCAGAAAGTGAGTTATCGCTACCGGCTCGAGGGGTATGAGAACGACTGGGTCGAGGCGGGCGGACGGAGGTCGGCGTTTTATACGAACGTGCGGCCGGGCTCGTATCGTTTTCAGGTGCAGGCGTGCAACGGCGACGGCGTGTGGAACACGACGGGCGCGGCGGTGGCGCTGACGTTGCCGCGGCGGTATTACGAGACGATGTGGTTTCGCGGAGCGGCGGGGGTGATGGTCCTCGGGCTGCTTGCCTACGGTGGCTGGCTGCTGCATCTGCGGCGCAAGCACGAGCAATTGCGCGAGACGCACGAGCTGCTCGAAGCGAAGGTGCGGGAACGCACGGCGGAGCTGACGGCGGAGATCGAAGAGCGGAAGCGGATGCAGCAGGAGGTCGAGCGAGTGCATCGCGAGCTGATGGAGATTTCGAGGCAGGCGGGCATGGCCGAAGTGGCGACGGGCGTGCTGCACAACGTCGGCAACGTCCTGACGAGCGTGAATGTTTCAGCGACGCTGTTGAGCGATCGCGTGCACGATTCGAAGGTCGCGTGGGTCGGGAAAGTGCGCGACCTGCTGAAAGAACATGAGACGAATCTCGGCGACTTCCTGACGAAGGATCCGCGCGGGCAGCAGTTGCCGGCGTTTTTGGACACGCTGGCGAAGCATCTCGAGACGGAGCAGGCGGCGCTGGTGGGCGAGCTGGAGTCGCTGCGGAAGAACGTCGAGCACATCAAGGACATTGTCGCGATGCAGCAGGACTACGCGACGGTGTCGGGCGTGACGGAGCGGGTGTCGCTGGTGTCGCTGGTGGAGGATGCGTTGCGGATGGATGCGGCGTCATTCGACCGGCATGCGGTGAAGCTGGTGCGGGATTATCGGGCGCAGCCGGTGGTGACGGTGGAGAAACACAAGGTGCTGCAGATCCTCATCAACCTCCTGCGCAACGCGAAGTATGCCTGCGAGCATTCGGCGCGGTCGGACAAGCAGATCACGGTGCGGGTCACGCTGGAGGATGATCGTGCGAAGGTGGCGGTGATCGACAATGGCGACGGGATTGCGGAGGAGAACCTGACGCGGATTTTCAGCTTCGGCTTTACGACGAAGAAGCAGGACGGTCACGGCTTTGGACTGCACAACGGCGCGCTCGCGGCGAGAAACATGGGCGGCGCGCTGACGGCGCGGAGCGAAGGACCGGGGCGGGGCGCGGAGTTTACGCTGGAGTTGCCGGCAACGTCGGAATCCTGAACGGGCGCGGACACGTGTCGTATCCAAACGGAGGCGACGGAGCGTCGCATCCGAGCGTGTGGATCAGGCAGAATCGGTCTCGCGAGCGAGGGTATAGAACGTGTAGCGGAAGTTTTCGTCGGCGCTTTCGCGTTGGGAAATCACGCGAGGAAACTCGTGGCGCCATTCGGGGAACGTGCGGTCGCCATCGACCTGCGCGTGGATGAGCGTGAGATAGAGACGCGAGGCTCGAGCAAGCGTGATCGCTTCTTCGAAGACGCGCTGGCCGCCGCAAATGTAGATCTCACGCGGAGATCGTTCGGCGAGCGCGATCGCGGCGGGGAGAGAGTTGGCGACTTGAACGCGGTCGCGGGCGAGCGCGTGGTTGCGGGTGAGGACGATGGCGTGGCGATCGTCGTCGAGGATGCTTTTCCAAGATTGGAAGCTGATGCGTCCGAGAATGACCGTGGCGCGCGCGGTTTGATTTTTGAAGAAACGCCAATCTTCGGGGATGCGCCAAGGGAGCTGGCCGTTGCGGCCAATCACGCGATTCTCGGCGCAGGCGACGATGAGATTGAGCGGGCGCGGCATGAAGACCGGTTGATTTCAACCACGGATGAGCACGGATGGGACACGAAGGCCTATCCGTGACGGGAAGGAAACATTCCGCCGCGAGGGGACCGGCTCAGACCAAGAGGAGCGCGGGCGATTCGAGCAACTGCTTGAGGGCGGCGAGGTATTGCGCGCCGACGGCGCCGTCGACCACGCGGTGGTCGCAGGAGAGCGTGAGCGCCATGACCTGGCCGACGGCGATCTGGTCGTTCTTCACCACGGGTTTCTTGACCGTGGAGCCGACAGCAAGGATGGCGGCGTTGGGCGGGTTGATGATCGCACTGAAACGCGAGACGCCCATCATGCCCATGTTGGAAACGCAGAACGTGCCGCCGGTGAACTGCTCGGGCTTGAGCTTCTTGTCCTTGGCGAGCTTGCCGAGCGACTTGGCCTCGGTGCTGATCTGGAAAACGGATTTCTGATGCGCGTCGCGAACGACGGGGGTGATGAGACCGTCCTCGATCGCGACGGCGAAGGAGACGTGCGCGGCACCGTGGTAGCGGATCTGGCCCTGACCGTTGGGCGCGGTTTCCCAGGAGGCGTTGACCTGCGGGACGCGGCGGAGGGCTTCGGCGCTGGCTTTGAGGATGAAGTCGTTGACGGAGAGTTTGACGCCTTCCTTTTCGAGGCCGCTGTTGAGCTGCTCGCGCAGGGCGAGGAGCGGAGCGGCGTCGATTTCGACTTCGACGTAGAAATGCGGATACTGCGTCTTCGATTCGAGCAGGCGGCGGGCGATGGCGCCGCGCATATTGGAAACGGGAACGGTGCGCTCTTCCTGAATCGGGCCGGTGCGGGCGGGCGTGCCGCCGGTGAAGGTGGCGCCGGATTTTTTCGCGGGCGGATTCTTTTCGGCGGCGAGGATGTCGGCGCGGACGATGCGGCCGCCGGGGCCGGAGCCGGTGACTTGCGAGTAGTCGATGCCTTTTTCCTCGGCGAGCTTGCGGGCGAGGGGAGAGATTTTGACGCGGGCGCCTTCGGCTCGGGGGGCCGGGGCGGCGGGTGCCGGAGCGGCGGGCGCGGCCGGAGCGGGCGCAGGCGCCGCGGCTTTGGCGGGCTGGGCTTCGGTTTCGTTCTTGGAGGTGGTCGCGGCGCCTTCGCCGGAAGGCTTGGCGTTGTCGGACGGTTTGCGGCGGCCGCGGGCGCGGCTTTCGGCGCGGGAGCGTCGACCTTTTCGCCGGGCTTGCCGATGGCGCAGAGCGGGTCGCCGATCGCGACCTGGGAACCGTCGGCGACGAAGATCTTGAGGATCGTGCCGTCGAAGAAACTCTCGAGCTCCATCGTGGCCTTGTCGGTTTCGACCTCGGCGAGCATGTCGCCGGTCTTAACGGCGTCGCCCTCTTTCTTCAGCCACTTGACCAGTGTGCCCACGGTCATGGTGTCGCTGAGTTTCGGCATGTCGATGATGTTGGCCATGGACGGAAGTTGAGAGATGAGGGTTGAGAGTTGAGTGCCGATCAGGCGAGGGTTTCGAGGGCGGCTTTGAGGACGCGCTGCGGGTTGGGGAGCTGTTCGATTTCAACCGGCGGGCTATAGATCGCGGGAGCGTCGACGGTGGCGAGGCGGTTGATCGGGGCGTCGAGTTCGTCGAACGCTTCCTTCTGGATCATGAACGCGAGCTGCGAACCGACGCTGGCGAAAGGTTTTTGTTCTTCGACGATGAGGACGCGGTGGGTTTTCGCGACGGACTTGAGGACCGTGTCGATGTCGAGCGGACGAATCGTGCGCAGATCGACGATCTCGACGGAGACATCGTGTTCCTTTTCGAGGATCTCGGCGGCCTTGAGCGAGTGAAGGACGGAGCGACCGTAGGTGACGATCGTGAGATCGGTGCCCTCGCGTTTTACGTCGGCGACGCCGAGCGGGATGACGTATTCGCCCTCGGGGACCTCGCCCTTTTCGCCGTAGAGAAGGGTGTTTTCGAGGAAGAAGACCGGGTCGTTGTCGCGGATGGCGGACTTGAGGAGGCCTTTCGCATCGTAGGGCGTCGAGGGAACGACGACCTTCACGCCGGGGTGATTGGCGAGGACGTTTTCGGGCGTGTGCGAGTGGGTGGCGCCGACGTTGGTGCCGCCGTTGGCGGGGCCGCGGACGACGATCGGGCAGTTGATCTGGCCGCCGGACATGTAGCGGACGTTGGCGGCGTTGTTGAGGATCTGGTCGAAAGCGACGGAGTAAAACGACCAGAACATCAGCTCCATGACGGGGCGGACGCCGAGCATCGAGGCGCCGATGCCCATGCCGATGAAGCCGGCTTCGCTGATCGGCGTGTCGACGATGCGTTGCGGGCCGTATTTGGCGAGGAGGCCCTCGGTGACCTTGTAGGCGCCGTTGAACTGCGCGACCTCTTCGCCGAGGACGACGACATTGGCATCGCGTTCGATTTCTTCAGCCAGCGCGTGGCGCAGCGCTTCGCGGTAAGTGATGACGGGCATCTCTGGAAAGTTGAGAGTTGAGAGATGAGAGTTGAGAGGTCCGGAGGCGCGTTATTCGAAGAAGAGGCGGCCTTGGGATTTACGTTCGGAAGGATTGTCGGCCTCCCAGTAAACGTCCTTCTGGATGTCTTCGACGGTGGGGAAGGGGCTGGCTTCGGCGAAGTCGGCGGCGACGTCGGCTTCGGCGCGAGCCTCGGTGTCGATTTTCTCGATGAGCTCGTCGTTCAACACGCCCTCGGCGACGAGGATCTGTTGGAAGACCTGGATCGGGTCCTTCGTGCGGCGGTATTCCTCGATCTCGTTTTTGCTGCGGTAAGTGTTGTCGGGGTCGGCGACGGAGTGGCCGCGATAGCGATACGTGCGGATCTCGACGATCGCGGGCTTCGACTCCTCGCGGGCGGCGCGGAGGAATTTATCCATCGTGGCGCGGACCTCGTAGAGATCGTGGCCTTCGCATTGGCCCCAATCCATGTGGTAACCCTCGGCGCGACGCGCGAGGTCGCCGGCGGAGGAACGGGCCTGGCTGGTGCCCATGGAGTAGCCGTTGTTTTCAATGACGAAGATGACGGGCAGTTTCCAGAGGGCGGCGAGATTGTAGGCCTCGTGGACGGCGCCCTGATTGACGGCACCGTCGCCCATGAACGCCATGGCGGCGCCCTTCAGGCCCTTATACTTGATACCGTAGGCGAGACCGGCGCCGAGCGGGATCTGGCCGCCGACGATGCCATGGCCGCCCCAGTAATTTCGGGACGGATCGAAATAGTGCATCGAGCCGCCCTTGCCCTTGGAGCAACCGGTGGCCTTGCCGTAGAGTTCGGCCATGAGCGGCTTGGTGTCCATGCCGACGGCAATGGCGTGTCCATGATCCCGATACGCGGTGATCACGTGGTCGTTTTTGCCCATCAACGAGCAGCAAGCGACGGCGACGGCCTCCTGGCCGATGTAGAGATGGAGGAAGCCGCCGATCTTCTTGGCCTGATAGGCGCGGAGGCTGCGTTCCTCGAAGCGACGAATGCGAACCATCTTGCGGTAGAGCTCGATCTTTTCGTCGCGGCTTAGGCTCGCGTTGATCTCGGCTCGGGCGTGGTCCGACCGTTTGACGCCGTTTTCGGCTTTTTTGTCGGCGGTGGAAGTAGGCTTCTTACTCACGAGAGTGGTTCGTTTTGAGATGAACGGGGAAGTGTCCGGCGGATGTTGGAGAAATCAAGTGTTTGTTGGGCAGCGCCAGGCGCGGACAGCGCAGGCGATGTGCGGTGGGCACGAGATTAGACGATCTCCTCGATCTCGACGGCGACGGGTTTGCCGGGCGCGCAATCGGCGCGAAGGGCGACGAAGCGGTCGCGGTAGCGATCGTAGATCGGCCAGAGGGCATTGCGGTCGGTTTCGGGGATGGGGAGCGCGGAAATCTCGTCGCGGGTGAAGAAGCCGAAGCGGCCCTCGTGGATGTCGGCGGGAAGCGAGGCAATCGGCCGGCGGCAGCGGAAGAGGAACATGAGCCAGTGCGACTGACCCTCGTAGGACTTCTCGGCGATCATCGCGAAAAGGTGGAGGTCGGCCGTGGTGATTTCGAAGCCGGTCTCTTCACGGGTTTCGCGGACGGCGCATTCGAACGGGGATTCGCCGGTGGCGGTCTCGAGTTTGCCGCCGATGGGACTCCAGACGCCAAGATTCGGCGGCTTGGCGCGAAGGAGGAGCAGGTGCTGCCCGGCGGCGTTTTCGAGGAAAACGAGAACGGCGATTTTGTAAGGGAGGGCAGCGGACATGATGAGGGAGAGGAGCGGAGCGTGAGTGCGGGCGGGAGCCGCTCAACGTGAAATTGAGCGTGACGACGCAAATGACTTACGCAAAGTCGGCGCGTCCACTTCATGCAAGAATACTGCAATCGTAAGGTTTCACGGGGGCGGCTGCGCGGGCGGCTGGCCGCGGCGCGCAGTGGTTGGCGAGGAGGTGCGAGGTGAGGCGCGGAACGTGGAAACGGGCGCGGTGGTGGGTGGTGGACGTGGGCTTTGAGACCGTGAGTTGGGCGTGTTGCTTGCGCGGGAGGGAGGGCGGATTGGAGTTGGAGGCGTGGGGGACCGAGTTGTTGGACGGAGCGGCCGAGAGTGAGGCGGAGTGGTGGGGGGAGGTGGCGGCGGCGTTAAGGAAGTTGGGAGAAAAAGCGCGCGGCGAAGCGGTGCGTTTGGGGATTCCGGGACATGTGGCGCTGACGAAATGGGTGCGAATTCCGGCAGTCGCCGTGACGAAGCGGGCGAAGGTGGTGGAGTTCGAAGCGGCACAGAACATCCCGTATCCGTTGGAGGACGTGGTATGGGACTACGTGGTGGTGGCGGAAAACGGAGCGGAGCTGGAGTTGATGCTCGCGGCGGCGAAGACGGAGGTGATCGAGCGACTTTGCGCGGCGGTGGAGGATGCGGGAATGAAAGTGGTGCAGGTGACGCCGGCCTGCGTGGCGCTGTGGCACTGCATGCGGTGGAATCATCCCGAAGCGGCGGCGGAAGGGGCGCTGCTCGTGGAGTCGGGAGAGCGTTCGACGCAACTGGTGTTTGCGCAGGGCGAGCGGTTTTATGTGCGAACGCTGAATCAGGTGGCGGCCGCGGGCGATATGCCGGCGCGTTTGCAAGCGGAGGTGGCGCGGACGATGGCGAACGCCCGGCGGCAAGGCCTGGTGTTGGAGCCTCGCGTGATTTTGTTGGGTGCGGGGAGAGGGGCGTCGGCGTCGGGGACCGGCGGGTGGACGGATTTGCGGGTGGAGCAATTTGAACCGTTGCGACGGGTGAGGTTGGCGGTGCGGCCGCAAGAGGAGACGGGCGGTATCGCGGAGAAGGTGGCTGGAGTGGTGGGGCTGGCGGTGGCGGCGAATGCGGGAGCGACGAAGCCGAATCTGCTGCCGCGGAATTTTCGACGTGCGGCGACGGCGGGACGGTGGAGGCGAGTCGTTGGCGTGGCGGCGATGTTGGGGGTGAGTGCGCTGGTGGTGGCGATCTGGCATTCGCGGGGCGCGTGAGGCGATGGAGACGCGTTTGGTGGCAATCGAGGCGGAACTCGAACCGCTGCGTGCGAGGGAACGGCGGGTGATCGGGATGCGGGAGGAACTCGAGCGATTGGACGGCGTGGAGCGACGATTGCGGCGGGTGGTGGACGCGCGAACGGCGTGGGTGAGATTTTTTGCGGAAATGCAGGAGGTTTTGCGGGGCGTGGAAGACGTGTGGCTGGAGCGAGTCGCGATCGAGGAGGGCGACGGTGGAAAACGAGATGAACGAGCGGAGCTGCGGTTGACGGTGAGCGGAGGGATGATCGACCCGGAGCAGCCGACTGCGGGCAGCTATGAAAAAGTGCGGCAGTTGCTCGAAGGTTTGGAGGCGGCGCGGAGTGTCGCCGCGGTGGAGCATCCGCGCTTCGACAAGAGCCGGGCGGGGATCCTGGGCTTCGATGTTACGCTGGTGATGGACGCGCGGTGGCGCGGAGCGGTGAGCGAGGAGATGGAGCGATGACGAGGGTAAAGCGGAAGAAAAGGTGGAAGGTCGTGGAGATTGTGGCGTTGGCGTGCGTGCTCGGGGCCGCGATCGGGGTGTGGTGGGAAATGGAGGAAGGAAAAAGCGTCCGGAACGAACTTCGGGCGAAGGAGCGTCAGTGGCGGGAGCTGAAGGAAAACGAAGCGCTGACGGACGAAGGAGTGGCGGCGATCGAAGCGGACGTGGCGGCGCGAGCGGAGGAGATCGAAAGGCTGTGGCGGGCGTCGCGGTTGGGGCGAACGGAACGAGGTGGGGCGGGGACGTTGCGGGCGGAGGAGGCGTTTTTCGAGTTGGCGGGGTTTGTCGAACGCTTGCGGGAGCGCGCGGTGGCGGAAGGCGTGAAGTTGAAGGAGGACGAGCGGTTTGGATTTGCGGAATTTGCGAAGGCGGCGCCGGAACGCGAACGAATCGAGGACGTGATGCGTCAGCGGGAAGTCGCGGAGACGGTGTTGCTGACGGTGATCGAAGCGGGGGCGGAGGAAATCGTCGCGTGCGACCGGAGTCGGGGCCGTAGGAACGAGCGAGGACGCTGGGAAACGGATACGTTTTCGGCCGATCCGAGATGGTCGTTCGAGGAGGCGGATGAACTGAATGTGCTGGCGTATCGCGTGAGATTTGTCGGACGAACGGAGGTATTACGCGAGGTGTTGAATCGGCTCGCGAATGTGAAGGCGCCGCTGG
>JGI12420J12819_1000514_pt1 | contig 21918 bp, 7 predicted proteins | sample Passage237A_FD_12819 | JGI IMG/M metagenome (IMG submission 12819) | reverse complement strand
CCCGGGCTCGCGCTCGCCGGACCCGTCATGGCGGCAGACTGGTACGTGTCGCCATCCGGACTCGACACGAACGCATGCACCAGCACGGCCGCGCCCTGCAAGACGATCCAGGCCGCGATCGACAAGGCAGCCGCGTACGACACCGTGCATGTCGGCGCGGGCAGCTATTCGTTCGAGGCCCAGCGCATCCGCATCGAGAAGGAAGGACTGCGGCTGATCGGCGACAACAGCCCGTTCGGCGTCGATCCGATCGCGCATCCCGGCCCGAACAGCAAGGCCGCCAATGCCTCGGTTCTGGCGGCTCCCACCCAGAGCGCCGCCGAACAGGGCGGCATCACCGTCAACGCGATGATCTGGGTGCGCAACGTCAGGAACGTGCGCATCGAGAACCTCTACATCGAACTCGCCGGCAGCCGCAGCAAGGAAGCGATCGTCGCCACCGGCGCGGTCAACGGGCTGGAGGTCATCGACAACTACGTCAAGACGATGTCCGGTTCGGGGATGATCGCGATCGGCGTGAACGTGACCGACACGTCGGACAGTTCGGTTCCGGAGAGCGAGGCGCGCGTCGCCGGGCAGTTCGTGACGATCCAGGGAAATCTCGTGGAGCCTGGTGCGAGCGCCGCCCCGAAGCGCGCGATCGCCGTGCAGAACGTGGTGGGCTTGTTCAAGGCCAACCAGGTCGCCGCGACCACGCAGGACATGTGGATCCAGAGTCCGAAGGCCTCGAGCGGCAATCCCGCCGGCCAGCGGACGCTGACCTTCGAAGACAACTGGTTCTTCGGTCGCCTGCAGTTGTATCTGGGCGCGGCATCGAACCTGTCCGCCGACGTCGTCATCCGCAACAATCACTTCATCAAGCCGGGCAGTGATTTCAGCCCGGCAGGCCAGCCGTCCGACATCTCGAGTGCGCTCGGCAACGGCAGCGAGGCGCACTCGCTGCGCCTGATGAGTCCGCAGAACGTCGCCACCATCATCCAGGGCAACGAATTCAAGGGGTTCGGGCGCACGCCGTGCGGCTTGTTCGGATGCGCCTTTACGCCCGGCGGCCACTATCGCGCCCTGTGGGTGATGAATCGAGGTGACGTGCGGATCCTCGACAACGTGTTCACGCCAAACCCGGGGGAAAGCGACTTCACGGCCGTGCTGATCGGCAACCGGGCCGTGTGGAACGGAACGTCTGCCCCGGCCGCATTCGGCGTGACGCTGCTGCGCAACACGTTCCACGCGAACGGCGCGACCGCGGACAACAAGGCGAAGGCCATCCTGTTCGTGGACGACAACGATCCCAGCGGCACCGCGCCGGGCGGGACGCTGCAGATCGGGGATGGAACGCAGGCCAACGCCAACCAGTTCGACGACGGGATCGGGTGGTACGTCGCCCACGACGACCGCAGCTGCACGGGAAACAACCACAACGACAGCAGCTGCAACGGTTCCGGCAGCTACGTGATCGGTGAAGGCGTCGCCTACAGCGGCGGCAGCAACGCGAGCACCGTGAAGCGTCCATTCAAGTGGGACGTGAGCGCAGCCGGCAATGTCTTCGGCGGCGTGTACATGGGCGACATGGCCCCCGCGCAATACGACGCCGTCCGGGCGAAGACCTACGACGACCACAACAAGGTGCAGGCGGCAGCCACCGTCGGCAACGTCGTCTACGGCTACACGCCACCGGTCATCACGGACGGCACGATCCACGTGACACCTGCATCGGTCACGTATACCGGATCGCCGTTCGTACTGTCGGCCACACTCGAGGAAGACCCGTCCGCCACGTGCACGGTCGACCCGGCATCGGTGACCGACGCCGGCGTCCATGCGGTCGAGGCGACCTGCACGAGCGCCACATACGACGTGACGGCGATGGTGGACGTCACGGTCCACAAGGCAGCGGGCACGCCGCAGCTGCAACAGTCCGCATTCGTGTACACCGGCACCGACTTCGTCCTCGTTCCGACGATGGCGGAGGACGCTGCGGCCAGCTGCATGGCGGACCCTGCATCGGTGCGCGATGCAGGTTCCTACGCGATCCACGTGACCTGTGCGGGTGCGAATCACGTCGCGGATGGCCATATCGACGTGAACGTCGCGAAGGCGGTCGGGACGCTCGCATGGGGCCCGCTGAGCTTCGACTATTCCGGCTCCACGCACACCGTAAGCGCGTCCGTTGCGGAAGACGGCAGCACCTGCGACGTCGACGGCGCGACGATCGGTCCGGCGATCGGCTCGTATGCGGTGTCCGCAATCGCATGCCATGCTCCGAATCATGACGTCGCGGGGCTTCCGGCTGCCGCCACGGCGACGATCGGCGGAAGCACCGCGGTGCGCCGCGCCAGCGACAATGCCTACTTCCCGGATGTCGCGACCGCGCTGGCGGATGCCGGCACGGTCGCGGGCGACACGCTGGAACTCGCGCCCGGCACCTATGGGCCGATCACGCTGACCAAGGGCGTGCATCTCAAGGGCAGCACCGCGTTCGTGCCGAACGCGGTGCCCGGACTCATGGCGGCGGGGCCGTCCGCACCACCCGTCACGATCCTCGACGGCGGCGGAACCGTGCCGTTCGGCATCGTCGTCGCCAACGGCGTCACCGGCGCGACGATCAGCGGATTCGAGGTGCGCAACTTCACGCAGAACTGCGTCGCGGCGAATCAGGGCAATCACAACCTCGCCATCCACGACAACGTCGTCCACGACTGCGGCCTGCGCGGCATCTTCGTCAACGGCGCAGGCACGGCTGGCGTGCACGACGTGACCATCCGCAACAACCACGTCAGCAACACGGTTGATCGCGCGATCTCGCTGTGGAACGGCCCGCGCCGCGACATCTCGATCATCGACAACATCATCGTGAACGCGGGCACCACCGCCATCTCATTCGATGACGGAACCGCCGCCGGGATCACGATCACCGGCAACGAGATAACCGACAGCGGCGACGCGGGCATCAGCGCGCTGCAGCTCACGGGTGGCTCGCCTTCCTCGACGCCGAACGTCATCGCGAACAACACGATCACCAATCCCGGCCGCTTCGGCATCACGTTGCTGATCCCGAACGGCAGCGGCGGCGAGTCCGGCGACGGCGCGATCGTGGTCGAGCAGAACCTCATCACCGGCGGCGCGAACCTCGGCGGCTTCGCCAGCGACCGTGCCGGCATCTCGGTGGTGCGCCGCTACTATTCCGGCGCCTCCCAGGGCCAGACGGACGCGACGCGCGGCGTCGTGATCCGCGACAACACGGTCAGCGGCTTCGGCACCGCGGTTGCCGGCCGCGAGGCATACGGCATCGTGGTGGAAGGGCAGGATTCCTCGATCCTGCGCAACACGCTCGCCAACAACCAGATCGGCCTGCAGATCCAGCAGGGCAACGTGAATCATCCGGGCGATGCACCGCTCGACGCCAGCACCGACGACAGCGACTGGTTCGATCGCGGCAACGCGCCTTCCACCTGCGTGAGCGTCGGCGACGGTGCCGACGCGAACGCGTTCTCCGGCAGCACGCTGGCCGACCAGCGCGAGATCCCGGCGGGCACGCCGATGATCGGCGCGCGCGTGCTGAACCAGGACACCGGCGCACGCTACTGTTCGATCAACGCCGCGATCGCGGCAGCGGTGCCGGGCGAGACGCTGGTCGTCGACCCCGGCGTGTACGTCGAGAACGTGGTCGTCGATCGCGCGATCACGCTGCTCGGCGCGCAGGCCGGCGTGCCCGCGACGCCATCACGCTCGTCCGCACCCGCGGATGCAACCATCATCGTGCCGCCCGTTGCCGCGTCCGGCATGGGGTATGCGATGAACCCGTCGCTCGCGGTGATGAGCATCGAGTCCGACGACGTCGTGGTCGACGGCTTCGTGCTGGACGGCGACAACCCGGCGATCGCGACCGGCCTGCCGATGGGCGCGGCCGATCCGGATGTCGATTCGGGCGTGTTCGCCAAGGGAAGCGACATTCGCTTCGCCAACAACGAAGTGCGCAATCTGGTCTACGCCGGCTTCGTCGGCTACAACGACACGGCGTCCGAACCGGCCCGCTCGGGCAACGTCGTCGCCGGCAACTGGATCCACAACCTCGATGCGCCGTCCGCGTGGGGCATCGGCATCGTCGCGATGTGGAACCACTACGCCGACATTCGCGACAACATGATCACGGATGCGCGCATCGGCGTGCAGACCAACTACTTCTTCAAGACCGCGCCGGTTCCCGCCGACGCGCGCATCGCCGACAACCAGATCGAGGCGACGGTCACCGGCATCTACCACAACTATCACACCGCCGATCAGACGCAGGCCTCGCCGTTCGCGATCACCGGCAACACGGTGAGCGCGAACGCGAATCCGGCGGCGCCGGCGAACTCCGTGTGGGCCGGCATCTTCATCCAGAGCCTGTACGACGCGAGTACCGCGACGGTCACCGGCAACAACGTGGACGGCAGCGCGCTCGCCGGCAGCGGGCGCCTGCGCCTCGGCTACGGCATCGGCATCATTCCGAGCAGCCAGGCTTCGTCCCTCGCGGTCGACGGCGGCAGCGTCACGGGCGTGGATTACGGCGTGCTCGCCACCGACGGCGCGTACTACGCGGGACGGGTCGACGACTACACGATCCGCAACGTTGCCTTCAGCGAGGTTTCCATCGCCGCCATCGCCGTCGAGGACACCTTGCCGGCAGGCGCCGAAACCACCGACAACGCGGTCCGGCTGACGGTCGGCACGGGCAACACGTTTGCGGCGGACGTGATCCAGCACGGCTCGCTGTCCGGGCCGAACGCGAGGATCGAGTTCGCGCCGGGGGCGGCGCTGCTCGACCGGATGCTGGTCCAGGCGGGCGGCTTGAACTACCGCAACGGCCTGCCCGACAGCAACGGCAACGTGCGCAGCGTCGATCCGGGCACGATCAACGACGCGATCGCCGACGCGGCGGTCAACGGGACCGTGACGCTCGAAGCCGGCACGTTCCCGCAGAACGTCGTCGTCAACAAGGCGCTGAGCCTCGTCGGCCCCCATGCCGGCGTGCATGGCAACGATCCGGCGCGCGGCAGCGGGGAGGCGATCGTCGCGCCCGCAAGCGGCATCGGCGTGCTGGTGTCCGCCAATGACGTGACCACGGATGGCCTCACCATCGAGGTAACGTCGCATTCCGGCCTGCAGTCCGGCGCGCGCGACAACGGAAAGGTGCTCAACACGCGCTTCGTCGACTCGACCGGCAACGGCATCCATGTCGAACACGGCACGCCCTCGTCCAACTGGATGATCCGGGGCAATCTGTTCGAGAACCTCACCGGCGGTACCGTGACGGCCGTTCGCCTGTTCCGGACGGACGGGGTGACGGTGCTGGACAACGTCTTCCGCAACATCGCGTACCAGGCGATCCAGCTCAGTACCACCGACGGGGCGGAGATTCGCGGCAACGACATCGACCTCGCACAGGTCGACGGCATCAACGTGGCTGCCAGCAGCCACGTCGTCATCGCCTCAAACAGCATCGCATCCGTGAATGCGGCAAATGACGGCGATCGCGGTGCGGTGCGCCTGTATGCGGACAACACCGATCTCCAGGTGAGCTGCAACTCGCTGGATGCCACGCGTGGCGGCATCGTGCTGCGCTCCGGCAGCGGCAGCGACCTGCGCGCGTTCCACAATGCCATCAGCGGCGCGCGCCCCGTCGTCAGCGAATGGACGGCAGGTGCCGTGATCGGCTCCAACTGGTATGGCGGTGGATTGCCGACCGTGAGCGGCAGCCAGGCAGGCGGCGTGCAGATCGCCGATCCGCTGCCGGTCGATCCGTTCGGCAATCCCGATTGCGGCGACAACGCGCCGGTCGCGATCGTCGCGTACGCCGGCACCAGCCCGCAGGCCACCGAGATCGGCACTGCGTTCGCGGACCTGCGCGCACGCGTGCAGGACGTGCTCGGCGGCGCGGTGACGGGCCAGCCTGTCACCTACGCGGTACCCGGAAGCGGCGCGTCGGCGACGCTGGGCACGCCGGCCGGAAACACCGATTTCAACGGCGAATTGCGGACGACGGCAACGGCCAACCTGATCGCGGGCAGCTACAACGCGACGGCGGCCAGTGGCTCGCTTTCATCGGCCGTGTTCGCGCTGACCAACACGATGGGCACGGCGACCATCACGGTGACCGATGCGACCGTCACGTGGGACGGAAACGTGCACGCCGTCGGCGTCGCGACCACGCCTGCGGGGCTGGAAGGGTCCGTGCAGGTCGTCTATTCGCAGGGCGCGACCACCGTCGCGACCTGCACCGCGACCGACACGGCCTGCGGTCCGGCGAACGCCGGGACGTACGCGGTGACCGCGACGCTGGTCGATCCGAACTACGCCGGCTCGGGCAGTGGCACGCTGACGATCCTGCGCGCGCCGACGACGATCGAGTTCCAGCCCAATCCGCTCACCTTCGTCCACGACGGTTCCAGCAATGTCGTCACCGCGCGACTCGCGGCGGAGCCGTCGACGAACTGCCCGGTCACCGGGACGGTCGGACCGAACGCGGGCAGCTACCCGGTCGCGGCGGCCGCGTGCACCGGCACCAATCACGAGGCGCCGGCCGCCACGGCCACCGCGACGGTCACGCCGCAGCCCGTGGCGATCACGCTGTCGCATCTGACGCAGCCCCATGACGGATCGCCCAAGTCGGTCCTGGCGACCACAACGCCGGCCGGTGTCGCGCTGTCGATCACCTACGACGGCGCGGCGGCGCCACCGACTGCCGTCGGCAGTTATGCGGTCCACGCTGAATCGGCCGACGCCAACTACGCCGGCAGTGCCGACGCGACGCTGCAGATCGTGCCGGGCAACGGCGACATCGCGCTGGTGCTGAACGGTCCGGTCGATGCGGTGCATGTCGACGAGCCGGCACAGTACGCGGCGACGATGCTCGCCAACCCGGCGCTCCATGCCGGCGAGACATTCGGCTACCGCGTCGTGCTCAGCAAGTCCGGTGGCACGCATCCGCTCGCGCTGTCCGACATCGCGACGATGGAGGTGTTCTACAACGGCAACTGGGTGGACGCGATCGCGATGTTCGGTGCGCTGCCGTTCACGCCGGACGGCAGCGGCGGTTTCGTCTACGACTTCCCGGACGGCGTTCCGGGTTATGCCGCAGGCTTCCCGATCCTCGACTCGAGCTGGACGTGGAACTTCCGCTTCACGTTCGCCGACACCGGCACCTACACCACGAGCGCGACGCTGATCGACGGCACGAGCAAGGTGCCGGTGACGCCAGCGGTGACTGCCTCGATCGCCACGGTGGTCGTCGGTGCGCTGCCGCCGACCGACATCCATCTGGTGCTCGGCGGGCCCGCAGAGAGCGTTCAGGTCGGGATGCCGGCCGAGTACACCGGCACGCTGCTGGCCGATCCGGCCGAGCACATGGGCGAGGACTTCTTCGTCAAGGTGCGCGTGGCCAAGAGCGGCGGCCATCCGCTGGTCGCGGGCGATCTCGCATCGATGGAGATCTTCCAAGGCGGAAGCTGGATCGCGCTGCCGCCGGGTGCGTTTGCGCAGCCGGGCGGCCCGGGCACCGACCTCGTCTACTTCTTCCCGCAGCCGGCAATGCCGGGAGGCTTCCCGATCGACGAGGAGGAGTGGACCTGGAACTTCCGCTTCAGCTATGCCGACGAGGGCACCTACACCGCGACCGCGGAAGTGATCCACGCGGCCGACGCGGGCAATCCGTCACCGACGGTGTTCGCGGCCGACGCGATCTCGACCACGGTCGTGCCGATGGTGGTGATCCCGCCGACGGCGAACCTGGTCCTGCTCGGGCCGGTCGAGGACGTCGAGGTCGGTGAGGCGGCCGGCTACACCGGAACGCTCGTCGCCGACCCTGCCGATTTCGCCGGGCAGACGTTCTGGGTGCGCGTGCGCCTGTCGAAGAACGGCGGCGCCGATGCGATGACGGCGGCGGACCTGGCGAAGATGGAACTGCATGACGGCAGCAGCTGGAACGACGCGACGGCTGCGATCGCGCCGCTGCTGGTCGCGGACGGCAACGATCTCGTGTACTGGTTCCCGCAGCCGTATCCGGCGTTCACCATCGATCAATCGGTGTGGACCTGGCACTTCCGCTTCACGTATGCGAATTCCGGCGTGTACCGCGCGGTCGCCGACCTCGTCGATGCAGCCGACGCCTCGCCGCTGACCGCACCGTCGATCGCGGGCGCGGCGATCGAGACGACCGTCGTCCCGCAGACGCCGGAAATCACCATTGCCCTGCAAGGTCCGGTCAGCGGCAACGCCGGCCAGCCGCTGCACTACACCGGCACGCTCGCCGCCGATCCGCTGCCGGATCCGGCAAGCCTGTACCTGGTCCGCGTGCGGCTCGAGAAGGATGGCGGCGCGGTGCCGATGACGGCGGCCGATCTGGAGAAGACCGAGATCAGCATCGACGGCATCGCCTGGAGCGACTTCACCGGCATGCTGCCGTTCACGACCGACGGCAACGCGCTCGTGTACGACTTCCCCGAACCGGCGCTGCCGGCCGGTTTCCCGATCGATTCGCCGAGCTGGACCTGGCACTTCCGCTTCACCTACGCCGACGCCGGCACTTTCGCCGCCGAGGCGACGGTGATCACGGCCGACACGCAGGCCGCGGTGTCAAACACCGCGCAGATCCAGACCGTGGTCGGCGAGGAGCCCGACGACGTCTCGCTGACGCTCAACGGGCCCATCTCGGGCGTCGAGGTCGGTGAGCCGGCGCACTACATCGGTCGCCTGGTGAACGACGGACCGGATCTCGACGAGGACGTGTTCGTGAAGGTCCGCGTCGAGCACGGCGCAAGCCCGCTCGCCGCCACCGACGTCACCGCCGAGGTGTGGGATGGCGCGAGCTGGGTGGCCGGCACCCTGACCGAAGTCGCCGGTGGCCTGGAAGCCGACTTCCCCGACGCGCTCGGCTTCGCGCTGCCGGAGGGCTTCGACTTCACCCACCAGTTCCGCCTGACCTACCACGTCACCGGCCTGTTCAGTGCCGACGCGAGCGTGGTCGGCGTCACCACGGGCGACGTCTACGCGACCGCGGGCATGTTCACCGAGGTCGTTCCGCACGCGGCGGTCAACGTGCAGGTGCTGATCGATCCGGCGTCGTTGCATGCGGTCTACGACAGCCATCCGCATGCGGCGAGCGCGAGCACGGTTCCGGCCGGACATGCCGTCACGTTCACCTACAACGGCATCGCCACCGCGCCGACCGACGCCGGCAGCTACGTCGTGGTCGCGACCGTCAACGACCCGCCGTTCGTCGGTTCGGCCTCGGCCGTGCTGACGATCGACAAGGCGCCCGGCACGATCGCCTTCGCCCCGCTGTCCGGTCCATTCGGTGGCCCCCACGCGGTGACGGCTACGCTGGTCGAGGAACCGGCAGCGGCCTGCACGGTCGCCGGCGTGCCGGCCTCCGGCGCCGCGCCCGGCCCCTACACGGTGGTCGCGAGCTGCACCGGCACCAACCATGTCGCCAGCGCGACGGCCACCTACGTCGTGACCGGCGCCACGGCAGCGATCCAGCCGCTCGGCCCGGCACCAGTCGGCGTGGTCACGCTCGACCCGCTGCCCGATGCGGATGCGAAGAAGTCCGCGTTCGCATGGCAGACGACCGGCAGCGCGGCCGAGAACGTGCGTGCCGAGTTCACGATCGTGCCCGGCAGCACCGCGCTCGCGGGCGACATCGAGCTCGAGTACTTCGACACCGCGGACAGCACATGGAAGCCGTTGCCGCTGGCATTCTCCGGCAACCAGTGGACCGGCAGCTTCGGTCCCGCCGCTGGCTTCCCGCTGGTCGACGGCGCGACATCGCAGTTCCGCGCGGCGTTCCATGGAGGCGGGCGCTACACGACCACCGCGCGCCTGGTCGGCGCCGGCTCGGGCCTCGTGCTCGCAACCAGCGCTCCGCTGGTGACCGATGTGGCCGAACTCGGCCTCGGCGGCATCGCCAACGCGGCCGGCCAGGTCGGCCTGCCAGTGGAGACGGGTTTGACGCTGGCCAACACGGGCACCGCGGCGTTGAGCAGCGGCCTGCCTGCCGGCAATCCGATTCCGGTGCAGCCGGCGCCGAACGACGAGAACGTGCGCGGTCGGTTCACGATCACCTGGGACGGAGGCGCGCTCGTGCCAGCCGACACCAGTGGCCCGGGCGGCAACTGCGGATCGGCGAGCTGCGCATCGCCGGACGTCGGCATCGAGTACTACGACGCCGTCACCGGCACCTACAAGCCGATCCACAACCTGCGCCTGGCCGGCGACGGCCAGAGCCTGTACGGGCATTTCGGCTCGCTCGACAGCCAGGGCCTGCCGGTGCCGGCGGCGTTCAGCGCGACCAACCTGTTCCGCACGACGTTCAAGCGCAATACCGGCACGTACTCGGTGCGCTGGGAAGTCGTCGGCATCACGACCGGAACGGTGTACGCGCAGGCGCCGGTGCAGACCATCGGCGTCGATACCGGCGTCGGCGCGACCATCGCGATCGTCGCCGGCGACGGCGGCACCGCGACGGTCGGCAGCCATCCCTACGATCAGGGTGATCTCGTGGTCGAGGTGCGCGACCTCGGCGGCAACCCGGTCGCGGGCGCGACGGTCGCGTTCAACGTGCTGTCCGGTCCCGGCGGTGCGGGTGCGACATTCGTCGCGCCGCCGGTGACCGATGCCAGCGGCCGCACCGCGATCCAGGCGTTGTCCAATGGTGTCGCCGGCGTGTTCGGCATCGACGCGGGCCTTTCCAACGGGGTTTCGCTGGCCGATCCGTTCGCGCTGGAGAACGTCGCGGATCGCGATCCGGCGCAGCTCGCGATCACGATCGAGTCCGGCGACGGCCAGACCGCGCAGGTCGGCACGGCGTACGCGCTGCCGCTGGCGGCGAAGGTCGCCGACCGGTTCGGCAACCCGCTGTCCGCCGTGGACGTCGCGTTCACCGCGAGCGGCGCGGGCGCCGTGCTGGCGCAGCCGAGCGGCTCGACCGACGCCGGCGGCCTCGTCGACAGCGGCAGCGTGACGGCCGGCGCGACAGCCGGCGCCGTGACCGTGACCGCGACGATCGATGCCGCGCAGTGTGACGACGGCAGCCCCGATGCGGCCTGCTCGGTCGATTTCGGCCTGACCAACACGGCAGGTGGCGCCGCCAGCGTGACGCTGGCAAGCGCCGCGACCGATGCGGAAGTCGGCTCGCCGGCCGCATACGCGCTGACCGCCACCGTGCACGATGCTTCCGGCAATCCCGTGCCGGGCGTGTCGGTGACGCTGGTCGGCCCGGGCGCGGGCGCGGGCATCGCGCCGGCGCTCCATGCGGGCATCACCGACGCGGCGGGGCAGGTCGCGCACGTGTTCGACGCGAACCTCGTCGCCGGCACGTTCCAGGTGCAGGCCGTGGTGTCGGGCGCGGCGCCGGCCGGCGTCACGCTCGAGAACCGCCCGGGTGCGCCGGCGAAGATCGTGCGCGTGTCCGGTGACGGCCAGTCCACGCCGGTCGACATGCCGTTCGCCGCGCCGCTGGTCGTGCGCGTGCTCGACGCGCACGACAATCCGGTGGCCGACGATGCCGCCGCCATCGTGGACTTCGTCGCGCCGTCCGGCGGCGCTTCGGCCACCGTGGCCGCCTCCGTGGCGAGCGTCGCGGGCGGCTACGCCTCGACCGCCGCGACCGCCAACGACACGGCCGGCACGTACACCGTGGTGGCGAGCTTCAACGGCCACGACGTCGGCTTCGTGCTGACCAATGCGGTCGGTGCGGTGACCGTCAGCGACATCGTCTGGGCCGCCAACGGCGCCGCCTCCATCGCCTACGACGGCAACCCGCAGGCGGCGAGCGCGACGGTCTCGGGCAGCAGCCTTGCACCGACGTTCACCTACAACGGCAGTGCCACGCCGCCGATCGACGCCGGCAGTTACCACGTGATCGCGACCGTGGACGACGGCAACGTGCACGGCAGTGCCAGCGCGATGCTGACCATCACGCCGGCCGCCGCGGGAGCGAGCGGAATCGTGCTGACCGGCGGCACGTTCACCTACGACGGCAGCGCCAGGCCGGCGACGGTGACCAATCCGGGCGGCGTCGCCTACACGCTCGGTTACGACACCGCCGACGGACTCGCGCCGATCGACGCCGGCAGCTACGTGGCGACGCTGACGGTCACCGACCCGAACCATGCCGCCGAGACGATGACCGCGACGATCGACATCGGCAAGGCGACCGGCACGGTGATGTTCGGCTCGACGAACTTCACGTTCGATGGCACCGGTCATGTCACGACCGCGGTGATCGCGCAGGAGCCCGATGACACCGCCGCCTGCGTGCTGACGGCCACCGGCGAATACCCGCGCGTCGCCGCCGGCAGCACCACGGTGAGCGTGGCCTGCGACGGCACGAACCATACGGCGAGCGGCAGCACCACGCTGGTGGTGTCGCCCAAGCCGGTGACGATCGCGCTGTCCGGCCTCGGCTCGTTCCCGTACGACGGCCTGCCGCACGCGGCGACCGCGACGGTAGCCGATACCGTTGCCGGCTTCCCGGTCGGCGCGCTCGTGACCTACGACGGGATGTCCGCACCGCCGGTTGCCGTCGGAACCTACGCGGTGGCCGCCGTCCTCGACACGGCCTCGCCGAATGCGGGCAACTACAGCGCCGCCCCGGCGACCGGCACGATCGTCATCGGCGCCGCCAACGCGACCATCGTGCTCGGCGACCTCGCGCAGGTCTACGACGGCACACCGCGCGCGGTCACCGTGACGACGACGCCGGCCGGACTGGCGTACAGCCTGACCTACGACGGTGGATCGGCGGCGCCGGTCGATGCCGGCAGCTACACCGTGGTCGCGACGATCACCGATCCGGGCTACAGCGGCAGCGCATCCGCCACGCTGGTGGTCGCGAAGGCGCTGGCGAGCGTCGCCCTCTCGGACCTCGTGCAGGCGTGGGACGGCACGCCGCGCCCGGTGACGGTGACGACGACGCCGGCCGGACTCGACACACTGGTCACATATGACGGCAGCACCACGCCGCCGTCGGCTGTCGGCAGCTATGCGGTGACCGCGACCGTGACCGACGCGAATCATGCAGGCAGCGTCAGCGGCATCCTGCAGATCGTCAACGGTTCGGCCCAGGCCATCGCCGCCAACGGCCCGACCACGTTCGCGGGCACCGCAGGCGAGCCGCTGGCCGGCACGCTGCCGTCGGTGCGCGTGACCGACGCGGGCGGCAACCCGGTGGCGGGCGTGAGCGTGACGTTTGCCGCAGGTGCCGGCGACGGCACGCTCACGGGCGCCGTGCAGACCACGGACGGCAACGGCATCGCGACGCTCGGCGGCTGGATCCTCGATCCGCTGCCCGGAACCGACACTGTCGTCGCCACCGCCGCCGGCGTCACCGGCAGCGTGAGCTTCACCGCGACCAGCACCGCGGCAGAAGGCGCGCTGTCGGTGGCGATCACCGACAACCGCGAATTCGGCCAGTTCGGCGAGCCGTTGACCTACGTGATCACCATCGGCAACGACGGCGCCTCGCAGCTCGATGGCGTGGCGGTGTCCGACGTGCTGCCGGTGGAACTGGATGCGGCCACGGCGACGTGGCAGTGCATCCCGGTCAACGGCGCGTCGTGCACCGGCGCGGGAACGGGCGATCTCGTCGACAGCGTGGATCTGCCGCCGGGCGGCAGTGCGATCTACCTGCTGACGGCGACGATCACGCGCGCCGGCACCGACCGCGTGACCAACACGGTGAGCGCCACCGGCCCGGATGGCACGGTGACGGCCACCGACCAGACCGATGTCGCGATCTTCCGCGACGGCTTCGAAGCCGGTGGCGACGGCTCCGGCCTGGGCGACGCAATCGGCACGCTGGAGCAGGCGGGCACGGTTGCGTTGCCGATCGACCGCACGGTCGGTCGCGCACGCGAGATCGGGGTGCTGGCCGGCGCCGACGACGGCCGCTTCCGCGTCGAGGCGATCCGCGTCGGCGGGGAAGTCTGGCTGCGGTTGATCGCGCGCGGCGGTGCGGCCACGGCGTGGAGCCGCGCCGCGGGAGACCTCGTCGTGCTCGCGCTCGAACAGCGCACGGTGTTGCTGGAGGGCACCGACGAGGCGCTCGCACTCGCCGTCGGTGCATCGGGCCCGTTCCGCCTGCTCGCCGCGGAGTGATCCGGCAAGGCCGCTGCCCGTGTCGGGCAGCGGCCGACATCGCGGCGGTACGCCTTGCGGCATTCGCCGCACGCTTCCGCGCACGCTAAGATGCGCACTGCTTGATCCACGCGGCCGTGGCCGCATGTCTCCGCCATGGCCCTGCTTCCGATCCTCGAATTCCCCGACCCGCGCCTGCGCACCAAGGCCGCACCCGTGACCGTGTTCGACGGCGCGCTCCGGCAGCTCGTCGCGGACATGTTCGAAACGATGTATGCCGCGCCCGGCGTCGGCCTCGCCGCGACGCAGGTCAACGAGCATCGCCAACTGCTGGTGATGGACATGTCCGAGGAGCGCACGCAGCCGTACGTGCTGATCAATCCGCGCATCCTCGAGAAGGACGGCGTGCAGGTGTTCCAGGAAGGCTGCCTGTCGTTCCCCGGCATCTACGCCGACGTCGAGCGCGCGCTGCGCGTGAAGATCGCCGCGCAGGACGTCGAAGGCGATGCGTTCGAGCTGGAGGCGGAAGGCCCGCTCGCGGTGTGCATCCAGCACGAGATGGACCACCTTGCCGGCAAGGTGTTCGTCGATCATCTCTCGCCGCTGAAGCGCTCGATGCTGCTCAAGCGCCTGGAAAAGCGCCGCAAGCAGAGCGCCTGACGCGCGCGGGCNCCGTTCGCGCCGGTTGCGAGGCGGTAAGCTTGCCGGCTCCCCAACGGATCCGCTGCCTCATGCGTCTGGTCTTCGCCGGTACCCCGGAGTTCTCCGTCCCTTCGCTGCACGCGTGTCTCGCCAGCGGCGCCGAGGTCGTGGCCGTGTACACGCAACCGGACCGGCCGGCCGGCCGTGGCCGCAAGCTGGCGCCGAGTCCGGTCAAGCAGGCCGCGCTCGCGGCCGGCATCGCGCTGCGCCAGCCCGAGACGCTGCGCGACCCGGCCGAACAGGCCGCACTCGCCGCGCTCGCGCCGGACCTGATGGTGGTCGTCGCGTATGGCCTGATCCTGCCGAGGAAGGTGCTCGCGCTGCCGCGCCTCGGTTGCTGGAACGTGCACGCCTCGCTGCTGCCGCGCTGGCGCGGGGCTGCGCCGATCCAGCGCGCGATCCTCGCCGGCGATCGCGAGACGGGCGTCGACCTGATGCAGATGGAGGCCGGCCTCGACACCGGCCCCGTCCTGCTCGAACGGCGCACGCCGATCGAGCCGGACGACACCGGCGGCACGTTGCATGACCGGCTGGCCGCGCTCGGCGCCGAAGTGCTTGCGGAAGGACTTGCGCGCGTGCGGCGCGGCGAGACGCTGCCGGCGAACCCGCAGGCCGCCGAGGGTGCCACCTACGCGCACAAGCTGGAGAAATCGGAGGCGAAACTCGACTGGAGCGAGCCGGCCGAGGTGCTCGCGCGCAAGGTGCGCGCGTTCGATCCGTGGCCGGTCGCCGAGGCGCCGCTGCGCGGCGAGCGCGTGCGCATCTGGTCCGCCGTGGCGGTTCCGGGTCGTGCCGCGCCGGGCGAGATCTTCGCGACCCATCGCGACGCGATCGACGTCGGAACCGGCGATGGACTGCTGCGCATTCGCGAGCTGCAGCGCGAAGGCGGCCGGCGCGTGGCCGTGCGCGACTGGCTCAACGCGCGGCGCGAGCCAGTACGATGAGTGCGCGCCGCGCGCCACTCCGCTCCGCGGCTGCACCGGGCGCCGCCGTGCGCGCCGAGGCGGCACGTGCGCTGGCGCGGGTCGTGTTCGACGGCGTTTCGTTGCGCGCCGCGCTCGCGCAGTCGCTGCCCGGCATCGCCGATCCGCGCGACCGCGCGCTGCTCGCCGCCTCGCTGTATGCCGCCTCGCGCTGGTGGCTGCGCCTCGATGCCGCGCTTGCCCGCCTGCTCGACCGGCCGCTCGCGCCGGCAGCGCGCGAGGTGCGCGCGCTGCTCGTGCTCGCATTCGCGCAACTGGCCGTCCTCGGACTTCCCGAGTATGCGGTGACCGGCGCCAGCGTCGATGCGGTGCGCCTGCTCGGCAAGCCGGGGCTGGCCGGCCTCGCCAATGCGCTGCTGCGACGCTTCGTGCGCGAGCGCGCGGCGATCGACGCGGCACTCGACGCGGACGACGTCACGCGCCTCGCCTGCCCGCGCTGGCTGCTCGACGCGATCCGCCGCGACTGGCCCGCCGAGGCCGAAGCGGTCCTCGCCGCCGGCAACGCGGAGGCGTCGCTGACACTGCGCGCGAACCGGCGCCGCATCGACCGTGATGGCCTGATCGAAGTCCTGCGCGCACAGGACATCGACGCGATCGCGCATCCGCTCGCGGTGGATGCGGTGGTGTTGCCGCGCAGCCTCGACGTGTCGCGACTGGACGGCTACGCCGAGGGGCTGTTCTCGGTGCAAGACGCGGCGGCGCAGCGCATCGTCGAGCTTCTCGCGCCGCAGGATGGCCAGCGCGTGCTCGACGCCTGTGCGGCGCCGGGCGGCAAGGCCTCGCACGTGCTCGAACGCGCCGACGTGGATCTGCTCGCGCTGGACAGCGACGCCGCGCGCGTCGACCGCACGCGCGAGAACCTCGCGCGCCTCGGTCTTGCCGCGACGTTGCGCATGGCCGACGCGGCCGATCCCGCGACGTGGTGGGACGGCCGGCCGTTCGACCGCATCCTGATCGATGCGCCGTGCTCGGCCACCGGCATCGTGCGTCGCCAGCCGGACGTGAAGCTCCATCGCCGCGCCGCCGACATCGCGCCACTGGCCGAGGCGCAGGCGAAGCTTCTCGGCGCACTGTGGCCGTTGCTCGCGCCGGGCGGCCGTCTCGTCTACGCGACGTGCTCGCTGCTGCGGCAGGAAAACGAGGCGGTGGTTGCGGCNTTCCTGGCCGCACACGATGATGCGANGGCGCTGCCGCTTCCCGATGCATTCGGCCACGCGGCGGGCGCGGGCCGGCAGAACCTGCCGGGCGAGGGTGGAATGGATGGCTTCTTCCATGCGGTGCTCGGAAAGGCGGCCTGAACGTCGCGCCGGCTGGCGGTGCGCGACCCGCATGGCCGTGCTGCTCGCGCTGCTCGCGGCGTCGGGCTGTCGCTGGATGGAGCAACAGCGGCCCGGTCATCTCGCGGTGCGCTCGGCGCAGGTCGCCGCGGGCGGCAGCCAGCTCCTGCTCGCATTCGATTGCCGCCTGAGCGGTCCGATGCAGGACGCGCTCGATCACGGCATACCGCTGGTGATCGGCGTGGAGGTCCGCAGCGGCAGCCGCTGGCGCGCCGACGCGCGCGCGCAGGCGCGCGTGGAGTTGCGTTACTTTCCGCTGTCGCGGCGTTACCTGCTGCGCGTCGACGGCGACGACGACGGCCGCGCGTTCGCGACGCAGGCACACCTGATCGCGGCGCTCGGTTCGCTGCGCATCGATCTGCCGCCGGGTTTCGCCGACCGTGCGGTTGACGCGCCCGTGCACGTGTCGGCCGCGCTCGACCCGCTGGAACTGCCGGGCGCACTGCGCCTGCCGGCCCTGTTCGAGCCGGCCTGGCGGCTGGCCGCGATGGAGACGACATGGCCGGCCGCTCCACGCTGACCTTCCTGCTGCGTCGCGTGTTGCCGGTGCTCGCGGTCGGCGGGCTGCTGCTCGCGTCGCTCAAGCTCGCCGAGGATGCGTCCGGCGACGTCGCGCGCTTCACCGCGCATTACCGCTGGGTGCTCGGCGCCGCCGCGCTGGCGCTGTTGCTGCTCGCCGTCTCCATCGGCGTGCGCATGTTCCGTCTGGTGCGCGACGTCGCGCGCGGCGTTCCCGGCGCGCGGCTCAATCGGCGCCTGCTGGTGCTGCTGATCCTGCTGGCGGTGCCCTCCACCGTGGTGGTGTGGGGCTTCGCGCTGCGTTTCGTCGACGCGACCATCGACAACTGGTTCGACGTGCGGTTGGAGCAGGCACTGGACGATGCGCTGGAACTCGGCCGGCTCGTCGTGGACGAGCATCTGCGCCGTGCCGAGCAGGAAACGGCGTCGGTCGCCGACCGGCTTGCGGACGCGCGGGAAGGCGGCGCGCAGGACGTGCTCGACACGTCGATCGATTCGCTCGGCGCGTTGCAGCTCGCGCTGTTCGCTGCGGACGGGCGCGTGCTCGCGAGCGCAAGTTCCGATCCGCGCTGGCTCGACCCGCCGCTTCCGGACGACACGCAGCGCATGCGCGTGGAGAGCGAAGGCCGGTTCGCCGTGGCCGAGCCGCTGGATGATGCGCTGGTGCTGCGCGTCGTGCTGCCGGTTCGCGATGCGTCGCGCCTGCCGGCATCGTTCGCCGGGACGCGCCTGCTGCAGGGCCTGTTTCCGCTGCCGTCGCGACTGCAGCCGCTGACCACCGGCATCGAGCGCGCGAGCTTCGATTTCCAGCGGCTGAAGTTCCTGCGCGGCTCGCTCAAGCTCACCTTCGCGCTGATCCTGACGTTCGTGCTGCTGCTGTCGGTGCTCGCGGTGATCCTCGCCGCGTTCGGCATCTCGCGGCGCCTGGTCGCGCCGATCGGCCGGCTGGCCGCGGCCACGCGCGCGATCGGCGCCGGCCGCTACGACGCGCCGCTGCCGGCCGCGAGCAACGACGAACTCGGTTTCCTCGTGCGGTCGTTCGCGGACATGACGCGCGACCTGGAGGCGGCCGGCGCACGCGCGCGCAAGGCGGCGCGCGACACCGAGCAGCAGCGCGCCTGGCTGGAGGCCGTTCTGGAGCGCCTTTCGGCGGGCGTGCTCGGCTTCGACGGCGACGGCACCCTGCGCGTGGCCAATCGCGCGGCGGAGGCGATTCTCGGCGTCGACCTGTCGGCGCAGGTCGGCCGCGGGCTGGCCGACCTGCGCGCCGCGCGCCCGGATCTCGCCGCGTTCCTCGATCCGCTGGCGCGGCACCTGCGCAGCGGCGTGCGCGAATGGCGCGAGGAAGTCGTGCTGGAAACCGCCGATGGCATGCGCACGCTGATGCTGCGCGGCGCGACGCTGCCCGCGCAGGCCGGCTTCGTCGCCGTGTTCGACGATCTCACCGTGCTCAATCGCGCGCAGCGCGACGCGGCATGGGGCGAAGTCGCGCGGCGGCTCGCGCACGAGGTCCGCAATCCGCTGACGCCGATCCAGCTCGCCGCGGAACGGCTGCGGCGGCGCTTCCTCGGTCGCCTGCCGGCCGAGGAGAGCGAATTGATGGATCGCGCCACGCACACCATCGTGAGCCAGGTCGACGCGCTCAAGACCATGGTCAACGCGTTCGGCGACTACGCGCGTGCACCGCAGGCGGCGTTGCAGTCGGTCGCGCTGCACGCATTGGTCGGCGAGGTGCTCGATCTCTACGAGAACGACCAGCGCATCCAGCTCGTGCGCGACTTCGCCGAGGGCGAAGCCTGGCTCGTCGGCGATCCGGTGCGCCTGCGGCAGGCGCTGCACAACCTGCTCAAGAACGCGCTGGAGGCAATCGGCGATTCGCGCAAGCCGCAGATCCGCGTCGCGACGCACCGCGTCGAGGATCGGGGCGAGCCGTGGATCGAGCTGTCGGTGACCGACAACGGCCCCGGGCTGCCGCCCGGTTTCGGCGAACGCTGGTTCGAGCCGTACACCACGAGCAAGCCGCGCGGCACCGGACTCGGCCTGGCGGTGGTCAAGAAGATCGCGGAGGAGCATGGCGGCCAGGTCCTCGCGGAAAGCGCGCCCCACGGCGGCGCCGTGTTCGTCGTGCGGCTGCCGCTGGCGCGCGCGTGACATGCCGCGACGGCCATCGGCGCGCATCGGGATGAGGTGGCGGACGCGGCGTCCGCCTCGCGCTGCGCTATGCTCGCTGTCTCCTTTGCGCAACACCGGGATCCGAACATGCTGACAGGGGCGCGCGTGCTCGTCGTGGACGACGAGCCGGACATCCGCGCGACGATCCGCGACATCCTCGAGGACGAAGGCTGCGTGGTCGAGACGGCCGAGTCGGCCGCCGCCGCACGCGAGGCGCGGCGCCGCCAGCGGCCGGACGTGGTGCTGCTGGACATCTGGATGCCCGATCTCGACGGCATCAGCCTGCTGCGCGAGTGGAGCGAGCGCGGCGGCCTGCCGTGTCCGGTCATCATGATCTCCGGTCACGGCACGGTCGAGACCGCGGTCGAGGCGACGCGCCTGGGCGCGTGGGATTTCATCGAGAAGCCGATCTCGCTGGCCAAGCTGCTGCTCGTCGTCGAGCACGCGCTGGAGGCCGGCCGCCTGCGCCGCGAGAACGAGGGATTGCGCCGGCAGCTGCCGGGCAGCGTGGAACTGGTCGGTTCCGGCGCCGCGATGCAGGCGGTGCGCGCGCAGGTCGAGAAGATTGCGGCGCACGACACCGGCGTGCTCGTCGCCGGCGAGCCGGGAACCGGCAAGGAGACGCTGGCGCGCGCGCTGCACGAGCGCAGCAGCCGGCGCGGCGGGCCGTTCGTGACCGTCGCGGCGGGCGCGCTTGCGCCCGACGGAGCGGCGCGCGCGCTGCTCGGCGCGGAGGACAACGGAATCATCCAGCATGGCCTGATCGAGCGCGCGAACGGCGGCACGCTGTACCTCGACGAGGTGGCCGATCTCGATCCGGACCTGCAGCTGCGCCTGTCGAGCGTGATCGAGCGGCGCGAGCTGATCCGTTGCGGCGGGCAGGAGCCGGTGCCTATCGATGCGCGCATCGTCGCGGCCACGGCTCAGGATCTCGCCGCGCTCGTCGCGGCGGGCCGCTTCCGCGAGGAGCTGTACTACCAGCTGCGCGTCCTGCCGATCACGATGCCGTCGCTGCGCGAGCGCGGCGACGACATTCCGGAACTGCTTCGCTACTACGCCGACTGGTTCGCCAATCGCGATGCGCTTCCGTACCGCAATTTCCCGGTTGCCGTGCAGAACCGTCTGCGGCACTACGCCTGGCCGGGCAACCTGCGCGAGCTGCGCAATCTCGTGCAGCGGCTGCTGGTCCTCGGCGCGGGCGGCGACGTGACGCTGGCCGAAGTGGAGGCGGCGCTGGGCCGTGAGCAGCCCACTGCGGCGCACGCGCCGCCCGGCATCGATTTCGGCCTGCCGCTGCGCGAGGCGCGCGAACAGTTCGAGCGGCAATACCTGCTGCACCAGCTCGAGCAGGCCGGTGGCAGCGTCGGCAAGCTGGCCAAGGCGGTGGGGATGGAGCGCACGCACTTGTACCGCAAGCTCAAGGATCTCGGCATCGATCCGCGCGCGCAGCAAACCTGAACGGTTCCCGCCCGCGCGATCCGCCGTCGGAAACCAACGGCGCCGCAGCGCATCGAAAGGAACAGTTCATTCCACACTCCTCTTGACGCCGCCCTGCGCAGGGCGGCGCTTTTTTTCCGGCTGCGACGGATGCCCCGGGTGTCAGGTCCGTCCGCGCGCGGCAACCGACAGGCGCACCAGTTCGAGCTGCACGCGACTGGAGCCGCTGCGTACCTTCCGGATGCATTCCGATGCCTTCGCGAGATCGCCTGCGGCGTGCGCGGTCAGCGTCTCGCCGACGAGGAGATGGAAGTCCGCGTGCGCTGCGCGCAGGGACGCGTGGGCGGGCAGGCGGCCGAACTTCTCCGCGCCCTCGCCTTTGATCCAGCGCCCGAGCGCGCACATGTCGTCACGCGCCACGTCTCCGATCTCCGGCATCGGCGCCTCGCCGTCCAGCACTTCCTGCAGCTTGCGGTTCCATTCGGCATGGGCGGCGAGTGCCGCAGCCACGTTGAGCCCCGAAAGTTCGCGTTCGCTTTCGTCGAACGTGAGCGGTTCGTCCGGAAGTTCCTCGAGTTTCCTGTTGCTGTTGCGGGATCAATCGCGCTTCGTGTGGAAGGTGCCTTGCTTGATCGGAGCCTGTGCGGCAGTGTGGC
>JGI12420J12819_1000504_pt1 | contig 22348 bp, 18 predicted proteins | sample Passage237A_FD_12819 | JGI IMG/M metagenome (IMG submission 12819) | reverse complement strand
TTTCGGTCGACGAACTCGCCCGCATCCCCGCCGCTCGCCGTCTGGTCATCGTGGCGGCGGGCCAGTCCAATGCCGCAAACTATGTCGCGGAGCGCGCTGCCGCGGGCCCGGGCGTCTATGTCTTTTCCGAGGGTGCCATCTTCTCCGCTATCGATCCGCTTCCCGGCGGCGACAACCATGCCGGATCGATCTGGACCCGCCTCGGACCCCGTCTGCTCGCCACCGGCGATTACGACGCCGTCATCTTCGCCGTGGCCGCCGTGGGATCGACCCGCGCCCGCGATTGGGCTCCCGGCGGCGTGCACCATCACAAACTGCGACAAACCTTGCGCGATCTCGCACGCTCCGGACTTCCGCCCGATTTCATCCTTTGGCAACAAGGAGAGTCCGAAGCGTGGAATCCCGCCGAATCCGGCCGCGATTATCTCGCCTCGCTTCGCGCGATCCAAGACAGCTGCCGGCCGGACGCGCCAACCGCCCTCTGGCTCATCGCTCGCTCCACCTGGGGCCGGGGCGTGCCGCGCAACACCCAGATCACGACCGCGCAGGAACTGGCCGCACTCGATCCCGGCACCGCACCGGGCCCCGATTTCGATCTGCTCGGAGCCGAGTATCGCAGCGACGGAGTTCATTTCAGCGCCCATGGCGCCGAAATCGCCGCGCTGCGCTGGTTCGACGCGCTTCAACCATGGCTGAACCAACGCCGCTCCCCAAGTCCGTGACCGAGCGCATCGGCGCCCTCGACGGTGTGCGCGGCATCGCGATTCTCCTCGTGCTGGCGGGTCACGTGGTCGCGAATTTCCAGCCGCTCTCGCCCGAATTCCGCTACTGGCTCGGGGCCTTCGCCAACTCCAATGCCGGCGTGCGGCTCTTCTTCGTTCTCAGCGGTTACCTGATCACCTGGCTCCTGTTGCGCGAATGGACCGCGACCGGACGCATTTCGATCGGCCAATTCTATCGCCGCCGCGCGTTACGCATTTTTCCCGCGTTTTACGCCTACCTGCTCATCCTCGCCGGTCTCACCTTCTTGTGGCCGACCGGCGTCAACGAACAAACCTTCCTCGCCGCCGCCACGTTTACATGGAACTATCACCACCTCTGGGTCTCGATCCCGCCGGAGGGTGCGTGGAATCTGGGGCATCTGTGGACCCTCGCGCTCGAACAGCAGTTTTATCTCTTTTGGCCCGCGCTCCTCGTCTGGGCCGGACGCACTCGCGCGACCTGGGCCGCCGCGGCTCTGGCGCTCGGATGTCCCATCATCCGCGTGTTGACGCATCTCCTCCTTCCCGAACAACGCGGCTATTCCGGCATGATGCTCCATAGCGCGATCGACGGATTGATGATCGGCTGCGCGGCAGCCCTCATGGCCGATCACCCTGCGGTCTCAACCGCTCTTCAACGCCACGGGAAACGTTTCGTCCTTTCCGCCATCGCTTGGCTCGCCCTCGCCTCCCCCGCGCTGGGAGCGTCCGTGCGAGGTTTTCCCGTCGCGATCGGCTTCACGCTCGACGCCATCGCCGCCGCTTGGCTCATCCTTTGGCTTCACCGCGCCGCACCGCCTCGCGCGACTCGCTGGTTGGATAAAGGCCCGCTCGCCGCCTTGGGAACGATCTCCTACAGCCTCTATCTCTGGCAGCAGCCGTTCCTGTCCAACACCGGCCCGCTCCGGCACGGACAAGTATTCCTCCCGTTGGTCGCCGCACTCGTCGTGGCCGTGCTCTCGTATCGCTTCATCGAGCAGCCGTTTCTTCGCCTGAAACATTCGCCGTCACGTATCCTGCCGCCGTTCGCCGCTGGAAACAGTGGCGTGAAACCGGCGCACTGAATCCGACCGATGCGACGCGTCCTCATCGTTGCCCCTCACTTCGCGCCGATCAGCGCGCCCGACGGCCAGCGCGCCCGCATGCTCGTGCCCCATCTGAGCGAGTTCGGCTGGGAGCCGCACGTCCTCACCGTCGATCCCGCCGCCGCCGCCGCCCCGCTCGAAACCGGGCTGTTGGCCACCTTGCCCGACGATCTCCCGGTCACTCGCGTATCCGCATTGCCAACACGTCACACGCGCCGGTTTGGCCTCGGCAATATCGCATGGCGGGCGTGGCCCGGTCTTCGCCGCGCCGGCGATCGATTGTTGAGCGAGCAACGTTTCGATCTGGTTTATTTTTCCACCACGCAATTCGCCTGTCTGCCGCTCGGCCGCCTGTGGGAACGACGCCACCGTGTGCCGTTCGTCATCGATCTGCAGGATCCGTGGCGCAGCGATTTCGTGCCCGCCCCCGGCACCCGTCCTCCGGGAGGATGGAAATATCGTTTCGCTTCCCTTCAGGCCCGTCTCCTCGAGCCTTGGACTTTGCGCCGCTGCGCCGGCGTGGTTTCCGTTTCACCCGACTATCTCGCTCAACTGCGGCAACGCTACCCTTGGTGGAAATCCGAGCGCGGCGCCACCATCCCGATGGGCTGGTCCAACCGCGATTTCTCCGCGGCCGAGAAACTTCATCACCCGCTCGAAGTTCAGCCCGAAACAATCCGTTACCTTGGTCGGCTCGGCTCCGACATGACCTCGACTTTGGCGGTGTTTCTGGCCGGCCTGGCCAAGGCCAGCCACGACGCCTCCCACCCTCCCCTTCGCTGCGAATTCCGCGGTGGAAGCTACGATCAGGCGGCCGTCGACGGTCCCGTGCGCTCGCTGGCCACCCGTCTCGGTATTTCGCCCGCCGTCGTGGAAGATCCGACCCGCATGCCCTATTTCGCTGCCTTGGCCTCGTTGCGCACAGCGGGGGCAAATCTCATTTTCGGGTCCGACGATTCCGGATACGCACCGTCGAAGATCTGGCTCACGCTCGCCGCGCAACGCCCGTGGCTCGCCCTCGGCCGCCGAGGCACCGTGCTACACCATCTTGTCAAACCTCACACCGGCCATTCCGGTTGGCTGGTGGACCCCACCGACCGCGACGCCCCGGAATCGATTGCGCGGTTTTGCCGGGAGTTTGAACGCTTCCAGAACGGCTGTGCCGACGAGCCGCGGCTCGTCGCGATGGAAGCTCGCGAACTCGCGCGCCTGCACGCGCAGTTCTTCGAGAACGTCTGCGCGTGAACCGATGGCCTCCACAAAGCTTCAATTCACGTATGAAACCCGTCTGCTCGATCTTGGCGTGCAGTTGCGGGCGGCGCTCGACAAGACCTTCCCTATCGTGGGGACGCTGCTCGTTGGCGTCTCCGCGTATTTGTTCGTAAGCAGCCGTCCCGGAGCGCTCCCCTTTGCTCTGCTTTCGGCAGGTGTCCTGATCGGCTTGAACGCTTGGCGAAAGGCCGGCGTGGGTCTCCCCATGTTGCCCATGATGTGCGCCCAGCACTTGGTCGCCTACGGTTTGCCGATTCTGGTTCGACACCCGGTTGTGCAGGCTTATCCGGCGGAAACCTCCATGCGCGCGGGGATCGAACTCCTCTTATTCCTCACCGCGATGACCTTGGGCTGGTGGTTCGGATTGCAGTCGACCCAAACTCCCCGACCTACCGCCAGACTGTTCAACATCATGGTAACCGATGGCATGGATGGCCTTCGCCGTGTGGGTTTTTGGTTGCTTGGCATAGGCACCGCCTATCAGACGCTTACTCTGGCTGGAATGGCCGGCTTCCTCTTCGCGTTGTTGCCGGCAGGCAGCTACTCGATCGTCCTCGCCCTCGTGAGCGCCGTCACTTCGTGCGGATTGTTCCTCCTCAGTTTGCTGCTTTCGTCCGGAATTCTGACGCGTTCCCAACGTGGGACTTTCTGGGTCTTGCTTGTCGTCAACGCTCTCATAACCGCGTCCGCCTTTCTGCTTTCCGCGACAGGCATTCTGATGTTCTCCGTCGCGATCGGACTTTTTTGGGGCAGCGGCCGAATGCCGTGGCGTTTCGCCATTATCGTCGGGTCCGTGCTCGCGTTTCTCAACCTCGGCAAGTTCGAGATGCGCGGCCTGTATTGGCAAAGAGAAGACGAAGCCGTCGAAGCCACGACCCTCTTTAATGTGGTCGATCGCTACAGCCAGTGGGTCGAGGCGAGCTGGACGATCATGACGGCGACCGAAGAGGACGCCGATGCGCTTTGGCAGACTCGTTACATGAAGAAGGAAAAAGTGGAAAGCGCCGGACAAAGCCTGCTGATGCGGGTCAACAATCTTCAGAACATTCTCTACGTCATCGACCGCGTCGACTCTGCTCGGGTCACTCCTCTGGGCGGCAGCACTTACACCTTGATTCCCTCGCTGCTGGTCCCACGAATCTTGTTGCCCAACAAGCCCCGCTCTCACGAAGGCCAGATTCTTCTTAACGTCCACTTCGGCCGGCAGTCCCTGGAAAGCACCTTCACCACCTACATTGCTTGGGGGCTGTTGGCAGAAGCCTACGGCAACTTCGGCCCGTTCATCGGCAGCATCTTCGTGGGTGTTGCTATCGGCTGGCTGTTCGGACTGCTCGAGAAGAAGTCCAGCGGGAAACCGCTCCTGTCCCTCGAGGGGTTTATCGCCTTCATTATTTTCGTGTCCGTCGCGAATTCGTTCGAAATGGTTTCGAGCGTGCTGGTCACCTCGACGTTCCAAGCGGTGATGCCTGTCGCCCTCATCGGCTTCTTCACCACCAAACGTTTCACACTGGCAAACGCGTGACGCTCCGGCACTCGCAACTCTCCAAAACATCGATGGGCTCCGCCCTCTCATTCGCGCACAAAAATTCGAATACATCCGGGACGCGTCTGGCCATCGTCCTCTCCCACCCCACGCAATATTACAGCCCGTGGTTTCGCTGGCTCCGTCAACAAACCTCGCTCTCGTTTCGCGTGTTCTACCTGTGGGACTTCGGCGTCAAACCCACCCGCGACCCGGAATTTCAATCCACCTTCGCCTGGGACGTCGACCTCCTCACCGGCTACGATCACGAACTCGTCCCCAACACGTCCCGCGATCCCGGAACTCATCGCTTCGGAGGCCTGCGCAACCCGACCCTAAACACCCGTGTGGCCGCGTTTCGCCCCGACGCAATCCTGCTCTTTGGCTACGCCTACATCGCTCATCTCAAGCTCATCTTTTGGGCGCGTCGCCAAGGTATTCCGCTCATTTTCCGCGGCGACTCTCACTTTATCGGACGTCCTCGTCCTTCTCTTCTCACCCGCACGGCACTACGCTTCCTCTATGCCCAGTTCGACGCGTTCACGTATGTCGGCGCCGCAAACCTCAACTACTTCACCACGCTAGGCGTTCCGTCCCGCAAACTTTTCTTTGCGCCGCATTCTGTCGATCATACTCGCTTCAACCCCTCGCTCGAGTTTCACCGCGTCGCCGCTGCCACGCTCCGCGCATCGCTGGAGCTCAAGCCGTCGACGCGAGTGATTCTCTTCGCCGGGAAACTTCTACCCGCAAAACAGCCGCGCGAGTTGCTCGACGCTTACCTCTCCCTGCCAACTGGAGATCATGCTTTGCTTTTCGTCGGCGACGGCGAAGAGAAGAATGCGCTACAGCCGCAGGCGAACTCCGCCCACTCCCATCGCGTATTCTTCCTGCCGTTTGCCAATCAGTCGGAAATGCCATCCCGCTATCTCGCCGCCGACATCTTCGCTCTTCCCTCCCGCGGCCTCTACGAAACCTGGGGACTCGCCGTCAACGAAGCCATGCACATGGGCGTCCCCGCCCTCGTGAGCGACCGCGTCGGCTGCCAGCGCGATCTCGTCGAAGACAACGTCACCGGCTGGGTCTTCCGCGCCGACGATCCCGCTCACCTGCGCGAACGTCTCGCCGCCGCACTGGCCGCCGACCTCAAACCCTTCCGCCAGCAGGTCGCGTCGCGAATTGCTGGATACACCTACGCGCGGACGACCTCCGGCTTCCTCGAAGCCCTGCACTGCGCCTGTCCCCCGCATTTTCGGCATTGATGCCAGACAACCCAGTCCCGGTAATCACCACCATGGCGGAGGAACCTCCTTACCTCGGACAAAACTGCGTCACGCCCGACCCCCGCCGCGAAGTGCTCCTCCGCTGGCTGTGGGCATTCGTGCAGGCAACGCTCTTCCGCTGGAGCCCTCGCCCGTTGCACGGCTTTCGCGCGCGTCTCCTGAAACTTTTCGGTGCTGATATCCCTGACGCCTCCAAGGTGGTCATTTTTCCCACCGCGCGCATAACCTACCCGTGGCGCATCCGTCTCGAGCCGCGCTCAATGGTCGGCCGACACGTCACACTCTACAGCCTTGGCCACATCACCCTTCGCCGCGGCGCCAATGTCAGCCAGAACACTCACCTCTGTGCCGGCACACACGACTTCCTGCGCTGGGACATGCCGCTGGTCACCGGCCCGATCGTGATTGGCGAAAACGCCTGGATCGGCGCCGACGTCTTCGTCGGCCCCAACGTCACCGTCGGCGAACTCTGCGTCGTCGGCGCCCGTGCCGTTGTCGTCCGCGATCTCCCCGCCCGAAAAATCTGCGTCGGCCACCCTTGCCGTCCCATCAAGGATCGCCTCCCGCCCGTCTGATGCGCTGCTGCGAAATCGTCCCAAGCCTCGAGGAAAAACACGGCGGCCCCAGTAAATCGGTCCTCGCGCTCTCCGAAGCGCTCGCCTCGCTCGGCGAACAGGTCTCTCTGCTCTCGACGCACCCCACCTCATCCACTCCACCGCCCGCCGCTTCGCTCGACCTCCACATTTTCCGCCGCGAAACCCCGCAGGCGCTCTGCCTCTCCTCCGGTCTCCGCCGTCACCTCGACTCCCAAGCCTTCGACGTCGTTCACCATCACTCGCTCTGGCTGCGCACGCTGCACTACGCGCATCGTCGCGCCCGCTCGCTGCGCGTTCCGCTCGTCATTTCTCCGCGGGGTATGATGAGCCCCTGGGCCTGGCAACATCATGGCTGGCGCAAGCAACTCGTCCGCCATCTCGTTCATCCCGGCGCGTTCGAAGCCGCCGCCGGCTGGCACGCCACCAGCCCCGGGGAAGCCGACGAAATACGTTCGCATGGCTTCAAGCAGCCAGTCTGCGTCGCACCGAATGGCGTCGCGGTCCCCTCCGATCGCGAGCGCATCGCGGCCCTCGCCCACTGGCGCGCCAGATGCCCCGAAATCGCACAACGCCCCACCGCTCTCTTCTACTCGCGCCTCCATCGCAAGAAGCGCGTGCTCGAGTTGATCGACCTCTGGCTCGCTCACGCCCCCGCCGAATGGCTGCTGCTCGTCGTCGGCATGCCCGAGGAATACACCCCCGCCCAACTCGAAACCTACGTGCTGCGCAACTCCGCCGCGGGTCGCGTGCGTGTTTTCGACGGCGCCGACGCTCCGCCACCTTATCCGGTCGCGTCCCTTTTCGTGCTTCCATCGCACAACGAAAATTTCGGCATGGTGATCGCCGAAGCGATGGCGCACGGCCTCCCCGTCCTCGTCACCGATTCCACGCCTTGGACTCGCGTAAACGATCTCGGCGCCGGCTGGTGCGTGCCTTGGGAAGACTTTCCCGTCACCTTGAACGCCGCCCTCTCCGAATCCACGGACCAACTCGCGCAACGCGGCGCCATCGGCCGCGAACACGTCGGACATGAATTCCCCTGGGCGAAATCCGCCGCCACGCTCCGCTCGTTCTATCGGGATCTCTGTGCCGGACGTGCCGCCTGATCCGACCATGTCGCAGGAATTCAAATACAAGCCTGGCGTCAGTGCCGCTCCCGACCGGCCCCGTTCGCGAAGCGAACGCTTCGAACGCCTCGTCATCGCTCATGTCGCGATTCTCATCCTCCTTGCCTCTTGGTGGCTGGGCGGAAACACCCTCAACGCCCGCCTCGCCCTGTCCCTCTGGGGTTCCGTCGGCGTCCTGCTCACCGTCTTCGGGCTCGTTCAAAACCGCACGCTCCGCCCCGATTTTCAACCGTTGCGCTGGCTCTGGCCGTTCGGACTCTTCGCGATCATCGTCGTCGCCAGCGCGTTCAATCCGAGTTTCCTCGCGATCGCGACCGAGAACAAAACCCTCTACGTCGAATTTCGCAGCGTCCCCGGCTGGCCCAGCACCGCGCGTCCACCCCACACTTTGCGCACGCTCTGGTTCTTTTCCTCGGTCTATCTTTCCGCCTTCAACCTCCTGTTGTTTGTCCGCCACCGTCGCTTTCTTCGCGGTCTTGGTTTGCTCCTAGTCGGCAACGCCCTCGTTCTCGCAATTCTCGGCACTCAACAAAACCTCATGGGCGCCCCGAGCACCTTCTTCGGCCTGGGTCCGCCCGTGCAGCCGAAATTCTTCGCCTCCTTTCTCTATCACAACCACTGGGGCGCGTTCACCCTGCTGATGACCGCATTTTCCCTCGGGCTCATCTTCCACTTCGCCCATCGCTCGCGGGCACGCGACTTCTGGCACTCGCCCGTCCTGGGTGGCGTCGTCGCCATCCTGTTCCTCGCCGCCACCGTTCCCCTCAGCGCATCGCGCTCGAGCACCCTTCTGATGTTGGTGTTGTTGACTGTCGCTTTCGGACACTGGTTGCGGAACGCCGTAAAATCCCGCCGGGCCGCGGGAGCCAGCGCCGTTCCAGCCATCGCCGGTGGTCTTCTCGTCGTCGTCGCGGTGCTCGGGTTCGCGTTTCACCTCGCCCGACCCGTGATCGAGCATCGCGTCGCCGTGACGTTTCAGCAAATCGAGGACGCCCGTCGCGCAACCACCACCAACTCCCGCGTCGCCCTCTACCGTGACACCTGGAACATGGCGCGTGAAAAGCTCTGGTTCGGCTGGGGCATGGGCTCGTATCCCACCGTTTTCTACACGCGCAACACCCAGCGCTTCTCCTCGCCCGACGGCTTGGAAATACACTTCCACGACGCGCATTCCGACTGGCTCCAGTCCGCCTCCGAGGTCGGCCTCGTCGGCACGACCCTGCTCGGCCTCTGCGCCCTCGTTCCCCTCGCCGCCTCGCGCCGCGCCTTGAGCCGCACGCCTCTCGTGGCGTATCCACTTTTCGGTTGCACGCTCGTCGTTCTCTACGCCTGGCTCGAATTCCCCTTCGGCAACCGCGCCGTGATCTGCGCGTGGTGGGTCGCCTTCTTCAGCGCGGTCCAGTATGCGCGGATCCGCGAACGCCTCGCCGCCGCCTCCCCGACCTCCGCGACGTCCACGCCTTCCGCATGATCGAACGCTGCCCCATCTCCGTTCTCATCCCGGCGAAAAACGAGCGCGCCAACATCGAGGCTTGCATCGCCTCCGCCGCCTTCGCCGACGAGGTTGTCGTGGTCGATTCCGGCAGCACCGACGGCACCCGCGAACTCGCCCAATCGCTCGGCGCCCGCGTGGTCGATTTCCAATGGGATGGGCGCTTCCCAAAGAAAAAAAATTGGGCCCTCGCCAACGTCCCCTGGCGAAACGAATGGGTCTTCATTCTCGACGCCGACGAACGCATCACGCCGGAACTTGCCGGCGAAATCCGCCGCATTGTGTCCGCCCCGACCGCCGACGGCTACTACGTCAACCGCCGCTTCTGGTTCATCGACGGCTGGCTTCGCCACTGCGGTTACTATCCCAGTTGGAATCTCCGCTTCTTCCGCCATCGCCTCGGCCGTTACGAGCAGTTTGGCGACGTCGCCGACACGTCGTCGGGCGACAACGAGGTGCACGAACACGTTGTCCTCTCCGGCCGCTCCGCCCACCTGCGCGGCGAAATGGAGCACTACGCGTTTCCCGATATCTCCACGTGGGTCGAAAAGCACAATCGCTACAGCAACTGGGAAGCCCGGCTCATCGCCAGCGGCGGCGATGACGCGGTCCGCCACGCCCGACAACTCACGCCCGTCCTCGCCCGGAAACGCCGTCTCAAACAATTCGCCCGACACCTTCCGTTCCGGCCGCTGCTTCGCTTCCTCTATCACTACGTCTATCGCCTCGGCTTTCTCGACGGCTACCGCGGGTTCGCCTTCTGCCGCCTCATGGGTTTCTACGAATTCCTGAGCTGCGCCAAAGCCAGCGAACTCCGTCGCACCTCCCGACGCTCCTGATGGCGCGCATCGTTTTCTTCAATCGCTTCTACTGGCCCGACGAGCCCGCCACGGCGCAACTCCTCGTCGACCTCGCCGAAGCGCTCGCCGCCGACGGACATGCCGTGTCAATCGTTACAAGTCGCCCCGTCCGCGCCCCGCTTTTCGAGCGGCATAACGGAATCGAGATCCACCGCGTGCGCTCCCTTCGTCTTCGCGGAAGCGGCCTCCTGGTCCGTATCCTGGATTTGGTGACATTTTATCCCGGCGCCTTCCTGCTCCTCCTGCGACGCGTGAAATGCGGAAATGTCCTCGTCGCCATGACCGACCCTCCGCTCGGCGGAATCCTCGCCGCCGTCGTCGCGAAGTTGCGTGGCGCCAAACTGGTTCACTGGGTGCAGGACATCTATCCCGAGATCGCCGTCCTCCTGACTCGCCAACGCTGGCTGATCGCCTCGCGTCGCGCACGCGACGGCGCTTGGCGCGCGGCGCACGCGTGCTTCGTTCCCGGCGACACGATGGCCCGCGCTCTGCACGCCGCCGGCGTTCCTGCCTCGCGGATTGTCGTTTCCCCCAACTGGGCACCCGCCGGTCTTCGCCCGCCGAGTCCCGACGCCGTCGCCGCACTGCGCACGCAATGGAACCTCACCGGCCGATTCGTCGCCGTCTATTCCGGCAATCTTGGCCGCGTTCACGACCTCGAGCCCCTCATCGAGATCGCCGCCGCGTTCCAAAACGATCCGACGTTCGCTCTCGTGTTCATCGGCAGCGGAGCGGAACACGCCACGCTTCGGCGAGCGACTGAGCAACACGGCCTCGCCAACATTCACTTCCACCCCGCCCAGCCTCGTGAAACCCTTTCCGTCTCGCTCGGCCTGGCCGACGTTCACTTCGTCACGCTGAAACCGGGCGCCGAGCAAGCGGTATTCCCGAGCAAACTCTACGGTATCGCCCAAGTCGGGCGCCCGGTTGTGTTCATCGGCGCTCCCGACTCCGACGTCGCCCGCAATGTTACCGCTCACGGTTTCGGCGCAGCTTTCACTCGCGAACAAGTCCCTGCTATCGTGAGGTGGCTGAAAACCCTGCGCGCCGATTCGCAACTCCAGTCGCGGCTTTCCGCCGCCGCCCTCGCCTTCGCGCCCAACGGTCGCGAACAAGCGCTGCAGCAGTGGCGCCAACGTCTGGCCACTCCGGAACTTGCGGGCTCCCCTTCAGCTCCCTAAGCACCCCTGATGACCACACCACGCAAGGTTTTCTTCGCGCTCGCGCTGCTCGACGCCGCGTCGGTGTTCGTCGTTTTCAACGTGGTGAGTTTCGCGCGCGGATTATCTGCGGGGCCGTTGACCTATTCGGCGCTGATCGTGCCGTATCTGATCCTGACCTTCGCAATCTATCTGATCGACGGATACCGCTCGCGCACCGACATGCTCAGCCTCGATTACACAAGCGAGCATGTGATCGCCCTGCTGAGCGCACTTCTCACAACGCTGCTGCTCACGTTCGTCCTCCTCCCCTCCGGCTACGAACTCCAATCCAGCCGTATTGTCATCGCACTTAGCTACGTCGTTCTCATTCCGCTGACCCTCAGCTACCGACGAATCTTGTGCCAGCGCATGGAGGCGGCGCGGGTTTCACGCAGCATCGTATTCATCGGAGACGAAGCGAGCTATCAGGCGTTCCGTGATGAATGCGAACGTCTGCAAATGGTCCAGACCCTCATCTACGCGAACGCGGAGCCCACATCCGAACAACGGGCTGGCGCACCGGCCCGTTCCTTCGGCGAAATCATCGACGGTGCCCTCGCCGGCAAAATCTCGGTCGAGGCGATCGTCCTCCGTGAAAGCGCTCGCGAACTGCAACCGGAAGTTTCGCGCAAACTCGTCGAACTCTACTTCAGCGGTCTTCCCACCTACACGCTTGAGCTCTTTCACCAGGTCTACTGGCGGAAGATCCCACTCTATCGCCTCAATCAAACCTGGCTCTTCCAGGAGGGCTTCCCCATCGCCCGCGAGCCCGTCTTCGAGCGTCTGAAACGCGCCACCGACATCGTGCTCGCCTCGATCGGCATCGCGCTCGCCGCCCCCGTCGTGTTTCTCGGCGCACTCGCCGTCTGGCTCGAGAGCGGACGCCCCATCTTCTTTAAACAAAAACGCATCGGACGAAACCAGGTGCCGTTCGTCGTGCGCAAACTCCGCTCCATGCGCGTGGGTTCGGACAAGGGAGATCTCTACACGCGTCCCGACGATCAGCGCGTCACCCGCGTCGGCCGTTTTCTTCGCGCCACGCGCATCGACGAGTTCCCGCAACTCTGGAACGTCCTCCGCGGCGACATGAGCCTCATCGGTCCACGCGCCGAATGGGACCGCCTCGTCGAAAACTACCAGCGCGAAATCCCCTGCTACCATTTCCGCCACTTGGTCAAACCCGGCATCACCGGCTGGGCGCAGATCAACTACCCCTACGGCGCGAGTCTCGAGGACACGCTGCGCAAACTCGAATACGACCTCTACTACATCCGCCACTTTTCCTTCCGCCTGGATGCAGCGATCATCTTGAAGACGGTTCACGTGATACTGTTCGGGAAAGGTCAATAACGAGATGAACAACTCCTACCTTGCCAAAGGCCTCTCGCTCGCGGCCCACCTGATTCGGCGCCCCCAGTTGATACCTTCATATCTGCGCCATCTGCCCTGCTGGGGCGGACAGCCCATGATGAGAGAGCTTCCCTGGATATCGTTCGGAGCCCTCCACTATTTGGAAGCTCACCTGCAACCGCACCACGAAGTGTTTGAGTTCGGCGGTGGCGGATCGACTCTCTATTTTGCTCGGCGGACCCGCTCGGTCGTGACCATCGAGAGTCACGCCGAGTGGCACGAACGGCTCGTCAGCATGCTGAACCAACGCAAGCTGCGCAACGTCCGCTGCGAACTCCACCCGCTTTCCGGTAACGCTATCGAACAGTTTCAAAACGACAGCTTCTTCCAGTCCATTCGCAAACGGATGTGGGATGTTATCCTGGTGGATTGTTACTGCGGCTTCTCCGCCAGCCCGTTCGGCCAGTTGCGCCCTCACGCACTCACCCTTGCGATGGAGCAGCTGAAGCCCGGCGGCTTCATCGTCCTCGACGATTCTTGGATGTATCAATCGCTGCTCACCCCCCGACTTGGTTGGAGAATCATTGACTATATAGGCCCCGGTCCATGCCGCTACGGCGTCACGTCAACTGCTATCCTCGAGAAGCTGCCGCCCGCGAAGTAGCGCTTCTCGGTCGGCCAGCATCGTTCCGCCCGCGCGTATCGCACCCGTCGAAGGGGCATCCGGTCCATTGAAGACAAAAGCGCTACTCTCCATCATAGCCGCCGGTCATCTTGTTCAGATGTTCAGCCCAATCCGCGTCAACACCGATGCGCTCCGACTACTCCACATGGCGTGGACCAAAGTGGAGACCGGCACCCTCGCCCCAGATCAGTTTCCACCCGCCTACCCCAGTATCGTCTCATTCCTGATCCAACTCGGCTTCGATCACGCATTTTGGCTCGTCTTGCTCAACTACGCTTCACTTGCACTCGGCCTTCTAACCTGGGCAGTTGTGGCAATTCGGGCAATGAATTGGCCGCCCAGCGCCGTCCGCATCGGTGCGATCCTCTTCCTGTCTTCGTGGGTGGTTGTAAAGCACGCCCCCATTCCACTGACGGAGCCCCTTTATTTCGCGTTAGCGAATCTGTCACTCTACGCCGCCGTTCGGGCCCGAGACGCCAGCGCGTCACGCCCCCTGCTATGGTGGCTCTTGGCATTCGCCATCGCCGCGCTCGCGACCATGACTCGCTCAATCGGAGTTTCCCTGCTCGTGGCCGTGATCGTAGCCGCTTCGCTGCATCTGCTCGCAGCGCTCAAACGGCACACGCAGGAACGACCGCCGCCGTTTTCGCCCCGGCTGCGGAACCTAATGCTTACGGCTGCCGCCCTCCTCAGCACTTTGCTGCTGATCGCGATCACGCGCATTCAACTCAGCCATCCCGAGAGCTATTTAAATAATTGGATCGCGATCGCCAGTCGAACTTCGCTCACAGATATCATCGGACTTTGGAGCCTCCGCCTGATGGAATTGGGCGCCCTTACCATCAATCTTCCGCTTCGCTCGGACGGCTCCCTTTCGCTCGCCGTCCGTGTGCTGGGCGCCCTGTTCACCGCCCTACTTCTCGTGCAGCTTTGGAAGCAGCGCAGCCGCAGTGTCGTAATCAATGCCTATGTGGCCTTCTACTCCGCAATCCTCGCCATCTGGCCCTATGAGGACCCCCGGTTCTGGTATCCCTTGCTTCCGTGGATGATCCTCGTTTGCGCACCTGGGCCAACTGTCCCCACGAAGAACTCGCGCGTTTTGTTCGGTAAGCAACTTGCCTATGGAGCCTACGTTGCCTTTGGACTCGTTGCTCTCGGTTATAGCACTCGGCTCACGTTCGCGGGTGACGACTTTCCCCAACGCTACACGCATGGCGCGCTCCGCGCCAGTTACGAAGCGGCGTTTGGACTTGCGGCCCCATCGACCTCTGAAGCCGCCGACCCCCGAACGACCACAATCTTGCGGCGGTATGCACCTGCGACACCGTTGTCAGACGACCGCCAATGACACACCGCAAACGCAGGGCCCCTTCGCCTCGTTCCCACTACGACTTCCTCGTCCTCGGCGGCGGCAGCGCCGGTTTCAACTCCGCCCGCCTCGCCGTTTCCCTCGGGCTCAAAACCGCCATCGTCGACGGCGCGCGCGAACTCGGCGGACTTTGCATTCTCCGCGGCTGCATGCCGTCGAAGACTCTGCTCTACATCGCCGATGTCCTTCACCTCGCGCGCAAGGCTCGCACCTTCGGCCTCAAGATCCCTTCCGCCGAACCCGACATGCGAGCCATTCACGGACGGAAGAAGAAGCTCATCGCCGAATTCGCCGACTATCGCGTCAAAGCTCTCGAGAACGGAAAATTCGACCTCATCCGCGCCCACGGCCGCTTCACCGATCCGCACACCATCGAGCTCTCCGACGGCCGTTCCGTGCGCGCAAAACACATCCTCATCGCCACCGGCTCAAAGCCCTCCACACCTCCCGTTCCCGGCCTCGCCGACACACCGTTCTGGACCAGCGATGATGTCCTCGATCTCGATTTCGTTCCGAAAAGCGTGATCGTGTTGGGCGGCGGCATCGTCGCCTGCGAACTCGCGCAATTTCTCAATCGCATCGGCACGCGCGTCACGCTCGTGCAACGCAGCATCAACATCCTGCGCGACCACTCGATGGCTGCCTCCCATGTTGTGCAACAGGCGTTCCGCGACGAAGGCATCGAGCTCTTCGCCGGCACGCACCTTCAACGCGTGTGGCACGACTCGCGCGGCGTGGGCGTGCGGTTCCTCTGCGACGGCAAGATCGTCACGCGCCGCGCCGCCCACCTCTTCAACGCCCTCGGCCGCGAGCCCAACACCTCCTCGCTGAACCTCGCCGCCGCCGGCGTGAAGACGCGCATCACCGGCCAGATCGTCATCAACCGCTGGCACCAAACCACCACGCCCCACATCTATGCCGCGGGTGACTGCTCCGGCCCGGCGGAAATCGTTCACGTCGCCATCCAACAAGGAGAACTCGTCGCCCGCCACGCCGCCGGCCTCCGCCGCAAGTTGAAGCCGATCGACTACTCCCTCCTGCTCAACGTCGTCTTCACCGATCCGCAGCTCGCGACCATCGGTCTGCTCGAACGCGACCTCGACCGCAAGAAGCGCAAATACCTCGTCGCCTCGTATCCCTTCAACGATCACGGCAAGTCCATCCTCATGGATGCAAATTATGGATACGTGAAGGTCATCGCCGAACCGCGTCGCGGCCGCATCCTCGGCGCCGAGATCGTCGGCAAGGACGCCGGCGAACTCATCCACGCCTTCAGCGGCCCGCTCGCGATGCGCGCCACCGTCTTCGATCTACTGCGCGCGCCGTGGTATCACCCCACCCTCGCCGAAATCGTCACCTACCCGCTCGAGGAGATCGCCGAACAGATCAAAAAATAGCGACCGTTCAGATCGCGCCGCCGCCCGCCGCGATCTCCAGCAAATCGCGCAACTCCACGCGCTGTTCGTAAAGCGCCTTCCCCACGATCACGCCATCCAGGCGGACGTGACGCTGCGCCAGCTTTGCCAGTTCAATCACATCTTCTCGCCGGCTCACGCCTCCGCTCGCAATCACCCGAAACTTCCCCGCGTTCAACATCGCCTCCTGCGCCGGATAATTCGGCCCCGTCAACATTCCGTCCGTGCCGATGTCCGTGTGGATGATCGTCGCCACGCCGAGCGCATCCATCCGCTGCGCCAGCGCGATCGCGCTCAGCTCCGATGTCGCCACCCAGCCTTTCACCGCGACCTGCCCGTTTTTCGCGTCGATTCCGACCGCGATCTTGTCACCGAAACTCTGCACAAGTTCACCGACGAACGCTTCGCTCTCCGCCGCGCGCGTGCCGATCACCACCCGGCTCACGCCAAAACCAATCGCCCGCTCCACCGCCGCGCGCGTGCGCAATCCGCCGCCGAGCTGCACTTTCATCCCCAGCGCCGCGATCTTCTGCACCACCGCCAGATTTTGTGGCTCGCCCGCAAACGCCCCGTCGAGGTCCACCACGTGAACCCACTCGCTGCCCGCCGCGCGAAACTGCCGCGCGACCTCGGCCGGGTTTTCCGCATAGACCGTTTCCTGGTCGGCGCGTCCTTGCGTCAGCCGCACACAGCGGCCGCCTTTGATGTCGATGGCGGGATAAATCGTCATTCGCAAAAACGCTTTGCGCCCGCGATGCCCGGCGCGAGACTAAAACCATGCCTGACTATCAAGTGCCCGCTTTCCTCGCCGAGCTGCTCCACGCACGCTCGCCCTCCGGCTACGAATCCGAAGCGCAGGCCGTCTTCGACCACCACGTCAAGCCCGCCGCCGACGACTACCACAACGACGCCCTCGGCAACCGCATCGCCACCCTCAACCCCAAAGGCGATCCCGTCCTCATGCTCGCCGGCCACATGGACGAGCTCGGCCTCATCATCACCTACGTCAACAAAGACGGCTTCCTCTATTTCGACACCGTCGGCGGCCACGACCTCAGCGTCATCTCGGGCCGCCGCGTCATCATTCAAACTGAAAACGGTCCCGTCGTCGGCGTCACCGGCAAGCGTGCCATCCACCTCATGGACGAAGAGGACCGGAAGAAGGTCCCGAAGAAGCACGAGATCTGGATCGATATCGGCGTCCGCTCGAAAAAAGAAGCGCTCGAGCGCGTCGCCATCGGCGATGTCGCCACCTACGATCACGAGCTGCAACTGATCAACGGCTCCGTCGGCACCGCCCGCGCGTTCGACAACAAGGTCGGCGCCTACATCGTCGGCGAAACCCTTCGCCGCCTTTCCAAGGAAAAGAAGAAGCTTGCCGCAAAGATCGTATCCGTCGCGACCTCACAGGAGGAGATCGGCGTGCGCGGCGCCACGACCGCCGCCTATTCCGTCAACCCACACCTCGCCGTCGCGATCGATGTCGGACACGCGACCGACCACCCCGACTGCGACAACCGCCGCTTCGGTGAAACCAAACTCGGCGGCGGTCCTATCATCTGCCGCGGCGCCAACATTAATCCTAAGATCTACCAAAAGCTCGTCGCCGCCGCGAAAAAAGCCGGCATCCCCTACCAGCTCGAAGCCGACCCGCGCCCCACCGGCACCGACGCCCGCGCGATCCAGATGGGACGCGGCGGCGTCGCCACCGGCCTGCTCAGTATTCCGCTGCGCTACATGCACACGCCCAGCGAGGTCGTCGACCTCGAGGACGTCGAGCGCTGCATAAAGCTTCTCGTCGAATTCGCGCGCGCCTTGAAAAAAGGCGACTACGCGCACTGGTGATGTGATCAGTCGCCCGGCTCCCCTGCCACGGGCGCGATCACAATTTCGAAACGCGCGCTCTGATCGCGCGCAAAAAGCGGCGAGAGCTGTTCCAACTCGATCAGTGGCGCACGCGAACCGCTGAGATACACCTGCGTCACGAATCCTTCATCCGGCGTTGCTTCGACGCGCCCGGAACTCACGCCCGCCTTTACGCGAAGGGTTTCCCCGCCGATCCGCGCCGTAAGCGGCTGCTGACGAAATCCCAACTTTTCCATTTTCCCCACGTGGCGCAGCGTGAGCTTCGTTCCTTCAGCCTGCAGGTGCGGCGGTTCGGGAAACGTCTTGATCGGATGATCGCCACGCCCGAGATGCAGTTGCACGTAGCCCCGCGGCTCTTCGTTCGACGGCTCGGCCTGCACCGCCACCTCCGCGTTCTCCAACACCTGCACGACGTGGATGATCTGCGCCGCCCGACGCCCCCCATCGATGCGCGCGTCGCAATGTAGCTCGCCATTTTCCCAGCGATAAATCCGCCGCAATCTCGGCCAATCGTCCGCCGTGCTCGGCATCAACAACTCCAGCCGCTCCCCTTCAACCGTCACCTTCTCCGCCGCGCTCGCTTCCCACGCCGCGGGCGGCGGCCAGTTGCGCGCCCATTTCGCTTGCGGCCCGAGCCACACCCGATGCCCGCCCCACTCCGCTGGATTGCGCCGATCCGGCGGAACATACAGTAGATTCTCGCCTCCGCCCTCCCGTCCGAAATAGATCAGACGTCCCCGTTCCACGGATACAATTGCCTCGAAACCGCCCGAACTCGCGGAATACGCGCGCTCGTCGCGCCACTGAATTTCACGCCAGCGTTCGTCCGCCGTCAGCGGCGAAGCAAACGCGAGCAAAACCAGAATCCAGCAGGGCCTGACCGAAGAAAGCATTCGTTGCATGGGGTGCATGCATGCAACGCCTCCGCCGCTTTCCCGCAAGCGGAACACGCCGCCCGATCTTCGTCGTCGCCGAGGCGAGCGCCCGCTCAGGCCGCGTCCTGCTTCGGCTCGCCCTTGTCGATTCGGCGCAACGTCGGCCGCTTGCGGCCGCTCACCACACCCGCGTCGATCACGACCTCCGCCACGTCGTCGCGCTGCGGCAGATCATACATCACTTCGAGCATCAGATTTTCGAGAATCGAACGCAGTGCGCGCGCGCCGGTCTTCAGTTCGATCGCTTTCTGCGCAATCGCACGAATCGCATCCGTCGTGAGACGCAGCCGAACGCCGTCCATCGCGAACAGCTTCGAATACTGTTTCACCATCGCGTTCTTCGTGCGGAGCAAAACCTTTTCGAGATCCGCGACAGAAAGCTGATCGAGCACCGACACCACCGGCAGACGACCGATGAATTCCGGAATCATGCCGAAGCGGATGAGATCTTCCGGCGCAAGCGCCTTCATCATTTCCTCGGGCTTGAGCGACTGCTCCTGCTGCGCACGGATCGATGCAAAGCCGAGACTGCGTTGACCAAGACGTCGCTGCACCAGCCCCTCCAGGCCGACGAATGCGCCGCCGCAGATGAAGAGGATATTCGACGTGTTGATCTGCACGTATTCCTGATTCGGATGCTTCCGGCCCCCTTGCGGAGGAACGTTGCACGTCGTGCCTTCGAGAATCTTCAACAGCGCCTGCTGCACGCCTTCACCCGAGACGTCGCGCGTGATCGAGACGTTCTCGGTCTTGCGGCCGATCTTGTCGATTTCGTCGATGTAGATGATTCCGCACTCCGCGCGCTTCACGTCGTAGTTCGCGTTCTGCAGCAAACGCAGCACGACGTTCTCAACATCTTCGCCGACGTAGCCCGCTTCGGTCAGCGTGGTCGCGTCCGAAATCGCGAACGGCACATCGAGGATCTTCGCGAGCGTGCGAGCGAGGAGCGTCTTGCCCGAGCCGGTCGGACCGACAAGGAGGATGTTGCTCTTCTCGACGTCGACGTCGTTGAATTCCGGCGACAGCGCGAGCGACTCTTTGCCCGACTGCCCGGCATCAAACATCAATCGCTTGTAGTGATTGTAGACCGCGACCGAGAGAACCTTCTTTGCGTGGTCTTGACCGATGACGAAATCGTCGAGCGTGCGCTTGATCTCCGACGGCTTCACCAGCCGCACCGGCGGACGCGCCTCAGCGGTCGGTGCCTTGACCTCGCGATCGATGATCGTCTTGCAGACGTTAACGCACGAGTCGCAGATATAAACGCCGGGACCGGCGATGATCTTCTTCACCTCGGCCTGCGACTTCCCGCAGAACGAGCAGAGGGTCATGCGGGACGATTTGGCCATGGAAATAAGATGATCGGCTGCGCGAGCGAGTCGAGGGTCTAAACCTTTTTAACCAGTTCTTCAGGCGGCGGCGGTTACACCCAGCGCCTGAGCCTCACGCGTCGATTCAACCACGTGATCNACGATCCCATAATCCTTCGCCTCATGGGCGCTTAGGTAGTAATCGCGGTCTGAATCCTTTTCGACCTGCGCCACACTCTTACCGGTGTGCTTCGCAATGGTTTCGTTCAAAGTCTTGCGCCAGCGCAGGATCTCCCGCGCCGCGATCGCGATATCCGCCGCCTGCCCGCCCGCGCCCCCGCTCGGCTGGTGAATCATCACCCGGCTGTTCGGCAGCGCAAAACGCTTTCCTTTCGTTCCCGCCGCCAGCAGCACCGTGCTCATGCTCGCGGCCATGCCGACGCAATAGGTGACAATGTCGCATTGGAGGAAATTCATCGTGTCATAGATGGCCATGCCACCCGTCACGACGCCGCCCGGAGAGTTGATGTAGAGCTGGATGTCCTTTTTGGGATCCTCCATCTGCAGGAAGAACATCTGGGCGATCACAAGATTCGCCACCGTATCATCGATCGGCGTGCCGATGAAGATGATGCGATCTTTCAAGAGCCGCGAATAGATGTCCATCGACCGCTCTCCGCGGCCGGTATTCTCCAAGACGATAGGAACGTAGTAGCTCACAGTTGTGGTGGTATATCGGCAGTTACGCCTTCGGCTGAACTGTCGCCACCGTAGCCTTCGAGACGAGGAAATCAATCGCCTTGTCGAAAATGATCGATTGCTGCACCGCGCGGAGCTGTTCGCGATCGGTGCTGAGCGCCTTCACGAGCTTGTCCGGCTTTTGCTGCGTGCGCATCGCCTCGCGATAGATGAACGTGTCGATGTCGCGTTCCTCCACCTGGATCTTCTCCGCTTCGGCGATCTTCGCCAGGATGAGCTGCATCTTGATGCGCTTCTCGGCCGCTTTGCGCGCACCTTCGAAGAGCTCCTTCTTGCCTTTCTCGAACTCTTCCTGAGGCACACCACGACGCATGTTCTCCTCAATGAACTGCCGCAGCACCGACTGCGTCTCGCTTTCGACGAGCGACTCCGGCACCGGGAAATCCACTTTCGCCGCCAGCGCTTCCGACACCTGACGACGCTGCTCCGCGCGATTGCGCGACTCCTTCTGCATCTTGAGCTGGTTGCGCACCGCGTTCTTCAACGCGTCCAGATCGTCCACCCGGTTGGCCTTGAAGAAAGCTTCATCGAGCGGCGGAAGCACGCGTTCGCGGATTTCCTGGATCTCGATCGCGTAGGTCGCCGTTTTGCCCGCCAACGCCGGCACCGCCGCGAAATCCTCCGGAAACGAAATCGTCACGTCCTTCTTGTCACCCGGCTTCAACCCCGCGAGTTGTTTGCCCAAGCCGGGAATTACACCCTCGTTCTCTCCTTCCACTTCCTCCCATGTCTGCGGGACCTTGCCGTAAATTTGCTTATCCGGCGCCAGCTCGGTGATCGGCTTGCCGTCAATCGTGCCTTCGTAGGCCAGCTTCACGTAATCGCTCTTCGCCGCCGGACGATCCGCCACTTTGAACTCCGCCCGCTCGGCGCGCATACCTTCGATCACTTGATCGACTTCGGCGTCCGTCGGATCGCTCGGCGCCACTTCGGTCGGCAGTCCGACATACTCCGGCAGGGCGAATTCCGGACGAATATCCACCGTGATCGTCACCGTCGCCGGCTGGCCCGTTTTGATTTCACCAGGCTCGACGTTAACGATGTTCAACACGTCCAGCTTCTGCTGCTCGAGGCCGTCGCGATACGTCTTCGCCACCACCTTCTGCTTGAACTCGTCGCCAATCTCCTTCGCGAAGCGCTTCGCGACCACCGAGGCCGGCGCTTTGCCCGGACGGAAACCCGGGATGCGCGCGAGTTGGGTATACTCCTTTACGACGTCCTGATGAACGGTGTCGACTTCGCCGGATTCCAGCGTGACGACGAGACTTTTACGGGTGTCGGAGAGGCTATCCACTTGAACGTTCACGGAAGTGTAAGAGCGGTGATGAGACAGAGAATCGGCCACGGTAGGTCGTGCCGGCGGCCGGTCAATGCCGGATTCAAGAAGCCTTTCCGCCTTCTGCGCGCTTGCACGCCCGGAGCGCTCGCCGTTTCGTTGCCCGTTCCAACATGGCCAGCCTTC
>JGI12420J12819_1000502_pt1 | contig 22448 bp, 16 predicted proteins | sample Passage237A_FD_12819 | JGI IMG/M metagenome (IMG submission 12819) | reverse complement strand
ATCCATTTCAAATTTGCGATCCTTATCCGTGCCATCCAATCATCCAAAAAATCCGTCAAACCCGTGGTATAATCCTTGAATCTATGCTCATAAAATTTTCTGTGATGAAAAAAATACTCGCAGCAGCCAGCATTGCAATCATGATCGTGGCTTGCAGTCAAAACCCGATCACTGGCAGAAACCAGCTTTCGCTATTCAGCGAATCTGACCTGATGTCAATGGCCGATCAACAATACCGACAATTCCTGTCGGAAAACAGGGTGGTTAGTCCCAGTGGAAGCAAAGACGCCGAAATGGTGCGCCGTGTAGGTCAGCGTCTCGTAGCGGCCATTAATCAGTATTACGCCAATAATCCTACAGTATCGGCCGAACTGGCCAATTATAAATGGGAATACAACCTGGTAGATTCCAGGGAAGTGAATGCATGGTGTATGCCGGGTGGCAAAATTGTAGTGTACACCGGGCTTTTGCCGATTACCCAAAATGAGGCAGCGCTGGCCGTGGTGGTAGGGCATGAGATTGCTCACGCGCTGGCCAAGCACGGCAACGAGCGCATGAGCCAGGCTTCGCTGCAGCAATTGGGCGGACAAGCGCTTTCAGTGGCTGTAGCCAACAAGAGCCCGGCCGCACAAAACTTGTTGTTAACAGCCTATGGCATCGGTAGCCAGGTAGGCGCTTTGCTGCCATTTTCGCGTAAGCAGGAACTGGAAGCCGACAAACTGGGCCTGATCTTCTCAGCCATGGCCGGCTATAACCCGCAGGAAGCAATTCCGCTGTGGGAACGCATGCAGCAGGCCGGCGGGGGAGGCACTCCCGAATTCCTGAGCACACACCCCTCGGAAAACACCCGTATTCAAAGGCTGAGAGAAATGATGCCTGAAGCACTGAAGCATTACAAACCAGTGGCTTCTAATTAATTGAAGACGGTTAGTTATTAAATAACTTCAATATATTGTGGCGCTTGATAATTTTCAATTATCAGCGCCTTTTTTGTGTAAAATAGCCCGATAGGGGGATTTTCTTTGCAAATTTTTAGGTCTCGTAGCCGTATTTACCTACCTTTGCAATCCCGTCTTTGATAACCCTAACGCTATAATTAAACCTCTCAGGCATGTCGCAAAATTTGTTGGAAAAGTTACAGCTCCGGGACGAAAAGAACATACTCATCCAGGGGCTACCCTCCTCTATTGAGAAACAATTTGTGAAACTCTCGTTTGCAAAAAATGTAACTCCATTGCTGAAGTCGCGCAAAATTGATTTTGCTTTGGTGTTCGCAGTTAACGAGTCGCAATTGTCAGGCATCCTCAGGGAAGTATTGCCGGCTTTAAGGGATGAAGGGAAATTCTGGATCGCATTTCCGAAAAGTTCTTCCAAGATCGTTACCGATCTGAACAGGGATTGCAGTTGGGATTGCGTGCGCACCGCCGGTTATGAAGAAGCCGGTGAGGTTACGCTCGACCATGTCTGGACCGCTATGCGTTTCTGCAAATGCGCAAAGCCCGGCAATGGCCGCAGCGCTCTCTCGCGCAAACGCGTGGCAGCCGTTATGGCCGACTAATTTCTGAGCAGTTAATGAGCGTCAGTTACTTGATTCCCGTACAGGCGGGAACTGATAAAATTATATAAGCCCCGATCCGTTCGGGGTTTTATTTTGCAGTTATGCAATACATCAACTTCGAGATAAAAGCGCGCACCAGCCAGCCTGATTTTGTGCGCGAATACCTGCGAAAAGCGGGCGCCGATTTTAAGGGCACCGATATTCAGACCGAAGTTTTGGAATCCCGGTCAGCTATTTTAAAATAACAGTTCCAAGCCGCTTTGTCAGCTCGGTCTCCATTTGCTTCAAATGTTGGTGCGTTTGAATAAGCACCAGTTGTTCTTCGGGAGTGTGAGGTTTTTCGAGGTCTTTTTGGTTCATTTCAATCAGCCGCTTGATCTTGCGAAGCTTCAGGTAGTTGAGCGTGCTCGAGACTTCTTCGCGATACAAATCTTCACGGGTAAGAATTTTTCCATCGTAATGCTCACTCCAGTTGGGACTTAATTCATATGGGAAATCCATTACAGACAGCACCAGTCTTCCCAATTCCTGGTCTTCGTGGTATAGAAAATTCTTTGGTCCGGGTTCGAGGCCTTGCTGGTACCAGTCTTTATAAATTTCTATAATTCTAACCAGTTCTTTGTTGTCGATCATTTCCTGGTCCAGCTCACTAAAAACGATGTCGGCCACGGTCTGCGTTTCATCCCAGGGTTTGGTGCCGAATTCCAACAGGCAGCGCACGATGCCGCGCTCCTGCAGTTCGTCTTTGTTCAGCAACGTGAGCGTATCCTCTTCCATACCCTGTTTCGCCTGTTCCTGGAAATAGGCGGGCGTCTCCGCAGGTGCGGTCCTGGCAGATTTCTGCGCTTCTTTGGAAATCTTTTCCTGGATGAATTTATTGACCAGGGCATGTAAACCACTTTCTTCGATGCGAAGAATTTCTGCGCATTTTTTGATATAGTCTTGCTGCCTGGTAAAATCTTCCAGCTTATTGATCCTGGAAATCGTTTCCGCCACCTGGTTCACCACGGCAGCTTTGCGGTTGGTATCATTGCCCGCATCTTTCAGGGAGACTTCCAACTGGAAAAGAATGAAATCTTTTTTATTCTCTTTTATGAATTCCTGGAATTTCAACGCGCCCACCTTGTTCACGTAACTATCGGGGTCTTCATTATCGGGTATCAGCACCAGTTTTACATTCAAGCCTTCTTCCAAAGCCAGGTCCAATCCACGTAGTGCAGCTTTTACACCGGCCGCATCGCCATCGTAAATGATGGTTAAATTGGAAGTATATTTCTTAATCAGTCTCAGCTGATCGGGTGTAAGCGAAGTGCCGCCCGACGCCACAACGTTTTCAATACCTGCCTGGTGCAGCGAGATCACATCGGTATAACCTTCCACCAGCAGGCATTCATCATTCTTATCAATGGCCTGCCGCGCAAAATAGGAGCCATACAGAATTCTACTCTTGATGTATAGTTCGTTCTCCGGCGTATTGATATACTTTGGAGCACGGTCGTTTTTCCCAATAATTCGCGCGCCAAAACCAATCACCTTACCGGTATGGTTATGAACGGGGAAAATGATGCGGCCGCGGTAATTGTCGATATACCGTTCGTCGCGCAAAACGACCAGTCCTGTTTTCTGCAGGTATTCAGGGTTATATTTCGCGGCAATCGCTGTTTGTGCAAAGGCGTCGCGTTCCTGCAGGCAATAACCAAGTTGAAATTTTTTGATGATCTCTTCCCTGAATCCGCGCTCTTTCAGATAAGTGAGGGCGATATCCTGCCCTTCGTCTGTATCAAATAGATTTTTGGAAAAATACTGTTGCGCAAACTGGTTGATGATATACAGGCTATCGGCCACCTGCTGCTGCTGCCTTACTTCCGGGCTTACCTCCGTCTCTTCGATTTCCACATTGTACCGCGCGGCCAGCCAGCGAAGCGCCTCCACATAAGAATACTTCTCATGCTCCATCAGGAAGCTGATGGAATTCCCACTGCGACCGCACCCAAAACATTTGTAGATTTCTTTGGTGGGCGATACCGTAAAGGAGGGTGTCTTTTCATTATGAAAAGGACATAGTCCCAGGTAGTTGACCCCTCGCTTCTTCAACTTCACAAAACTGCCGATGATATCGATGATGTCGATACGGCTCTGGATCTGCTGTATGGTCTGTTGTGATATCAAGATGTTCTAAGTCAGGACTTAACCTCAATCGCCGATTCCGGATACGGATACGGAAAACGGGGTTACAAATTGAGGAAATTTATTGGAATTATTGGGGATTTATCCAGGATTTTTGGATTACGCGGATATCCGAACGTAATTCGCCCCTTCGGGTGAGACATCCCCCTCATCTTTATTCGAACTTCACGTTGCACGGACCCGTTACTGGAATTATAAGTAATTTGTAAGTATGAGAAAGACTGGCTGGCTATTGGTATTCCTCGGCATCGCCTTGTTGGCTTCGGCTCAACGCGACACCGAATTCCTGGTCAAGACCAGCACCATGGACTCAACAGGTTCTTTCAAAAAATGGCTGGCCGAAATAGTGGCGACTGGTCAAAACGACAGCGCTGCAGCCTTTAGAAAACTAAACCAGGTGATCGCCACCGCTAAGCGAGATAGCAACCTGTTGTACGAAGGGCTGGCTCACCGCGCAGGTGGGCTACTGTTGCGAAAACTCGGCGAATTTCACCGTTCCTTTGCCTGGTACAGCCGCTCTTTCGACGCATTTCTCAGGTTGAATGATACCCGTGAAATGACTAATGGCGCGCTGGAAATGGCCAAGGCGCAATATTGTCGCGGCAACTACCGGCAGGGCATGCAGCATTATTCGCATGCGGTGGAACTAATGGCGGAAAACAATTTTACCGACAAAGAAATAGAAGCACTCGAAATACTGGGTCTTTTCTACAATGCGTTCCAGAATTTCAGGTCAGGCGCCAGCGCCTTCCGCAAATCGCTCGATCTGAAGCGACAGTTGGGTGATGAGCAGGGCATGTTATATACACTTGAAATTCTGAGCAGCATTTACTACCGTCAGCATCAGTTTGATTCTTCGCTTGTGTTTGCCACACAGGCCCTGCAGTTCGCACAAAAACAGCACAAACAATCCGATATCGAGCTATGCCGCCTCAACCGTGGTGCAGCATTAGTGCGATTAAAAAAAATGCCAGCAGCCTATGCAGTAATTAGAGAATTGTCGAGGCTCGATGTGCATGGTACAAACGTGAATCTTGTCGTTCGCTACAATGTGCTGGCAGGAAATTACTACCTGGCCATGAACTACGATACCAGGGCAAAGGAACATTACGATGCCGCTCTGAAACAGGCCGATATCAACCAGTTTCCCGAACTGTACGCCCTTATTTTCAGCAATATCTCCGATTCCTACTTCGAACGCGGCGACCTGAACCTTGCCTATCAATTTTCGCGCAAGTACACCGATATGGTGTCGGAGTTATATACGGGCGAAAATGTAATTCGTCTCGGCAACCTGGAGACCGTGTTAAAAACCGAGCGCTCGGCCGACGAAATTCGATTTTTAAACAATGAAAATAAACTAAAGCAACTTCAACTACTTCGTGAAGCTGAACTGAGAGCCAATCTTGAAAAAGAAAATATTCTGAAGGATTCCATTTTGCAGAAGGAAACGCAGTTGCGGGAGGTGCTGTCGCAGGAAAATGAAGCGGAGAAAAAGTTGCGCCAGGTAATGAGCAATGATATCACGCAGCAAAAAGACAGGCTGAGAAGTGAACGTAACCTTCGATTATTGTTGCTCATGGCCGTCACCGCTATGCTGGTGTTGGGCGGTATTATTTTTTATCTCTACCGCAAACAACGCAGAAAAAATGCCATCATTCTCAGGCAGGCCGAAGATATGCAGGTGTTGATGAAGGAAATTCATCACCGGGTGAAAAATAACCTGCAGGTGATCTCCAGCCTGCTCGATCTGCAGGCGTTAACCATTAAGCACGACCAGGCCGCGGAAGCGGTGAAAGAGGGGAGAAACCGTGTGCAAAGCATGGCGCTGATTCACCAGAACCTGTACAACGAGGGCAACATCAAAGGTATCAGGGTGCAGCATTATATCGAAACACTGGCACAGGGACTCTTTCATTCATACAATATCAAACCGAAGTCGGTTCATTTGAAAACGGATATCGATGATCTGAACCTGGATGTGGACACCGTGATTCCGATTGGTTTAATACTGAATGAACTGATCACGAACTCGCTCAAATACGCATTTCGCGATAAAGAGCAAGGTGAAATATCAGTGACCCTGAAAAAAAACGGCGACAACCTGGTTTTGAAAGTGCGCGATAACGGCGATGGTTTTCCGCCCGATGCCAGCGTGCATCCCGAGACGAGCTTTGGTATAAAACTAATAAAAGCCTTTGCGCAAAAGCTGAAGGCACGGCTGAACATATACAACGATAACGGCGCCTGCGTGGAGATGCAGATAGCAAAATATAAAATAGCAGAACTAACAAGGATAAGCGAATTAGTATGAGCGAACTTAAAGTCCTGATCATCGAAGACGAGCCGGTTATAGCCGAAAATATTTCTATGTACCTCAATAATGCCGACTTTATGGTGTCGGGCATTGCCTATGACGATGAAGAAGCGATTAATCAGCTTCGCAACAATACCCCCGATGCAGTGATCCTTGATATCAATCTCGACAGTGCGATAGACGGCATCCAGATAGCAGATTTTATCAATAAGAATTTCCAGTTGCCATTTCTTTTCCTTACATCGTATAGCGACAAGGAAACTTTGCAGCGCGCTAAGGTGGTGGAGCCGAGCGGGTATATAGTAAAACCTTTTAATGGTCAGACATTGCTGGCCTCGCTGGAGATTGCCATCTCTAATTTTGCGAACCGCAGCAACCGGCAGGTGCCGGAGCTGAATTTTGAAAAGATCAACAAACACCTGCGCACACCGCTGACGGACAGAGAGTTTAAGGTGCTGCAACTGATTTACCGGGGAAAAACCAATAACCAGATTGCCGAGGAACTTTTCGTGACCATCAATACGGTGAAAGTGCATATACGGAACGCATACCTGAAGCTGGACGCTACTTCCCATTCCACGGCTATTGTGCGCGCAAGAGAATTGATGCAACGTTAGCTTACTCTCCGATTTCACCCATATGGGCGAAAAAACTCATCCAAAACTGTAGGAAATTACGCGCGAATGCCTTTCCTATGGCCATGCAAATCAAGTTGCTGACATTCCTGCTGTTATTATTTTGGTCCGTGAACCTGCCGGCCCAGGAGAATAGGGTGGACTCCCTGGCGGAACTTGCTGAATCGGCTCCTGTCGATACTATTCGCATCGATGCCCTGCAACATCTCGGCACTCACTATATGGAAGCTGACCCGGCAAAGGGCATTCAATACGGCCAGATGATGCTGGAGCTGGCCCGGGACATCAAAGATTCTTTCCGTATAGCCTCCGCGCTGCAACTTCTCGGCGTTTGTTATGATTACAAAAACGATCTCGATTCCTGCTTCCACTTTTTACGCAAGGCCGATTCAATTCATATTGCTATGAACCGTCCCGACCGGCGCGCACATATTTTCAGTGATATGGCACTGGCTTATTACCTCCGCGGCGTGTATGAACTATCACTTCGTTATCATTTGCAGGCGCTTGACTTAAGAAGAAAAGCCAACAATAAAAGCCATGTCTCAAAAAGCCTGAACAATATCGGGCTGCTGTACAAGCAAAGAAAGGATTATGAAAATGCGGTGAAATATTACCGTGAATCTATCGAGCTAAAAGAAGAGTTGAACGACGAACAGGGGCTGGTAAACACATACATGAACATCGGCAGTATGTATCACAGCCTGAAACAGTACGACAGCGCCTATAGTTATGCAAAAAAATGTCAAGACCTGGCAGCTAAACTAAACCTCGATGCGGATGTTGCCGGCGCCAAAGGAAATATGGGAAAGGCGCTCATTTCACTCAACCGGTTAGCTGAAGCAAGAGCTTTGCTTTTGGAAGCGGAAGCACTTTCTCAGAAAACCAGTTGCCGCAATTGCCTGCTCACGATTTACCAGGCATTGGGTCTTGTGCATATTAAACGAAACGAACCCGCCAGGGCTTTGCCATTTTTCAGGAAAGGTCTGCAACTGGCCACAGCACTCGGCCGCACGCAATCGCAATATGGCTTCTATACCGAACTGGCTGACTGTTATAAGCGTCTTGGCAATTTTGCTATGGCTTATGCTTCGCTGGACAGCGCGGGACAGTTGTCGGAGCGGCTATTAAATGAAGAAAACCTTCGACAGATCAATGAAATGACAGCGGTATATGAGACTACCGAGAAAGAAAAGGAGATCGAAAAGCTGAATGCCGAATGGGCGGGCACGCTGGCGGAAGCACGAAGACGAAAACGAGAGAGAAATTACTTCATTATTTCTTCCATACTATTCCTTGGGCTGGCAGTTACAGCTTATAAAGCCTATTCGGCGAATAAGAAGAAAAAAGAGTTGCTCAATAAACAGAACCTCATCATTGAAAAATCACTACGCGAGAAAGAAATACTGCTAAAAGAAATTCATCACCGCGTTAAAAATAACCTGCAGCTGGTATCAAGTCTGCTCAGCCTGCAAACTGCTTATATCAAAGACGAGCAGGCGCTGGATGCAGTGAAAGAAAGCCGCAACCGCGTACACTCTATGGCGCTCATTCACCAGAATCTTTACCAGGAAGATGACCTCACAGGAATACAGGTGGAGGAATATATCGGTAAGCTTTGTGAAAACCTGTTTAATTCATATAATATCCGTCCCGGAAAGATCAATCTCATTCGCCATATACAGCCCATGCAACTGGATGTTGAGATTGTGGTGCCGTTAGGACTGATGTTGAACGAGCTGATCTCCAATTGTCTTAAGTATGCGTTTCCTGGCGGACAGGGCACCATCAAAATCATTTTTGAAGAAAGCAATGATCACCTGGGAATTTGCGTGTATGATAATGGGGTAGGACTTCCACCGGATATACATATCAACGAAGCGGGGACTTTCGGATTTAAGATGATTCACGCATTTATTCAAAAGATGAAGGGAGATATGAAGATATACTCCGAAGACGGCACCAAAGTGGAACTCATTATTCGCAACTATAAAAGGCCCGTTCATGAATGATATCAAAGTGCTGATCATTGAAGATGAGCCGCTGATAGCGGAAGATATTGCAGCCTGCCTCAGGCGTTGCGATTATCGTGTTACAGGAATCGTGTATTCCGCTGAAGATGCATTACCAGAACTGGCACGCAATCCGCCGGATATAGCCATGATTGACATTAACCTCAATGGCGGGCAGGAAGGCATTTCGATCGCTAATGCCATCAATGAACGGTTTTATATTCCGTTTGTATATCTCACTTCCTATAGCGACCGCAAGACCCTGGAGCTGGCTAAGCATACAGGCCCTTCGGGATATATTGTAAAACCCTTTACTGAAGCGGGACTGTGTGCCACGCTGGAAGTGGCCCTGCACAATTTCACGCAAAAAAATAAGCACCAGTTTCCCGACCTGGTGCTGCATAAGATCAACCAGCNCCTGCCTTCGCCGCTTTCCATGCGTGAATTCGATGTGATACAACTTATCTATGAAGGANTTAGCAATCACCAGATTGCGGAGAAGCTTTTTGTGAGTACCAATACCGTAAAAGTTCATATCAAAAATGCCTACCTGAAGCTCGACGCTATTTCGCGCGCCACCGTAATTGTACGCTTGCGAGAATTGATGTTAAAGTAGTTCCCGCAAATTTTTAAAATCACCCCAAGGGGTAACGGCCTCCTATGTTTCATGAATGAATTTTGGTTTGTCGAATTCATTAACCAATTAAAATTTTCATCATGAAAAAGTCTGTAAGGCCGTTTATGCTTTTTGCTTTCCTCATTTTTACCATCACGCTCGTGCATAGTTCAGGCTGCAGCAAAAAGGGTGACGATAATGGCGATTGTCGCACCTGCAAAGCCTTTGGTGTAGATGGCGNGCAAGATGAAGCCAAAGTCTGCTCAGAGGCCGAGGAAAGCGCATTCCGAAGCAAAAATGCCGGCAAAGAAATCTCCTGCAATTTTTAAAATCCTCTCATCTCCCTTCCTGATCACTGCTTTTATTATCCAATACGCTTACTGAACACTACTGTTACTGGTATCAGACCAAATCTTTTTTATTCATTAATCATTAAATCTATCACAATGAAAGCAAGTTGTCAGAGCGTTACCTCAGGCCTCTTAAAAGTGGCCGGTAATTTCCTGGGTAAATACCAGGATTTAAGAAAAGAAGCCGCAAAAGTATTCGCGGAGTCCATCATTCCCGGTGAGCCTGGTTATGAAAAAAAGCTCGATAAACTGATCGACAAAGTCGTCGATCTGCAAACCGATCTCTTCAAGGCTTATGGCGTAGTTGCGGGCGAGGGCTAAGCACCGGTTAACTACGTAGAGGCGCAACGAGATTTGCGTCTCTACTCTTAAAATTTTAAAAGGCATGAAACAACTCTTCATAATATGGATGTTTTCCTGTGCATGTTTAATGTCAAATGCGCAGGCACCGGACAATGATAACTGCGCCGACGCCACCTTAATAAGCGCTACGCCGTTCGGAGCCACCTGCTCCGCCTCTGTCAGCGCCAGCACTTTGAACGCTACTCAATCTGTTCCCGGGCCATCATGCACCACACCGCCGGATGATGATACCTGGTATCGGTTTATTGCCAGCTCCTCGTCCATTGTTTTTCGCTACAGCAATGCGAGAAATGCGGCCACGGGCAAACAGACATCGCCAGGCTTTGCCCTGTACGAAGGCGGTTGCCCGACCACTACCGCCAGTTTTGTTTGTTTCGCGGTAAATACAGCGGGTACGGGACTGCGCATTGTTGACGGACTCACGCCCGGCACAACTTACTATTTGCGTTTGTGGTCGCTTACAGCGGGCATAGTGATGGAAATTGATTTCTGTATCCAGGAAGTGCCTGCCGCGCCTGCTAATGATGAGTGTGCTGGAGCCCAGGTTATTAATCCTTTGCCGGCAGGAAGTGCCTGCACTTCACCAATACCTGCATCTACAGTCGGAGCCACGCGATCCACTCCCAATGCATCGTGTGCAGGTACCAGCAGCAATGACGATATATGGTACTCATTTACCGCTAACACAAGCGCGGCGCGCATAGTATTCAATAATGCAAGGCTGGCTACCAGCAATGCCAACGCAAATGTTGGTTATGCGCTGTATGAAGGAACTTGTCCTGCTACAACTGCCACCTTCAGCTGTAGCGGCAACCTGGGTTCAAACAGTGGTTCGGTAACGGTGGGCGGCCTCACTGCCGGAGAAACTTACTATATCCGCTTTTTTTCACTGGCGGACAATAACTACATGACTTTTGATTTTTGCGTGATTGATGTGAATGTGGCCGCCAACGACGAGTGCGCGAATGCCATACCATTAAATACATTCAACCTGGGCGATGCCTATACACCGACAAGGATCAGCACTTCGGGCGGCACGGAGTCGCCCAACGAACCTGGCTGCGCTGCCAATGAAAACAACGACGATGTGTGGTATAGGTTTAGCGCCACTACGCCAACGATTGTGTTGGGCTTAAAAAATGCCATCGTGAACGAAACCGGGTCAAACGGAACCGCAGGTTTTGCGTTGTATCATGCTGCGTGCCCGACCAGCTCAACCACACTGGCTTGTAATACGCTGGGCTCTGCTGTAGGTGAAAATATTATCAACGGCCTGGTGCCTGGAGAGGAATATTACCTGCGCTTGTGGTCGACGCTTACGGGCGGCAACACGGTTTCTGTAGATGTTTATATCCTGAATGTTCCGACTGCACCGAATGATGAGTGCGCCAATGCTATACCGATAACATTGCAGGAACAGGACAGCGATTGCAGTAATCCCATCCACGCGTCCACAGCAGGCGCTACCAGGTCGTCACCCGATCCATCCTGTGCGACTTTTAACGACGATGATACCTGGTATTCCTTTTTGGCTACTTCCAATGCAGTGCGAATCAATTTCAGCAATGTGACAAAACTGGCAGGTACAGGTAGTCCTGCACTGGGCGTTGCAGTGCACCAGGGCGATTGTGCATCGTTACCGTCGGCATTGATATGTTCAGCCAATGAAGGAACAAACGGCAGCGTATTAGTGGGAGGATTGATAGCCGGGAAGACGTATCTGTTGCGATTCTTTAGCTATGATGTAAATAACTTTATAGAATTTGATTTTTGCGTGGTCAACACCGGTTTGCCGCCCAATGATGAATGTTCCGATGCAACAGTCCTGTTGACGGGTGATGGATTCTGCACAACGCCCGTAATGGGCTCACTGAAAAATGCAACCACTTCCCCTGGATTTGGCGCTCCTGCCTGCTCGGCGGGTGGCACCAGCGAAGATGTGTGGTTCAGGGCAACTGTGCCGGCTTCGGGTAACCTGGTAGTACAAACATCCGTGCTCAGCAACAATGCAGCGGAAGACCTGTTGATGGAAGCTTACTATGGCGACTGCAGGTCGCTGACTTTTATCACCTGCGATGATGACGGCAATCCCGAGCCCTCGCCCAATGAGCTGCACCCGCGCATTTCATTAACAGGCCGCACGCCCGGTGAAACCATTTATTTCCGCGTGGTAAGAAAATTCCCGCTGGCCTATGGTGAATTTGCCATCTGCGCCTGGGATCCTACCGTGCTGGTGCCGATAGCAGATGGCGGCAGTTGTGTGCCGGCAGAACCACTCACCATTGATGCAGCACATGCCAATACGCACATGTGGGTGCCGCTGTTGGACGGGAACAACCGAATCATCGCCGAAATAAATGCAAGGGGTGCAGAACTGGGAGTAGTGGATGCCAACTTGTTTGTAAATACAAGTGGTTCGGTGCGCAACCTGAATGGTCATTATTACCTCGACAGGAATTTGTCGATCAACCCTCAGAATGCCGGAGGCGCGAGAGTAAGGTTGTATATCAAAGACGCAGAATTGCAGGCACTTCAGGCTGTTGACGCAAACATAACCGGTGTAGGGTCATTGAAAATAAACAAAACCAACGCTCCGTGCGGACCGGTATTCGCGGGCACTGCCAGCGTTATATTGCAAAATACCAGCGGCAGCTACGGCCAAGATCATTTCATCGAATTCACTGTTCCTTCATTCTCCGGCTTCTTTCTCGAAGGTGGACAATCTGCGCTCCCGCTTGAATTTGTTTCATTCAAGGCCACCAGGGAAGATCATGCCATCAACCTGGAATGGGTAGTGGTGCAGGACGAAACCATCGACAAGTTCTATATCCAGCGAAGCGATGATGGTTTGTCGTTTAAAGATATAGGTGAGAAAACGAGGAACCAATTTTTGTCTGCTGCAAACAATAACTGGCAATATATATTCCGCGACGAAGCTGTGAAAAAAACTGTTTATTACCGGGTACGAATGGTTGATGTAAATGGGAAACAGGTTCACTCGAAAGTAATAGCAGTAAATGCTGTTGCCGACTATACGGGTATTATAAGTGTTTACCCCAACCCTGTAGATGCTTATTGCGTAGTGAGAATGCCCGCAAATGTGACCACCGCTTCATTCACACTTTACAACGGCTCTGGCATGGTGGTTAAGCAACTGTCTCAGCAGGTTATATCAAATGGAGTTTATACACTGGATTTAAGGAAGGAACCATCGGGCGTTTATTTCTTACAGGTAAGGCATAAGGGAGGTCAATTTCAATTTAAGGTGATAAAGCGATAAGAATGAGGGTTTTTGGATTCAAGGCCCCTGCATCGGTCAACCATGTTCCGGTGCGGGGGCTTCGTATTGGGTACTGATGTGTTAACGGGGTGCATAATTTTTTTATATAAGGTCATGATTATTTCAGCAAATCTTTCTTAAATTAGGTTACACTCCTGAAACTACCCTGCCTCCTTGAAAACAACCTGGTTCTTTCTCAGTGTTACTTTATTTCTTCACCTAAATTTTTTCTCCCATGGTAACTACAGAAGTCGCACAGCTTTCTAAAGAATGCAATGCCTGGAGGGAGACATTGCGTTCTTACAAAGACGAATTCAGCAGGTATAAACTCCGCCTCCAGGACCTGGCCGGACGTCAGACACAAAGAGACGTTTTACTTGAAGTTGAACATCTCGACAATCAGTTCCACATTCAGCTCATTAACATTCACGACCTCAAACAAGCCATCAAAGTTCACCAGCGACAACTCGAAGCCCAGATGGCGGCCACCGGATCAGTTTCAGACGACATTGTAGCGCATCACGAAAATTTATACGACGAGTTCCAGCAACTGGAACATACGTTGCAGGATCTCCGGCAGGAATTTGAACATTTCAACACGGTGATCCACTAAGGAATTTCGAAAACATAAGATCGAAATCCGGAGAAGATATTCGACTGGTCAGACTCACATTACGGAGTTCGGATTACTATTCGATTTCCGCGTTTTCCTATTCGGATTTTCATAATCATACCATTCACCTTCTCAAACATATTGCTATGCCAGAGTTTGATACCTCACACGTAAAAAATATAGTCTTGCTGGGCCATGCCGGCTCCGGCAAGACCACCTTGGCGGAATGCATGCTATATGAAGCAGGCCTCACTACCCGCCGCGGCACGATTGCGGAGAAAAACACAGTGGGTGATTACCACGAGCTGGAACAAGAGCGTGGTAATTCTATTTTTTCAAAACTGCTGCACACCAAATGGCGCGGCTATAAGATCAATATCATCGATACGCCCGGTTATGACGATTTTGTAGGCGAAGTGATTTCAGCGCTGCGCGTGGCCGATACGGGCGTAATGCTTATCAACGCGGCCATGGGTGTGGAAGTGGGCACTGATATCATTTGGGATTATACGGAGCAGTTTAAGACACCGATGATATTTGCGGTGAACAAACTTGACGACGATAATGCCGATTTCGACAGATGCGTGCGCGAAGCCAAGGCGCATTTCGGAAATAATGTAGTGGTCGTACAATACCCGCGGCAACAGGGCGCCGGTTTTCACGAAATCATCGACGTGCTGCGCATGACGATGTACAAATTCAAAGATGCCGGCGGCAAACCCGAAAAACTTCCCATTCCCGACGAGGAAAAAGAAAGAGCCGAAACTCTGCACAAAGAACTGATAGAAGCAGTGGCCAGCAATGACGAAACGCTGATGGAAAAATATTTCGATAAGGGCGAACTGGACGAAGATGAAATGAAAACAGGTTTGAAAAAAGCCATGATCAATCATGATCTTTTCCCATTGTTCTGTCTGTCGGCCGAGCGCAATATGGGCAGCGGCCGCCTGATGGGTTTCATTGATAATGTTTGTCCCAGCGCCAATGAAATGCCGCCTCAGCAAACCAAAAGCGTTGAAAAACTGCCCTGCGACGCCAATGGACCGGCCTGTATGTTTATCTTCAAAACCGTCTCGGAACCGCATGTTGGTGAACTTTCTTTCTTCAAAGTGTATTCAGGCACCATCAGGAGCGGTATGGAACTGGAAAACGAAAGCACGGGTGTTACAGAAAAGATCAACCAGTTATTCCTGGTAGAAGGCAACAAACGGACACCTACGCAGGAACTGGTAGCGGGCGATATAGGAGCTACCCTCAAACTGAAAAATACGCACGTCAATAACACGCTTCATGTTAAGGGCAGGAACTATGAACTGGCGAAAATAGCATTTCCTCCGCCCAACATGACCGTGGCCATTGAGCCCATCAGGAAAGGGGAGGAAGAAAAACTGGCGCAGGCATTGCACCAGGTTCGCGAAGAAGATCCTACGCTGATTGTGGAAGTGTCACCCGAGCTGAAGCAGACGCTCATCCATTGCCAGGGCGATATGCATCTGGCGGTGGCTAAATGGAAAATCGAACACCTGCATAAGGTAGAAGTGAAATTCACCCGACCGCGCATACCTTACCGCGAAACCATTCGCAAGATGGCCGAGTCCAGTTATCGTCACAAGAAGCAAAGTGGCGGCGCCGGACAGTTTGGCGAAGTGTATATGCGCATCGAGCCCTGGTATGAAGGTATGCCCGATCCCGCAGGACTAACCGTGCGCGGACGCGATACCTATGAACTAGACTGGGGCGGAAAGTTGGTGTTTTATAATTGCATTGTTGGTGGCGCCATAGATGCACGCTTCCTGCCGTCGATACTGAAGGGCGTGATGGAAAAAATGCAGACAGGTCCGCTCACCGGTTCATACGTGCGCGATGTGCGTGTGTGCGTGTACGATGGTAAGATGCATCCCGTTGACAGCAATGATATTTCGTTCAAGATTGCCGGCCTGATGGCTTTCAAACAGGCCTTCCAGCAAGCCGATCCGCAACTGCTGGAACCTATCAATCACGTGGAAGTGTTATGTCCCGACGAGCTTACCGGCGCCGTTATGGGCGATCTGCAAAGCCGCCGCGCCATTGTGGAAGGCATCGACACGCAGGGACATTTCCAGAAAGTAATTGCAAAAGTGCCGCTGGCAGAAATGAATGGTTATTCTTCTTCTCTTCGTTCTATAACGCAGGGCCGTGCCAAATTCACGCAGCGATTTCACGAATATGCGCCTGTGCCGTTTGATGAACAACGCAGGCTGATTGATGAATACCAGAAGACGGCGAAAGAAGAGCTGGTGTGATGATTGAAGATCGAACGGGGAATGTTGACTGGGAATGTGAAGGAATTAAAAAGGGTGAACTCCCTGGATGAAAATCCTGGGGAGTTGCACCCAAACCATCACATACCGAGTTTGTGTTTCTTGTTCCGCGTGTCGTGTTTCGGGTCCTTCAGTTCGGGCCGCGATTATAAACCGTGGCAGCAGTAACCTGCAACTCCAAACCCGAAACGCGAATCTAAATAGCCATTCCTGCGAATCTAAACCCCACTCCCTGCACTCGCAAGCGCGCGACTGCGTACGCCGTGCTGGTGATGGCAAACAGCAGGTGCGATACGGTCATGAGCGGTGAACACCAGGCGGCCAGAAGAAAACCTGCGTACAGGGTGATGCGGGCAAATCGATAGTGCAGGGGCGTGCGCGGGTCGGGTTGGCCGTTTGATTGCCCTTTGTAGTGCAGCCATACCTGCCGAAGGCCGAAGAGCTCGAAATGATTCACCAGCATGGTGCTGATAACCACCAGCCCCCATCCCAGGAAAAAGAAGAATTGCAGCAGGCCTTTCCCTCCCTGGCTTGTCACCGACCACACAGTGCCCCCGATGGGTTGCCACAACCACATTACTAGCAATATTACCAGGGATCCCGACAATACCAGGTTGCTCCTTTCAGCAACCGGAGTAGTGAGGCTATTAAGGCGGTTCAGAAGGCCGGGTTTGGAAACATAGCTGCAAAGCAGCGCACACACCAACAATAGCATGCTGTCGGCAACCAAAGCCGCACCTACGGAAGTGCGCGGCGCGCTGTCGATGGTATCTTTCACCAGCAGGTTTCCGGTAAAGGCGATGGCGTATAAGAAAACTGTCATGGAGAACAGGTACACCATTGTGCCGTAAGTCAGTAGTAGGAGCTTCTTCATATTGGTTCGTTTGGCAGGTGGCAGTTGACAGTGTCGAGAAACGAAGGCAAGATTAAGTCAACGCAAAAGCATAAAAATCAGCAGATGATTGAACAGGTGGCCATAATGTTATAGCAGTCCTTTATTTTGAGCGAGACCTGGTTTTGGTGAGGAAAATATTTTGTTATGAGCCTGCTCATCCAAACAGCCCTGCCGCTCATGAAGCAGGCCCGTTTACGCGAAAGGCCCTGTATTGCATTTCCCGGCAGATCAGAAAAATCGTAATTTATGCGAACTTCAGGTTTTGGTGAACCATGGCCTGGCGTTTAGCTTTCATATTAACCCTTACTCTCTGGCTTACTGCTGCGCCCAGAATGGCAGCGCAGTTCAAGTTTGATAAAGCGGCCCTGCTCGACAACAACACCGGTCTTCCTTCAAACGATATCCGCGCCATCACCAAGAGCGAGGACGGATTTATGTGGATAGGAACCAACGAGGGCCTTTGCCGCTACGATGGCATCCAGTTTTATTATTACAAACCCGATGAGGGCAACCCGCACTCGATGTTCGCCAAAGACGTGAACGCCGTGCTGCGAGTGGGCAAAGAAGTATGGCTGGGCACTTCCATGGGCTTATCGGTACTGGATGTTTATACCGGCAATTTCCGCAACTACCAGTTCAGCAATAAAGGAAAAGCCGACTCGGTGTTCAAACGCCCGGGTATGGATGCCACGGCGCTCTGTAAGGATAAGGCGGGCGATATCTGGATCGGGACAAGACAATTTGGTGTATGCCGCTACGATCGCAAGAATGATGATTTCGTGTTTTATCCCTATAAAGCCCCAGACACCGCGCAGTTTGTGCCCGCAGGCGGCAATACCGTACTGAGTCTTGAATACTCGCGCACCAATGACTCCATCCTCTACGCCGGTACTATTGCGGGCCTGCTGGAGATCAACAAGTACACCGGCCGCGTCGACCGCTATTATTATACTAAAGACTTCGATTTGAATTACCGTCATGTGAACGCCTTCCGCCGGTTGTATTTTCATGATGACGGGTTGGTATATGCCGGTACCTGGCGCGCCGGCGCCAATGTTTTCAACCCAGCCGACAAATCGTTGCGGCCGCTGGTACCCGATCAGTTTTCTGAAGAAGTGGTGCAGTATGCGGTAAGCAGCATCGTACGCAAGAGTAAGGAAGAAATATGGTTCACCACTACCGGGGGACTGATATTATACAACAGCACCACAAGGCAGATCACCTGGCGCAAACAAAACGATTTGCTCGGTGGAGTATTCTACGGCGTTGAATTTGTTGACGAGAGCAACCGCACCTGGTGCACGCACATGAACGGTATCAGCATTTTTGACCCACTGATGCAGCAGTTCCGCAATGAATCATTTGCACACCTTTTCCAAAAGGGCAGATGGACGTTCTGCTTTGATATGGACTACGACAGCGCTACGAACACCATCGTCACCTGTCCGCGCTTCGGTGATGGATTATACCTCTATCATCGCGACAAGCAAAGCTGGAGCAGCATCCTGTATTCTCCCAACGGCGAGCAAACGCTCACCGTACGCGGCTTTGCGCAGGAGAGGCCGGGAGTATATACCATCTCTTCTGACGAGGGACTGTTTCGCATTTCCTTAAAGACAAAAAAACCCGAACCCCTGAAACTTGATTATCCTTTTCAATATAACCGTTTCGGTCCGGTGATATGGGACAAGAAAGGACGTCTGTGGTTATTGGCCGATATCGATGGAATGATCTGTTGGGAACCTAAGACCAATACTTTCAAATCTTATACTAGAGAGCTGGGGCTTACAAGACCTGGCGCGCAGGTATTTTCATTGAATGGTTTGTTTGTTGACAGTCGCAACAATATCTGGATAAGAAGGATCGGCGGGTATAGCGTATATATAGATTCACAAGATACGCTGGTCAACTTCGTAGCGGAAAAGGAACCTGATAATGTGAGCGCCATTGTATATGCTTTTGCCGAAGACAAGCAGGGCAGGGTATGGATGAGTTGTGTAAATGGTGTGGCAGGTTATGGACTGGCTGAAGATCCGGCAAAAGGGATAGTTCAAAAACTGCCGTTGCAACCGGGCGGTATGTATATGGAAGATGATTATTTCGCGATGGGCACCGATAACAGTGGTAATGTCTGGGGCGTTTCGGACAAGCAGCTCGTCAAGATAAATACCAGTGATTTTTCAATTTCGACATTCGATTTCCGATATGGTGTAGATAATCCCGAATTTTTTGGCTTCATCATTTTGCCCGATGATGAACTGGTGATGGGCGCGCGTAACGGCATCGTACTCGGTAACCCGCATGAATTAAGGAGAAACAGTGAACTGCCGAGACCATATCTCACCAACGTGATGGTGCGGCAGCAGCCTTACCACGGCGGCGTGCCGGTATTTGGCGAATCGCCTTTGAAATTGAAATACTGGCAAAACTTTTTCTCCTTTAGCTTTTCGGCGCAGTCGTATAGCCTGGGTAAAAAAACAAAATTCCGTTATCGCTTAGAGGGCTTTGATGACTGGCAGGAGACTACCGATCATTATTTCGCCAACTATACCAATGTGCCAGGCGGCAATTATGTGTTCCAGTTGCAGGCCGCGAACAATGAAGGCATATGGAACGAAGAAATTCTTTCCGTTCCCGTGTCTATCACCACTGCCTGGTGGACTACCACCTGGTTTTATGCATTGCTTGGCATGGCAGTGCTGGTGACCTCATGGTGGCTGTACAAACGCCGCATCAGGCAGATCAGGCAACAGGAACAGGTGCGCTCCGAATTCGAAAAGAAACTCGCGAATGTAGAGATGAGCGCATTGCGCGCACAAATGAATCCGCATTTCCTTTTCAACTCCCTGAACTCAATCGATAGCTATATCATCCGCAACGAATCGAAAAAAGCTTCTGAATACCTCAACAATTTCGCACGTTTGATAAGATTGATACTGCAGAATTCGCGTTCGAACTATATCAGCCTGAAAGATGAATTAGAGACGCTTGAGTTGTACCTGCAGATGGAATCATTGCGGTTTAAAGGAAAATTTGAATATGAAATAAATGTGCCGGAAGGACTTGATACCTCGTCCATCGACATACCGCCCATGCTTATTCAGACTTATGTGGAAAATGCCATCTGGCACGGACTGATGCACCAACAACGAGTAAGTGGCGGAAAGTTGAAGGTGAGCATACAGGAAAAAGACAGCATGCTGCTTTGTATTGTAGAAGACAATGGTATCGGAAGAAAAAAAGCGATGGAGCTGAAAGCAAAGAAATCGGGCATATCCCGCCGCTCAATGGGTATGACGATTACACAAGACAGGATGGAGATTATTAATAAACTTTACGACACACAAACCGCCGTAGAGATTACCGATCTCGAAGACGAGAGTGGTAATGCTGCAGGAACCCGGGTCGTTTTAACTATACCAGTATGATAAAAGCCGTTATTATAGACGATGAGCAACACAGCATTGAAACGCTGAAATGGAAACTCGAAAACTATTGCGGTAACGTTGATGTGGTGGCTGCATTCGACAATCCATCGGAGGGCATAAAATATCTGAAGAGTCATTCGGCCGATATTCTTTTCCTCGATATCGAAATGCCTATGCTCAATGGGTTTGATGTGCTCGAAGAACTGGGCCGCGATTTACCCTTCGATATCATTTTCACCACTGCCTATGACAATTTCGGCATACAGGCGGTGAAGTTCAGCGCGCTCGATTACCTGCTGAAACCCGTTCAAAACAAGGACCTGAAAGAAGCTATCGACAAACACCTGAAAAAAGCAGGACAAAAAGCGCCCGCCGCTCAAATAGACGCGCTGCTAAACAATGTGCAGGCAGAGCGAAAGGGCAGGCCGGGTAAAATTGCGTTGGCTTCGAAGGAAAGTATCGAGTTTGTAGAACCTGGTGAAATCATCGTATGCGAATCTAACAGCAACTATACCACGATTTATTTATCTGACGGAAGAAAAAAAGTGATTTCAAAGACACTGAAAGATTTTGAGGAAATGCTTTCTCCCTTCCGTTTTTTCCGTACACACAACTCGCACTTAGTTAATCTTGACCATGTGCGCGAATTTATTCGTGGCGATGGGGGATATCTTGTCATGGAAAACAAGATGAAAGTGCCTGTTTCCAAAAACAAGAAAGAAAAACTGCTTGAAATGCTTTCTTAGCGCTCATAAAGCGGGGCTGTTTACTCAACGCGCGGCCTATCTTGATAATTTGCCGAACACCGGCTCGCTATTCTTTTGCATCTTCAAAGTATGATCGGGTCGGAAGTTATACGTACGCGCGACGGGAAGAAATTGTCCGTATCGGTTTACAAACCACAAGAAGATAATAATAGCGTGCTGGTGATCGGGCCTTCCCTTCATTGCACACAAGACACCTACCGCAGCCTGGCTAATTTTCTCTGCGATCATCATTACACCGTTATCACTTTCGACTATCGCGGCACCGGCGCTTCTGCCGGCAGAAGCCTGAGAAACGATGACTCCCGTTTGCATCAATGGGCCCGCCTCGACCTGGACGCTGTATTGCTGTTTGTCAAAAACAACCACCCTGAAAAAGAAATCATTTTCCTCGCTCATGGCATCAGCGGCGAGCTATCAGGACTGGCCGCTGCCAGCCAGTACATCAGCAAGATGGTGTTGATCAATTCGGCGCTTACCTGCTCGGCATTGTGGCCCCTGAAAGGAAGAATACGCAAGAGTATTATCAAGGTATTTGTGCCTGCCCTTCACTTTGTGTTTGGCTATTTTCCCCGTATCAAACCCCTCTCCATACCGCGTCTTCCCAGGGGCGTGATGAATGAATGGGTGAGCTGGTGCAATAGTAGCAATGGGGTATTCGAACTTTACAGCGACAACAATTACCGCAAGCTGCAGGTACCTATGCTTGCACTCAGTTTTTCCGACGATCCCCATTCGCCGCGCCGTGCGGTGGCCGCGTTGCTGGGCCATTTCACCAGTGCCCAGCTGACCTGGCAGCATACCGATCCGGGCGATCATGGCCTGGATAAAGTCGGGCATACCGGCTTCTTTCATGCACAGGTAAACAACGTGTTGTGAAATTATTTGCTAAGCTGGCTGCAGGAACGTGTGGTAAGTAGCAGTCCTAATGAACCCAATACAGTTCGTTCATAACCAGTTTTTTACTGTATCAGATTTTGTATTAAATTCAGTAAAATTACCATGGTATAAGAATTGCAAATTCTTATGCATCTCATCGCCCTCTGAGAGACCCTTTGAGCTGTAACAAGCTGACATAAAAAACCTATATTCATTACCATTAGCGCCGGCCTGATCCTTAATTATTTGAT
>JGI12420J12819_1000460_pt1 | contig 23774 bp, 36 predicted proteins | sample Passage237A_FD_12819 | JGI IMG/M metagenome (IMG submission 12819) | reverse complement strand
CGAGCCGCCCGAGCGCGAGACGATGGCCGTGTTAATGCCGACGAGCCGGCCGTCGAGATCGACAAGGGCTCCACCAGAGTTGCCCGGGTTGATGGCAGCGTCGGTCTGGATGAAGAACTCGTAGTTGTCGCTCTCGACACCGGTACGGGCGAGCGCCGAAACGATGCCCGAAGTGACGGTCTGGCCTACGCCGAACGGGTTGCCGATGGCGAGCACGAGGTCACCGACCTCGAGCGTATCGGAATCGGCAAAGTCGAGCGCCGGGAAGGTGACGCCCCTCGGATCCTTCACCCTGAGCACCGCGAGGTCTGTCTTGGGGTCGTCAAGGATGAGGTCGACCGGATACTCCTGCCCGTCATTGGTGGAGATGCGGATGTCGGTCGCGCCCTCGATCACGTGATGGTTGGTGAGGATGACGCCTGCCGTGTCAACAATCACGCCCGAGCCCAGCGACTGGGACTTCTTCGGGCGCGTGTTGAACGGGTTGTTGCGGCCGAAGAAGCGGCGGAAGAACGGGTCGTCCAGAAAGGGCGAGGTCGCCTGCTGGCTGATCGTGGTGGCGTACACGTTCACCACCGATGGGGTCACCGCCTTCACCACCGGCGCAAAGCTCAGCTGCATCTGGGCGCGGTTCTCGGGAACCTGCCGGGCTTCGGCTGCGCTCTCCTGAGCCACTACGGCAGCCGGTGGCGCATTGGGCCGCACGACCATCGGGGCCAGATAAAGCGCCCCGGCGATCACTGCGGCGGAACCAGCGGCAGCCAACCAGAATTTGCTCATCGACATGGTCTCGGAATCCCCGGTTCAGATCACGGCCAACGCTCCGAAAAGCGCCCCGATTCTGGCGCCTTTTGGGTGCAGGGCTTACAGATTGGTAATCGGAGAAATATGTCGTTGCGCCCCGGGTCGCCAGCCCCTATACGCAGCGCGCGTTTTTCGTGGCCCCGACGGCCTCCCTGCCCCTCCAAGACCCCCAGAAAGGTTAGCCGCCTATGTCTGAGCCAACCACGGTCTATGCAAACACTTCGCAACTGATCGCGCAGGTGGAGCCGGACTTTCCGAGTTTTCTGTTCTCACGCAAGGAGCTGCACCGGTCCACGAAGGTCTTCAAGAAGGGGTTCGACGGGCTCCTGACCTATGCGGTCAAGTGCAATCCCTCGCCGCACATCATCAAGCAGCTGCACGAAGAAGGCCTCAAGGCCTTCGACGTTGCCAGCAACCGCGAGATGGAGCTGGTGCGCGACTACGCGCCTGGCGCGGTCATGCACTACAACAACCCGATCAAGAACAAGCGCGAGATCGAGCGCGCCTACAACGAGTTCGGGGTGCGCTCCTTCACCATCGACCACCCTCAGCAGCTCGACCAGCTGGCTGCCGTGGTGACGCCCTCACGCGACATCGAGGTGACCACCCGCTTCAAGGCCGGCAAGGCGCTCAAGAGCTACGACTTCGGCATCAAGTTCGGCGTCATGCAGGACGGCGCGGCCGAAATCGTGAAGCTGGTCGAGCAGATGGGCTTCACCCCCTCGCTCTGCTTCCATGTCGGCTCGCAGTGCGAGGACGTCTACGCCTACGAGCGTCACATCGCGGCCGCGGCGAAGATCGCCGAGGAGAGCGGCATCACGCTCAAGCGCCTCAATATCGGCGGCGGCTACCCGGCCCCCTACCCGACCTCCGAAGCCCCCCCGATGGACTACTATTTCGAAACCATCGCGGATGCCGTGAAGGACAATTTCGGCGGCTCCAAGCCCGAGCTCATCATCGAGCCCGGCCGCGCGCTGGTGACTTCGTCCACCTCGCTGTTGCTGCGGGTGAAGCACCAGCGCGGCGGGCAGTCGGTCTACCTCAACGACGGCGCCTATGGCGCGCTAATGGAGGTGAAGTTCATGCACTTCACCCCGCCCACCCGCGTGTGGCGCGGACCGCGCCTCCACGACAACAATGGCGAGTTCTCGGACTTCACCGTGTGGGGTCCGACCTGCGACAGCTACGACGTGCTGCCGCAGATCTTCACCCTGCCCTCAGACGTGGATGAGGATGACTGGGTAGAGTTCGGCCTGATGGGCGCCTACACCCAGGCGTCGCTGACGCCCTTCAACGGCTTCGACCGCCGCGACCAGTACTGGGTCGAGGAGGTCTACACCGGCAAGGAACTGCAGCCGGCCGAATAAGCCGGCCGCTCGACGGCATCACTGATAGGGGCCACTCCCAGCGGGTGGCCCCTTCGTCTTCGGGGAGGAGGACGATGGGGGAGCTTCTGCTGCTCGAGGCGCTGGGTCCGCGGATCATGATCTGCGGACCATCCAGCAACGGCAAGTCAACGCTGGCGCTGGCCATCGGTCGTAAGACCGGCTGGCCAGTCGTTCACCTTGACCAGTTGCGCCACCTGCCGGCCACCGACTGGGTACAGCGTCCTGACGAGGAGTTCGCTGCGCTCCACGCTGCCGCCATAGAGCCTGACTTCTGGGTAATGGAAGGCAACTATTCCAGGCTGATGCCGCCGCGCCTGGCACGGGCGACCGGCATCGTCCTGCTCGGCGCCAATCGCTGGGCGAACCTGTGGCGCTACTTCGGCCGCACGCTGTTCCAGCGCCAGCGACAAGGCACCCTGGAAGGCCTTACGCGCGAGCGGCTGAAGTGGTCAATGATCCACTGGATCCTCGTCACCTCTCCCCGCAACCTCCGTCAGTACCGGGAGGCACTCCCGCGCAGCGGGCTCCCGATGATCGAGGTCACCAACCTGCGCGAGCTAAACGCCCTCTATACAGCATGGGGCCTCGACCGGCACCCCTAGCGCTTAGGTTCGGGCTTCTTGACGAGGCCGAGGCGGATGGCGCTTTCTGCCGAGGCAAGTATGGCTTCCCGGCCAGATATGTACGGACGGCCGAGCAGCGCCACGCTCTTGGTCGTGTCGTAGTGCTTCTCATTGCCAATATCGTCGATGATCTGTCGAGCGGGGCCGCCAAAACGGGCAATGAGCTTGATGATCCAGTCCGGCGCCCGCTTTTCGGTGATCGGCCAATCCGGATACTCGGCGCGTAGGATATCGGCCACGCCGTGGAACGGCATGTACTCCACCGTGGCGAGGTAGCGCTCACCCTTCGACTCCGGCTTTTCGAGTGCGGCGACATGGAGCGCCGCCACGTCGCGCACGTCGACCACGGCGAAGCCGTTGTTGGGCATGGCCGGCGTTCTGCCTTCGAGCAGACCTGTGGCCAGGCCGATCGATATCGACGGATCGCCGTCCACGGCTGGCCCGACGATGGCGCCGGGGTGGATGGTGGTGAGCTCCATCCCGTTCGCCTTCGCATAGGCCCATGCATTGCGCTCGGCAGTGGTTTTGCCGACGCAGTAAGCCCACGTGTATTTGAGGTTCTCGAACCTGGTGAAGTAGGTCTCGTCGAACACGCGCTTGCCACCCGGCGTCGTGCCGTGGCCGTAACCGATGGTCGCCACCGATGAGGTCATGATGACGCGCTTGACCCCGCCCATGTTGGCGAAGCGCAGGACGCGCTTGGTGCCCTCGACTGCGGGGCGAATGACAAGGCTCTGATCCTTGGGTTCATCGCCGCGGATGGCGGCAGCCACATGCATGACGGCACTGACACCGCGCATGGCATCGGCCCAGCCCTTGTCGTCCAGAAGGTCGGCTTCGACGAACTCGAGGCGGCTGAGGGCCTCCTCGCCGGTTTGCGTCGCCACACCGGCGCGCACCTCCGCCGCCCGGCTCATGGAACGGATGGTGCCACGCACCGGGTAGCCCGCCTGCAGCAGCTGGATCACCACCCACTTGCCGACGAAGCCCGTCGCACCGGTGACGAGGATCAGGCCCTTGTCCGTCATTCAGCATTCCCCTTGCTCAACCCAAGACCCAACGCCTAGCGGAATATATTCCGATTGCAAACGAAAAGGCGGCCCACAGGACCGCCTTCGCGAATACTCAGCGGATCGCCGCGCTTACGCGTCGGCGCCCTCGTCCTCACGCACTTCCATCGGGCCCGAGTCGAGGCCCTTTGCGTCCGGATCGCGGTCGACCAGCTCGATCACCGCCATCGGGGCGTTGTCGCCGTAGCGGAACCCGGCCTTGAGGATGCGGGTATAGCCACCCTGACGATCCTTGTAGCGCGGGCCGACGGTGGCGAAGAGCTTCTGCACCTGAGCCTCGTCGCGCATCTGGGCAATGGCCTGGCGACGGGCATGCAGGTCACCGCGCTTGCCCAGCGTAATCAGCTTCTCGACGATCGGACGCAGTTCCTTGGCCTTGGGCAAGGTGGTGACGATCTGCTCGTGCTTGATCAGCGAGGCAGACATGTTCGCGAACATGGCCTTGCGATGGGCCGAGGTCCGGTTGAGCTTACGGTTGGTATTACCGTGGCGCATTTTGTTACTCCCAAAGGCCCGGGCGTCTCACGACGGGCGGTTAGCGACTCTTTGAGCCGGCTTAATAGTGATCTTCGTAGCGCTTGGCCAGATCGTCGATGTTCTCGGGCGGCCAGTTCGGCACGTCCATGCCGAGATGGAGACCCATCTGGGCGAGAACTTCCTTGATCTCGTTGAGCGACTTGCGGCCGAAGTTCGGAGTGCGGAGCATCTCGGCTTCGGTCTTCTGGATGAGGTCGCCAATATAGACGATGTTGTCGTTCTTGAGGCAATTCGCCGAACGAACCGACAGCTCGAGCTCGTCCACCTTCTTGAGCAGCGCCGGATTGAAAGCCAGCTCGGGAACGGTGTCCGCGGCCTTCTCCTTGGTGGGCTCCTCGAAGTTGACGAACACCGACAGCTGATCCTGCAGGATACGCGCGGCATAGGCCACGGCATCTTCCGGCGTGATCGCGCCGTTGGTCTCGACCGTCAGCGTCAGCTTGTCCTTGTCGAGGCTTTCGCCGGCACGGGTCGCGTCGACCTTGTAGGAGACGCGGCGGACCGGGGAGAACAGCGCATCGACCGGGATGTAGCCGATCGGGGCATCGTCCGGGCGGTTACGGTCGGCCGGGACGTAGCCCTTGCCGGTGTTGACCGTAAACTCCATGTTGATCTCGGCACCGTCGTCGAGATGGCAGATCACCAGCTCGGGATTCAGCACCTCGATATCGCCTGACACCTTGATGTCGCCGGCAAGCACGGCGCCAGGGCCCTGCTTGGTGAGGGTGAGGCGCTTGGGGCCTTCACCGTTCATCTTGATGGCGATTTCCTTGACGTTCAGCACCAGGTCCGTGATGTCCTCACGAACACCGGGGAGCGACGAGAACTCGTGGAGGATGCCGTCGATCTGGATCGCGGTGACGGCAGCGCCCTGCAGCGAGGATAGCAGGACGCGGCGCAGCGCGTTGCCCAACGTCAAACCATACCCACGCTCAAGCGGCTCGGCGACCACCGAAGCCTGGCGGTCGTTGCTGCTGTCCGAAACGATGTCCAGTTTGGTCGGCTTGATGAGTTCCTGCCAGTTCCGCTGGATGGTCACGGTATTGTCCTTTCAAATGGGCGGTCCGCCTAACCGCCTGTCCAAAGCAATGTCCCTATCCCGGCGCGAGTGCGCGCGCCGGGAGATCAACCGTGACGAGGTTTAGACGCGGCGACGCTTGCGCGGCCGGCAACCATTGTGCGGGATCGAGGTGACATCGCGGATGCTGGTGACGTTGAAGCCAGCAGCCTGCAGCGCACGGAGCGCCGACTCACGACCCGAACCAGGGCCACGGACCTCGACCTCGAGGGTCTTCATGCCGTGCTCCTGGGCCTTGCGGGCCGCGTCTTCAGCCGCAACCTGAGCGGCATACGGGGTCGACTTGCGCGAACCCTTGAAACCCATCACGCCCGAGGACGACCAGGAGATCGTGTTACCCTGCACATCGGTGATGGTGACCATGGTGTTGTTGAACGACGCATTCACGTGCGCCACACCATTGGTGATGTTCTTGCGCTCCTTGCGACGGACGCGCGCGACTTCAGCTTTTGCCAATTGTCTTCCTCAGTTCGATATCGGCGCCGCCGTAGTTCCAGCGGCTACATCAGGCAGCGGAGAGCCTCTCCGCCACGGGGATTACTTCTTCTTGCCGGCGATCGGCTTGGCCGGCCCCTTGCGGGTACGGGCATTGGTGTGGGTGCGCTGGCCGCGGACCGGCAGACCCTTGCGGTGACGCAGGCCGCGGTAGTTGCCGAGGTCCATGAGCCGCTTGATGTTCATCGCCACGTTGCGGCGGAGGTCACCCTCCACGACATAGTCGCGGTCGATGGTCTCACGGATCTGGATGACCTCGGCGTCGGTCAGCTCGTTGACGCGACGCTCAGCCGGGATACCCACCTTCTCGGTGATCTCGCTGGCGAATTTCGGGCCAATGCCGTGGATGTACTGAAGCGCGATGATCACGCGCTTGTTGGTCGGGATGTTGACGCCAGCAATACGAGCCACGTCCGCTCTCCTTTGGTCGACGGTTGAACCGTCAGTTATAACGACAAGGGACCGGACTCCGGGCCCTCAACTCAACTGAGGAACCGAATCCAGCCCAATAATCCATGAGACTGGCGCGGTTCATAGAGACATGGGCAGCCGGAGTCAACCAGCCATCCCTGCCCCGCTACATACTAGCCATGCAAGGCCCGGCGGATCGCTGCCGTCACCTCCTCGACCGACTGCATGCCATCGACGGTCTTGAGCAGGCCCTTACCGCGGTAGAACTCAACCAGCGGCGCCGTCTGCTCGGTATAAACCGCCAACCGGTTGCGGATCACTTCGGGGTTGTCATCAGCACGGTTGCTGTCCTTGGCGCGGTTGATGACCCGCTCCACCAGCACTTCGGCATCGGCAGTGATCTCGATCACGGCGTCGAGCGCCATGTTCTTGTCGGCGAGCATCTGTTCCAGCGCGCCCGCCTGCGGAATGGTGCGCGGGTAACCGTCGAGGATGAAGCCGGGCTTGCAGTCCTCGGCGTCGAGACGCTCCGACACGATACCGTTGACGATCTCGTCCGAGACGAGGTCACCGCGGTCCATGATCTCCTTGGCTGCAAGGCCCATCGGGGTCTTGGCCGCAATCGCGGCACGCAGGATGTTGCCGGTCGACAGCTGCGGAATACCGAACTCGGCGACCAGGATCTCGGCCTGCGTGCCCTTGCCCGCACCCGGCGGGCCCAGAAGGATCAACCTCATTTGCTACGACGTCCCCCAAGACGCGAACGCTTCACCAGGCCTTCATACTGCTGCGCGATCAGGTGGCTCTGGATCTGGCTGACCGTGTCCAGCGTCACCGTCACCATGATCAGCAGCGAGGTGCCGCCGAGGAACTGGCTGATGTTCAGCTGGCTGTGAATCATCTCGGGGATGAGCGCCACTACCGTGAGATAGATCGCACCGATCACCGTGATGCGGGTAAGGACGTAGTCGATGTAGGACGCAGTCCGCTCGCCCGGACGAATGCCCGGGATGAAACCACCCGAGCGCTTCAGGTTGTCCGCCGTGTCGGTGGGGTTGAAGACGATCGAGGTGTAGAAGAACGAGAAGAAGATGATGAGCGCGGCAAACGTGATCAGGTACAGCGGCTGGCCGCGACCGAGCACGGCAGCGGTCACCTGCAGCCACTGCGGCGCATCGCCCTGCGCTGCAAACGACGCAATGGTCGCGGGCAGAAGCAGCAGCGACGAGCCGAAGATCACCGGAATGACGCCGGCGGTGTTGAGCTTCAGCGGCAGGTGCGAGGTGTCGCCCTGGAACATCTTGTTGCCGACCTGGCGCTTCGGATACTGGATCAGAAGCCGCCGCTGGGCGCGTTCGAAGAAGACGATCACCGCGATAACGACGATGGCAAGCACCGGGATGCCGAAGCCCCAGAACCCGGCGATCGTGCCCTGACGGGTCAGTTCGAGCGTCTGCACCACCGTGGTGGGCAGGTTGGCCACGATACCGGCGAAGATGATCAGCGAGATGCCGTTGCCGACGCCGCGCGAGGTGATCTGCTCACCCAGCCACATCAGGAACATGGTGCCGCCGACCAGCGTGATGATGGTCGAGATCTCGAAGAACAGGCCGGGGTTCAGCACCACGCCCTGACTCGCCTCGAGGCCCTTGGCAATGCCGAAAGCCTGCACGGCGCAGAACAGTACCGCCAGATAGCGGGTGTACTGGTTGAGCTTGCGGCGGCCCGACTCGCCCTCCTTGCGGAGCGCTTCGAGGCGCGGCGTTGCGGTCGAAACGACCTGCACCACGATCGAAGCGGTAATGTACGGAATGAGGTTCAGCGCGAAGATCGCCATGCGCTGGACAGCGCCGCCGGCGAACACGTCGAACATGCCGGCAATGCCCTGCTGCGCGGTCTGGAAGCTCAGCGCATAGGCATCCGGATCGATGCCGGGCACCGGGATGTAGGTGCCGAGACGGTAGACAAGCAACGCAAGGACGGTGAACCAGATGCGCTGCTGCAGAACCTTCGCTTTGGCAAAGGTCGAAAAATTGAGGTTTCTGGCCAGCTGTTCGGCTGCGGACGCCATGCTCGCTCCCTATCGAACCAAAGCGAAAGTCCCGCTTCTACTCGGGCTTTCGCTCCAGTTCCAAACATTTGTCGCGGGGACCGATTGTAGCCCCACGGTCATCGGCGGGCGCGGTTAGGCGTCAGCCTGGGTTTCTGCTGCCTGAGGCATATCGACCTTGCCGCCCGCTGCTTCAATAGCAGCAAGGGCACCTTTGCTCGCATGGTCGACCTTGAAGGTCACCTTCTTGGCAGTGAAACCGGCATTGCCGATGAGCCGCACCCCGTCAAGTTCACGACGGATGACACCGGCGGCGACGAGCGCCTTGGCGTCGATCACGCCCTTGGCGTCGAGCTTGCCAGAGTCGATGTAGGCCTGCACGCGGTCGATGCGCAGCTGGTTGTAGCGCTTGGCGTTCGGCACATTGAAGCCGCGCTTCGGCATGCGCATGTGCAGCGGCATCTGGCCGCCTTCAAAGCCGCCGATAGCGACGCCGGAACGGGCCGTCTGGCCCTTGCCGCCGCGGCCGCCGGTCTTGCCGACGCCCGAGCCGATACCACGGCCGACGCGCACGCGCTTCTTGTTGGCGCCCGGGTTGTCCCGGAGTTCGTTCAAACGAGTCATTGCTCTCGTCCTTACTTCGCGTCGACGACGCGCACGAGGTGCGGGATCTTGTTGATCATGCCGCGGACCTCGGGAGTGTCCTTGAGGGTGGAGCGGCGCCGGATCTTGTTCAGGCCCAGGCCGATGAGGGTCGCGCGCTGATCTGCCGGACGGCGGGTCGGGCTCGCGATCTGCTCGATGGTGATCGTCTTGTCAGCCATTTCCAACTACTCCGGATCAGGCTTCGACGGTTTCGCCACGGCGGGCCTGCAGGTCGGAGACCTTGAGGCCGCGGCGGGCGGCAACCGAACGCGGGGAATCGACACGCTTGAGCGCATCGAAAGTGGCCCGCACCATGTTGTACGGATTGGCGGTGCCCTGCGACTTCGCAACGATGTCGTTGACGCCGAGCGTCTCAAACACCGCGCGCATCGGACCGCCGGCGATGATGCCGGTGCCCGGCACGGCGGCACGCAGGATCACCTTGCCGGCGCCGTGGTGACCCACGACGTCGTGGTGCAGCGTGCGGGCTTCGCGCAGCGGCACGCGGATCATCTGGCGCTTGGCCTGCTCGGTCGCCTTGCGGATGGCCTCGGGCACTTCACGCGCCTTGCCATGACCGAAGCCGACGCGGCCCTTCTGGTCGCCGACCACGACGAGGGCGGCAAAGCCGAAGCGACGGCCACCCTTCACCACCTTGGCCACACGGTTGATGTGCACCAGGCGATCGACGAATTCGCTTTCGCGCTCTTGAACGTCTCTCATGATATTTCCTTCCGCGCGATCAGAACTGCAGGCCGGCTTCGCGAGCCGCATCGCCGAGGGCCTTCACACGGCCGTGGTAGATGTAAGCGCCCCGATCGAACACCACTTGGGTGACCTTGGCAGCGAGACCGCGCTCGGCAACCAGCTTGCCGACGGTGGCCGCAGCCTCCGCGGTCGAGCCGTTCTTGAGCGATGCCTTCACTTCCTTGTCGATCGTCGAAGCCTGGGCGATGGTACGGCCCGAGGCGTCGTCGATGATCTGGGCGTAGATATTCTTGTCCGTGCGGTGCACGGAGAGACGCGGACGGCCATTGTTGTTGGCCTTGAGCGCCTTGCGGACGCGAGCCTTGCGGCGATCCGCTCCCTTGAGCTTGGCTTCCATCTCAGCGCTTCCTTACTTCTTCTTGCCTTCCTTGCGGGCGATGTACTCGCCTGCATAGCGCACACCCTTGCCCTTGTAGGGCTCCGGCGGACGCCAGCCGCGGATATCGGCAGCGACCTGGCCAACCTGCTGCTTGTCAATGCCCGACACGACCACTTCGGTCTGCGACGGCGCAGAAATCGTGATGCCCTTGGGGGTCTCGAACACGACTTCGTGCGAGAAGCCGAGCGACAGCTTGAGGTCCTTGCCCTGCATGGCAGCGCGGTAACCGACACCCTGGATCTGCAGCTTCTTCTCGAAGCCGGTGCTCACGCCGGTCACCATGTTGGCGATCAGCGCGCGCGTGGTCCCCCAGGCTGCGCGAGCGAGCTTAGAATCATTGGCGGGCTCGATGACGATGCCGTCATCGGTCTGCTTGGCGTTCACGACGTCCATGAGCGTCAGCGACTGCTCGCCTTTCGGCCCCTTCGCGGTGACGATGCGATCGTTGATCGTGACGGTGACGCCACTGACCGGAGCGATCGGCTTTTTGCCTGTACGGGACATTCTGGTTCAGTTCCTTTGAGTAATCGTCTGAACCGCGCGTTCAATTAGAACACGCGGCAGAGTACCTCGCCGCCCAGGTTCTGGGCTTTAGCTTCGTGGTCGGCCATCACGCCCTTGGGAGTCGACAGGATCGACACGCCGAGGCCATTCGCGACGGACGGGATATTCTTCACCGACGCATAGACGCGACGGCCCGGACGCGAGACACGCTCGATGGTCCGGATCACCGGCTGGTTGTCGGAATACTTGAGCTCGATGTCATACTGCAGGACGCCGTTCTCCATCTGCGACTCGGTGTAGCCGCGAATGAAGCCTTCGGACTGCAGCACGTCCAGCACGCGTCCGCGCAGGGTCGACGCCGGGGTGGAGACCACGTCGCGACGGCGCATCTGCGCGTTGCGAATACGGGTCAGCATGTCACCGATGGGATCAGAGATAGCCATTGTGTTCTGTCCTTACCAGCTCGACTTGACCATGCCCGGGATCAGCCCGAGGCTGCCCAGCTGACGCAGCGCAATACGGCTGAGCTTCAGCTTGCGGTAGTAGCCACGCGGGCGGCCGGTGAGCTCGCAGCGGTTGTGCACGCGGTTCTCGGCCGAATTGCGCGGCAGGGCCGCAAGCTTCAGCTGGGCCGCGAAGCGCTCTTCGAGAGAGATCTTCTGGTCCATCACGATGGCCTTGAGCTTGGCGCGCTTGGGAGCGAACTGCTTGGCGAGGCGCTTGCGCTTGTTGTTCTTCTCGATGGAGCTGGTCTTTGCCATGTCCGGTCCTTTCTTCCGTTACTGCCGGAAGGGGAAATTGAAAGCCTTGAGCAGCGCGCGCGCCTCGTCGTCGGTCCGCGCGGTGGTGCACACGATGATATCCATACCCCAGGTCTGATCGATCTGATCGAAATTGATCTCGGGGAAAATGATGTGTTCCTTGATGCCCATGGCGTAGTTGCCACGACCATCGAACGAGTTCGGGTTGAGGCCACGAAAGTCACGCACGCGGGGCAGCGCGATGTTCACCAGACGGTCGATGAACTCGTACATCCGCTGCTTGCGCAGGGTCACCTTGACGCCCAGCGGCATGTTCTCACGGACCTTGAAGCCCGCGATCGACTTGCGCGCATGGGTGATGACGGGCTTCTGGCCGGCGATCCGCTCGAGATCGGCAGCAGCGGCACGCACCTTCTTGGTGTCAGCAACAGCCTCACCGACGCCGATGTTCAGCACGACCTTGTCGAGCTTGGGCGCCATCATGACATTCTTGTAGCCGAATTCCTTCATCAGGGCCGGCTTGATGGTCTCGTCGTACTGAGTACGGAGACGCGGGATATAGACGGTATCAGCCATCGATCGTGTCCCCGGTCGACTTGGCGACGCGCACCTTGGTGCCGTCGGCGTTGATCTTGAAACCGACGCGGGTCGGCTTGCCATTGGCATCCGCCACCGCGAGGTTGGAAAGGTGGATCGGCGCCGGCTTGGTGTAGATGCCGGCGTCCTGGCTCGCGGTCTGCTTGGTGTGGCGACGCACCAGGTTGATGCCGGTCACCACGGCGCGGTTGTCCGCCGGGATGACGCGCTCGACGGTGCCCGTCTTGCCCTTGTCCTTGCCGGCGAGAACGACGACCTTATCGCCCTTTTTGATCTTGGATGCCATCACAACACCTCCGGGGCGAGCGAAATGATCTTCATGTGGTTCTTGGAGCGAAGCTCGCGCGGGACTGGCCCGAAGATACGGGTACCGATCGGCTCCTGCTGATTGTTGATCAGCACGGCAGCATTGCGGTCGAAGCGGATGATGGTGCCATCGGTGCGGCGAACCGGAGCAGCGGTGCGCACGACGACAGCCTTCATCACCTGGCCCTTCTTCACGCGGCCGCGGGGGATCGCGTCCTTGACGGACACGACGATGATGTCGCCAACCGAAGCGTACTTGCGGTGCGAGCCGCCGAGCACCTTGATGCACATGACGCGACGCGCGCCCGAATTGTCGGCTACGTCGAGATTGGACTGCATCTGGATCATGGCTTGATGCCTTCTAAGTTCGGGGTCTGCCTACAAGGCGAGCCCTAAATTCCGGTTACGCCGAGGGCTTGAGGACCCAGCGCTTGTTCTTGCTGATCGGCGCAGACTCTTCGATCCACACCACGTCGCCGACCTTGGCCACATTGCCTTCGTCGTGAGCGTGGTACTTCTTCGACCGGCGCACGGTCTTCTTCATCACCGGGTGGGTGAACGCACGGTCAACCCGCACCACCACGGTCTTGTCATTGGTGTCGGAGACCACGGTCCCCTGCAGTACGCGCTTGGGCATCTCGGTTTCCTTACTTCGCCGCCGACTTCTCGCCGAGGATGGTCTTGACCCGCGCGATTTCGCGGCGGACCTGCCTCACCCGGCCAGGGTTCTCCAGCTGCTGGGTGGCGCGCTGGAAACGGAGGTTGAACTGCTCTTTCTTGAGCGCGAGCAGCTGTTCCTTCAACTCATCCGGGGTGTTGGCCCGGAGGTTGGCGGTGTGGCCAGCGCCCTTGGCCTCGGTTTTCTTGGGTGCACGTGCCATGGCTATCAATCCGCAATGCGGGTTACGACCCGCGTCATGATCGGAAGCTTCATGGCGCCGAGGCGCAACGCTTCCTTGGCGACGTCATCGGGAACGCCGTCAATCTCGAACAGGATACGGCCCGGCTTCACCCTGGCCGCCCAGAACTCCACCGAACCCTTGCCCTTACCCATACGGACTTCGGTCGGCTTCTTGGAAACCGGCAGGTCCGGGAAAACACGGATCCAGACTCGGCCGGCGCGCTTCATCTCGCGGGTGATCGCGCGGCGGGCCGCTTCGATCTGGCGAGCGGTGACGCGCTCGGGCTCCTGGGACTTCAGGCCATACTGGCCGAAGGCGAGCTCGGTGCCACCCTTGGCATTGCCATGGATGCGGCCCTTGTGCGCCTTGCGGAACTTGGTGCGCTTTGGTTGCAGCATTTGCTCTACGCCTTCTTAGTTCGCGCTGTCACGGTCGCCGCGGTCGCGACGGCCACGACGATCGTCACGATCCTCGCGGTCATTGCGTTCACGACGCGGAGCGCCCTGCCCTTCGCCGCCACCTTCGGTCGCGCGGCGCTCATGGGCCGACGGATCGTGCTCGAGGACTTCGCCCTTGAAGATCCACACCTTGATGCCGATGATGCCGTAGGTCGTCTCGGCTTCGGCAGTGCCGTAGTCGATGTCCGCACGCAGGGTGTGCAGCGGAACGCGGCCTTCGCGATACCACTCGGTACGGGCGATGTCAGCACCACCGAGGCGGCCGCCGACGTTCACGCGGATGCCGCCGGCGCCCATGCGGATCGCCGTCTGCACGGCGCGCTTCATGGCACGGCGGAACGCCACACGGCGCTCGAGCTGCTGGGCAATGCCCTGGGCAACGAGGGTCGCATCGGTCTCCGGCTTGCGCACCTCAACGATGTTGATGTGCACCTCGCTGTCGGTGAACTGCTTCACCTTGGCGCGGATCTTGTCGATGTCGGCCCCCTTCTTGCCGATCACAATGCCCGGACGGGCAGTGTGGATCGACACGCGGCACTTACGGTGCGGACGCTCGATAACGATCTTCGAAACCGCAGCCTGCTTCAGGTCTTCCATCAGCGTGGTGCGGATCTTGAGGTCTTCCTGGAGCAGCGAACCGTAGTCGGCCTTGTTGGCGAACCAGCGGCTGTCCCAAGTGCGGTTGATCCCCAGGCGGAGACCGATCGGGTTGATCTTCTGACCCATTATGCGGTCTCCTCGACCTGACGAACCACAACGGTGAGGTTCGAGAACGTATGCTCGAGCCGGGCGGCATGGCCGCGACCGCGGGCCATGAACCGCTTCATCACCAGACCGTTGCCGACGTAGCACTCCGCGACCACCAGGCTGTCGGGGTCGAGGCCGTGATTGTTCTCGGCGTTGGCAATGGCGCTCTCGAGCGTCTTCTTCACCGGGCCGGCAACGCGCTTGCGCGAGAATTCGAGCTCGGCCAGAGCCTTGTCGACCTTCTTGCCGCGGATCATCGCCGCCACGAGATTGAGCTTCTGGCTCGAGGTACGAAGCATGCGGAGAACCGCCTTGGCCTCGTTGTCCTTCAGAGCGCGCTGAGTCTTCGGCTTGCTCATCTTACTTCCTCTTGGCCTTCTTGTCGGCCGCGTGCCCGTAATAGGTACGGGTCGGAGCGAACTCACCGAACTTGTGGCCGATCATCTCTTCGTTGACCGACACCGGCACATGCTTGTGGCCGTTGTGGACGCCGAAGGTGAGGCCGACGAACTGCGGCAGGATCGTCGAGCGACGGCTCCAGATCTTGATCACTTCATTACGGCCGCTCGCACGCGACGCCTCTGCCTTCTTCAGCAGATAGCCATCGACGAACGGGCCTTTCCAGACTGAACGCGACATGGCTTAGCGGCCCTTCTTGAGGTGGCGCGAGCGGACGATGAACTTGTCCGTCGACTTGTTGGAACGGGTTCTCTTGCCCTTGGTCGGCTTGCCCCACGGAGTCACCGGGTGACGGCCACCAGAGGTACGGCCCTCACCACCACCATGCGGGTGATCGACCGGGTTCATGGTCACACCACGGTTGACCGGACGGCGGCCGAGCCAGCGGCTGCGACCGGCCTTGCCGATCGAGGTGTTGGCGTGGTCCTGGTTGGAAACGGCGCCGACGGTGGCGAGGCACGAGCCGTGCACACGGCGCTGCTCACCCGAGTTGAGGCGCAGGATCGCCCAACCGGCGTCGCGGCCCACATACTGTGCGTAGGTGCCGGCCGAACGAGCGATCTGACCGCCCTTGCGGGGCTTCATCTCGACATTGTGGACGATCGTGCCGACCGGCATGCGCTCGAGCGGCATGGCGTTGCCCGGCTTCACGTCCACGGTCTGCAGCGACGAGACGACCTTGTCACCGGCCGCCAGACGCTGCGGAGCGACGATGTAGGCGAGCTCGCCGTCCTCGTACTTGATCAGCGCAATCCAAGCCGTGCGGTTCGGATCGTACTCGAGACGCTCAACCGTCGCCACCGCATCGAAACGCGTGCGGCGGAAGTCGATCATGCGGTACGAGCGCTTGTGCCCGCCGCCACGATGGTAAGCGGTGATGCGACCGGCATTGTTGCGGCCGCCCTTCTTGTTCAGACCCTCGGTGAGGGTCTTGACCGGCTTGCCCGTCCACAGCTCAGACCGATCGGTCGTGATGAGCTGACGACGGCCAGGGGAGGTCGGATTGTAAGTCTTCAAACCCATGGTTCTCTCTCCCCCTTAGATGCCGGTCGCAATGTCGATCGACTGGCCGTCTGCCAGGGTGACGATGGCTTTCTTGACGTCCTTGCGGGTGCCAAGTTCCTGACGGAAACGCTTTACCTTGCCCTTGCGGACGAGGGTGTTGACCGCCTTGACCTTGACCGAGAACAGGGCCTCGACGGCTTCCTTGATCTGGGTCTTGGTGGCGTCGGTCGCGACGTCGAAGACGACCTGGCTGTGTTCGGACGCCATGGTCGACTTTTCGGTGACGACCGGGTTACGGATCACGTCGTAGTGCGTGTACTTGCTCATGCGAACCGCGCCTCCAGCGCTTCAAGCGCCGCCTTGGTCAGGACGAGCTTGGACCGGCGAAGGATGTCGACGACATTGATCCCCTGCACCGGCAGCACGTCGATCTGCGGAATGTTGCGCGCCGCATTCGCGAAGTTCTTGTCGACCTCGGCGCCGTCGATGATCAGCGCGCTCGACCAGTTCAAAGCATTGAACCGCTTGGCAAGCGCCGCAGTCTTCGGCTCCTTGGTGGCGACGGTCGGAACGACAACCAGCTCACCCGCCGCGGCCTTGGCCGAGAGGGCATGCTTCAGAGCCAGCGCACGAACCTTCTTGGGAAGGTCAATGGCGTGGCTGCGCGGCTCGGGACCGAAGGCCCGGCCACCGCCGCGGAACTGCGGAGCAGCCTTGTTGCCGTGACGAGCGCCGCCCGACCCCTTCTGCTTGACCGACTTCTTCGAGGTGTAAGCGATCTCGGAGCGATGCTTCACCTTGTGGGTGCCAGCCATAGCCTTGAGCTGCTGGTAACGAACCATGCGGTGCAGGATGTCCTGACGGACTTCGAGACCGAAGATTTCGTCCTTCAGGGTGACCGAACCGTCGGTCTTACCGTCCAGAGTAGTGACCTGGAGTTCCATTACTTCGTCTCCTCAGCCACAGCTGCCGCCGGCGTGAATGAACCGGGGAGAGCGACGTCCTTGTGCGGAGCCTTCTTGACCGCGTCCTTGATCTGGATCCAGCCGCCCTTGGCGCCCGGAACCGCCCCCTCGACCATGATCAGCCCGCGCTCCACATCGGTGCGCACGACCCGCAGGTTCTGGGTGGTGATGCGACGGTCGCCCATGTGGCCGGCCATCTTCTTGCCCTTGAACACCTTGCCGGGGTCCTGGCGCTGACCGGTCGAGCCGTGCGAGCGGTGCGACACGGAAACACCGTGCGTGGCACGCAGGCCGCCAAAGTTCCAGCGCTTCATGCCGCCGGCGAAACCCTTACCGATCGAGGTACCGGTCACGTCCACGAGCTGGCCCTCGACGAAGTGGTCCGCCTTCATGGTCGCACCAACCTCGATGAGGTTCTCGGGATCGACGCGAAACTCAGTGACCTGGCGCTTCGGTTCGACCTTGGCGACGGCGAACTGGCCGCGCTCCGCCTTGGTGATGTTCTTGGCCTTAACGGTGCCGGCGCCGAGCTGGAGGGCCGTGTAGCCATCCTTCTCCTGGGTGCGCTGACCAACCACCTGGCAGTTCTCGAGGCTGAGGACGGTCACGGGGACGTGCGTGCCGTCCTCCATGAATAGTCGGGTCATCCCCACCTTCTGTGCGATCAAACCAGAACGCATCGGTTGTACCTTTTCTCCTTGGCGTCCGACCGGGTCATTGTTTCAAGAGGACCCTTTAGGCGGTCGGCGCGAAATTCAGTCTTCAGAGCTTGATTTCGACGTCGACGCCGGCGGCGAGATCGAGCTTCATGAGGGCGTCAACCGTCTGCGGGGTCGGGTCGACGATGTCGAGGAGACGCTTGTGCGTCCGGATTTCGAACTGCTCGCGCGACTTCTTGTCGATATGGGGCGAGCGGTTCACCGTGAATTTCTCAATTCGCGTGGGCAGCGGGATCGGCCCGCGCACCTGCGCACCCGTGCGCTTGGCCGTGTTCACGATCTCGCGGGTCGAGGTATCGAGAACCCGGTGGTCAAAGGCTTTGAGCCGGATGCGAATGTTCTGACCGTTCATCTGTGCTTCCTGAGCGAAAAAGAACGCGGCGCGCTCACCGGAGCGGCGCGCCGCGGTCTAATTGCGATCTTACTTTACGATCTTGGCGACGACGCCCGAACCAACGGTGCGACCACCCTCACGGATAGCGAAGCGCAGCTTCTCTTCCATGGCGATCGGCACGATCAGCTGGACCGAGATATTCACGTTGTCGCCCGGCATCACCATCTCGGTGCCTTCCGGAAGCGTCACCACACCGGTCACGTCAGTGGTACGGAAGTAGAACTGCGGACGGTAGTTGGTGAAGAACGGGGTGTGACGGCCACCCTCTTCCTTGGTGAGGATGTACGCCTCAGCGACGAAGTCGGTGTGCGGAGTAACCGAACCGGGCTTGCAGAGGACCTGGCCGCGCTCGACCTGGGTACGGTCGATACCACGGATCAGGGCGCCGATGTTATCGCCAGCCTGGCCCTGGTCGAGCAGCTTGCGGAACATCTCGACACCGGTCACGGTGGTCTTCTGGGTCGCCTTGATACCGACGATCTCGACTTCCTCGCCCACCTTCACAACGCCGCGCTCGACACGGCCGGTCACCACGGTGCCACGGCCCGAGATCGAGAACACGTCTTCGATCGGCATCAGGAACGGCTGGTCAACCGGACGGGCCGGCTGCGGGATGTACTCGTCGACGGCGCGCATCAGCTCGAGAACGGCATCATGGCCGAGCTTGCGGTCCGAATCCTCGAGAGCGGCGAGAGCCGAGCCCTTGATGATCGGAACTTCGTCGCCCGGGAACTCGTACGAGCTGAGCAGCTCGCGGACTTCCAGCTCGACGAGCTCGAGCAGCTCGGGGTCGTCGACCATGTCGCACTTGTTCAGGAACACCACGAGAGCCGGCACACCGACCTGACGGGCGAGCAGGATGTGCTCACGGGTCTGCGGCATCGGGCCGTCAGCAGCCGACACGACCAGGATCGCGCCATCCATCTGGGCAGCGCCGGTGATCATGTTCTTCACGTAGTCGGCGTGGCCGGGGCAGTCGACGTGAGCGTAGTGACGGTTGGTCGTCTCGTACTCGACGTGAGCGGTGTTGATGGTGATGCCGCGGGCCTTCTCTTCCGGAGCCGCGTCGATCTGGTCATACGCCTTGAAGGTGGCGCCGCCGGTCTCGGCCAGAACCTTGGTGATCGCTGCGGTCAGCGAGGTCTTGCCATGGTCGACGTGACCGATCGTGCCGATGTTGCAGTGCGGCTTGGAGCGGGAAAACTTTTCCTTGGCCATCGTATTCTCCGTTGGGCGCCGGCTTAGCGTGCCGGCAGTAGGAACTCAGTTATCGTTGTTGCATCGGCCATCCGGGAGCCTACTCCCGGATCGGCCTGGTCTTTCTGGTTAGGCGTACTTCGCCTGAACTTCCTTGGCCACCGCGGTGGGGACCTGCTCGTAGTGGTCGAACACCATGGAGTACTGGGCGCGACCCTGCGACATCGAGCGCAGCGAGTTGACGTAGCCGAACATGTTGGCCAGCGGCACCATCGCATCGATCACCTGGGCGATACCCCGAGCCTCGGTGCCGCGGATCTGCCCGCGACGAGAGTTCAGGTCGCCGATGACGTCGCCCACATAGTCTTCCGGGGTGAGAACTTCAACCCGCATGATGGGCTCAAGGATCTGCGGCGACGCCTTCTCGATGGCCTCGCGGAAACCCGCACGGCCGGCGATTTCGAAGGCGAGGACCGACGAGTCCACATCGTGGTAGGCACCGTCCATGAGCACGAACTTCACGTCCACGATCGGGAACCCGATCAGCGGGCCGGCGCCCATGACCGACTCGACGCCCTTCTGAACGCCGGGGATGTATTCCTTCGGCACGTTGCCGCCAACGACTTCCGAGGTGAACTCGAAGCCCTTGCCCGGCTCGTTGGGCTCGATGCGGAACTTGATGCGCGCGAACTGACCCGAACCACCCGACTGCTTCTTGTGGGTGTAGTCGTGCTCGACGGTGCGGGTGATGGCTTCGCGGTAAGCCACCTGCGGCGCACCGACATTCGCCTCAACCTTGAACTCGCGCTTCATGCGGTCGACGATGATGTCGAGGTGCAGTTCGCCCATGCCCGAGATGATGGTCTGGCCGGATTCCTCGTCGGTCTTCACGCGGAAGGACGGATCTTCGGCGGCAAGGCGAGCGAGAGCGAGGCCCATCTTCTCCTGGTCGGCCTTCGACTTCGGCTCGACGGCGATGTCAATAACCGGCTCGGGGAACTCCATGCGCTCCAGGATCACCTTGCTGTTGGGATCGGCAAGGGTGTCGCCCGTGGTGGTGTCCTTGAGGCCGACGATGGCCACGATGTCGCCAGCATAGGCTTCGTTGATCTGCTCGCGGGAGTTGGCGTGCATCTGGAACATGCGGCCAACGCGCTCGCGCTTCTCCTTGACGGTGTTCTCCAGCGTAGCACCGGCTTCGATGTGACCCGAGTAGATGCGGCAGAAGGTCAGCGAACCCATGTGCGGGTCGTTGGCGATCTTGAATGCCAGCATCGACAGCGGCTCGTCGTCGGTCGCATGACGCTCGATCTCGGCGCCGGTCTTGACGTCGATGCCCTTGATGGCCGGAATGTCGGTCGGGGCCGGCAGGAAGTCGATCACGGCGTCGAGCAGCGGCTGCACGCCCTTGTTCTTGAACGACGAACCACAGAAGACCGGGAAGAACTTGGCCTCGATGGTGCCCTTACGGATCAGACGACGCAGGGTATCCTTGTCCGGCATGTCACCGTTGAGGTACGCTTCGGTGGCCGCATCGTCCATCTCGACGGCGGTCTCGACCAGCTTCTCGCGGTACTGTTCGGCCTTCTCCTTGAGGTCGGCCGGAATCTCGACCACGTCCCACTGGGCACCGAGCTCCTCGTTGCGCCACACGAGCGCATTCATTTCGATGAGGTCGACGATGCCCTTGAAGTCGCTTTCCGAGCCGATCGGCAGCGCGCAGACAGCAGTCTTGATGCCGAGACGCTTATCGAGCGTCTCGAGGCAGTAGTAGAAGTCGGCACCCGTCTTGTCCATCTTGTTGACGAAGATCAGACGCGGCACGTGATACTTGTCGGCCTGGCGCCAGACGGTTTCCGTCTGCGGCTCGACGCCCTGGTTGCCATCAAGCAGCGCGATGGCGCCGTCGAGAACGCGCAGCGAACGCTCGACTTCGATGGTGAAGTCCACGTGGCCGGGGGTGTCGATGATGTTGAAGCGATACTGCGTACCGTCGCGACCCTTCCAGAACGTGGTCGTGGCAGCAGACGTGATGGTGATCCCGCGCTCCTGCTCCTGCTCCATCCAGTCCATGGTGGCAGCGCCGTCATGGACTTCACCGATCTTGTGGGACTTGCCGGTGTAGTAAAGGATTCGTTCGGTCGTAGTCGTCTTGCCGGCATCGATGTGGGCCATGATGCCGAAGTTACGGTAGTGATGGATCGGATATTCGCGGGCCATTTTAGGAGGAGCCTTCCGTTACCAGCGGTAGTGCGAGAAGGCACGGTTGGCGTCAGCCATACGGTGCGTGTCTTCGCGTTTCTTGACGGCCTGACCGCGGCCGTTGACGGCATCCATGAGCTCGCCCGACAGGCGCTCCTTCATGGTGTGTTCGCCACGCTTGCGCGCGGATTCGATGAGCCAGCGGATGGCGAGAGCCTGCTGGCGGTCGGCACGAACTTCCACCGGAACCTGATAAGTCGCACCACCGACGCGGCGCGAGCGGACTTCGACGGCCGGGCGGATGTTGTCGAGCGCCGTGTGGAACACAACGACCGGATCCTGCTTCAGCTTTTGCTGCACGATGTCGAAGGCACCATAGACGATCGTCTCGGCGACCGACTTCTTGCCGTCTTCCATGAGCGAGTTCATGAACTTGGTGACGACGAGATCACCAAACTTCGGATCGGGGTTGACTTCGCGCTTTTCAGCTGCGTGACGACGGGACATTGAACCTGCTCCTTACTTCGGCCGCTTCGCGCCGTACTTCGAACGGCGCTGCTTGCGATCCTTCACCGACTGGGTGTCGAGGACGCCGCGCAGCACGTGGTAGCGCACGCCCGGCAGGTCACGCACACGACCACCGCGGATCAGCACCACCGAGTGCTCCTGGAGGTTGTGGCCTTCGCCGGGAATGTAGGAAATGACTTCACGCGAGGTGGTCAGGCGGACCTTGGCAACCTTGCGCAAAGCCGAGTTCGGCTTCTTCGGCGTCGTGGTGTAGACGCGGGAGCACACGCCGCGCTTCTGCGGGTTTGCTTCCATCGCCGGTACTTTGTTCCGCTTGGGCTTGGAAACCCGAGGCTTGCGGATCAACTGATTAATGGTTGGCATTCACGCTCTTTCCATCGGTCCGAATACATTGCGAAAGACCAAGACAAACCAAAGGGGCGCCCGATCCACCCCCCTAGCGGGATAGCGGCGCCTCTATTGCAGCGGACCACCGGGAGTTCCGGCGTTCATGCGCACAAAGATTTGTCGTCGTCTTGTGCCTTTGGCAGTGTGTTTGAGCGCCCTGGATGCCCGCACAAGGTGGCAGATACCCGGTTGGTGCTCACGACCGACCGCTAAGGTTGCGCCTCTATATGGGTGATGAGTCTGCGCGTCAAGGATTCTTTGAACGGAAATTCCGCTTCGCCCGGCCGGATTTCCGGGCAATTCCCTGATCCAGCCGCCTTCGGGCAGCGCCGACAAATCTACCCTGCCCTCCTTGCATGGCTTAAGCGAGTCCCCCGGCAGTTTTTCCCCGCCAAGTTGCTGCGCCAGGAAGGGCGAGTCTTCGCCCGACCGTCATTGCGAGGCGACTACAATTGTGTAGGATCGCCGCACATTGGCGGGGGCGAGGAGAAAACCAGTGAATCACATCGGCTTGTCCGCAACGCTCGCCGCCCCGGTCGTCCTGGGTCTTTCGATGCCGACGCTCGCGCAGACCATCGACGGCAGTGCCACCGATGACATCTTGGCTCTCGCCCAAGGATATGGGGAAGCCACCCTCGAGACGCAAGAGAACGGCCAGCCCCGCATTGCCGGCAAGGTGGACGGCATTCCCTACCAGGTCTTCTTCCTCAACTGCGGCAGCGGCACCTGTGAAGACATTAACTTTTACGCGGGGTTCGGCGGCATCAAGCCGCCCATGGATGCGTTGAACGCCTGGAATCGCGACACGCGCTTCGGCCGGGCCTATCTCGACGGCGACCTCGATGCGGTGATCGAGTACGACATCAACCTCGAATACGGCGTGACGCTGGAGAATCTCAATGCTGCCTTCGGCGTGTGGTCGCTGGTGCTCGGCCAGTTCGCCGAGTATGTCGGCTACAGGGCCGAATAGCCCCCTGCCCCTCAGTCAACGACCATCATCGCGAAACCATCCCAGCCCTTTGAGCCGACCGTCTGCAGCGCCGTGGCAGAAAGTCGCGGATGCCTCGCGATCAGGTCGTAGGCGGCGCGGGTGCCGACGATCCGCGGATCGGGGTTGGCGGGGGCGAGCACCTTGCCGTCACGAATGACATTGTCGAGGATGATGACCGTACCCGGTCGAGCGAGCTTCACCGCCCAGTCGAGATAGACCGGGCTATTGGGCTTATCGGCGTCGATGAAGATGAAATCGAACGGCTCGGAACTCTCCCTCGCTACGACCGGAAGAGTATCCACGGCCGCCCCCACATGGATGGTCACCTTGTGGCCAATCCCAGCGGCGTCGATGTTACGGCGGGCCACATCGGCATGCCTCGGCTCATATTCGCGTCACCAGGC
>JGI12420J12819_1000454_pt1 | contig 23904 bp, 20 predicted proteins | sample Passage237A_FD_12819 | JGI IMG/M metagenome (IMG submission 12819) | reverse complement strand
ATTTTTCAATATCTTTTTTAATTAAGATAGAACGATGTCTATTTGAAGGTGTTATTGGATTTAATAATTTCATTTTTGTTTAATATATTAAATATATATTGTTTTATTTTATATTTATAAAAATATTAAAATAACGAAAAAGAAATTAGGTAATAACGGACTCGAACCATTAACATTCTCGGTGTAAACGAGACACTCTACCAATTGAGTTAATTACCTTTAAAAATATTAAACTTAAGGTAATCCAGCCACAGATTCCTCTACGACTACCTTGTTACGACTTCACCCCGGTTACTATATTACCGTCATTAGAAGGAAATGTATAATTTATTAAAATATTAAAAAAAAATAAATTTAAAATATTAAAAATAAAAAATAAATTTAACCAAACTAACATAAGATAATAATAATTCCCTTGGCGTGACGGGCGGTGTGTACAAGACCCAAGTACATATTCACCGTGGCGTGCTGATCCACGATTACTAGCGATTCCAACTTAATGTTCTCGAGTTGCAGAGAACAATCTGAACTGAGTCAACTTTTAGGGATTTGCGCCAATTTAAATAATTGCTACCCATTGTAATAGACATTGTAGCACGTGTGTAGCCCAAAATATAAGGGTCATGAAGACTTGACGTCATCCTCACCTTCCTCCTGATTATCACAGGCAGTAATATTAGAGTGCTTTTAAATAAAAATAGCAACTAATAATAAGGGTTGCGCTCGTTACAGGACCTAACCAAACATCTCACGACACGAGCTGACGACAGCCATGCAACACCTGTAATAGAATTTGTCAAAAATAATAACATTTAAGACTTAATCTAATATGCAAATTTTGGTAAGGTTTTACGCGCTGTATCGAATTAAACCACATGCTCCACCGCTTGTGTGGGTCTCCGTCAATTCCTTTGAGTTTTAATCTTGCGATCGTACTTCCCAGGCGGAGTGTTTAACGTGTTAACTTTAATACTGAAAATAAATCCAATATTTAACACTCATCATTTACGGTATGGACTACTGGGGTCTCTAATCCCGTTTGCTACCCATACTTTAGTACCTCAGCGTCAGTATTTAGAACAAGATAACTGCTTTCGCCAAATGGTGTTCCTTCTAATATATATGAATTTTATTTCTACACTAGAAATTCCGTTATCCTGAATCAAACTCAAGTTAATTTGTTTTGAAATCATTTCCAAAATAGCAATTATGGTCTTTCAATTTCAACATTATTAACCGCCTACATACCCTTTACGCCCAGTTATTCCGAATAATACTAGTTCCCTCTGTATTACCGCGGCTGCTGGCACAGAGTTAGCCGGAACTTCTTTATGTATACAGTCATTATCTTCTACATTGAAAGAATTTTACACCCAATATAGGCTTCATCATTCACGCGATATTGCTGGATCAGACTTTCGTCCATTGTCCAATATTCCCCACTGCTGCCTCCCGTAAGAGTTAGGGCCGTGTTTCAGTCCCAATGTGACTGATCATCCTCTCAGACCAGCTAAGGATCATAGGCTTGGTAAGCTTTTACCTTACCAACAACCTAATCCTACATAGGCTCATTTAATAGCGAATTAAATCTTTATTTATTATTCGGTATTAATACGATATTGATATTATTCATATCAATTCTTCTGATGTTAAACATCATATATATATCCCAAACTATTAATTTGATTCCTATGTTTTACTCACCCGTACGCCACTAAATATCAATTTTAAGATATTCTGTTCGACTTGCATGTGTTAAGCATATCGCTAGCATTCATTCTGAGCCAGGATCAAACTCAATTATTTTTTAAAATTAAACTCCTATTATTACACTGTTTTTAAAATAACCATAGAATATTACTCTATCATGTTTCCCACTTTTTTAGTAGTAATTATGATTTAAAAAGAATTAACTACATGAATTCGATATGGTTTCGGGTATTTTCATTTTTAACAAAGAGTAATATTTTAATATGGTTAATGAAATTCTATAATGAATCTTATTATTCTCAATAAAAAAGAACATAAATACTAATAAGGTTATAGGAGTAAATTAGTATTATTTAGCAATAATGTTACCATTATTTAACACATAATCTATATCGTTATAATCTATAACAACTCCTAAATAGAAGAATTTGTTTTGAGTATAAATTCCTACTTAATATGCATTCAGTAGTTATTCTATCTATAGGTGGCTACTAAGCTATGCTATTAACATAACAACTTATAGACCAGAGCTATATACAACCAAGTCCTCTCGTACTAAAGTTATGTACTCTCAATTCTTCAACATCTACGGTAGATAGGGACCGAACTGTCTCGCGACGTTCTAAACCCAGCTCACGTACCACTTTAATCGGCGAACAGCCGAACCCTTGAAACCATCTTCAGCTCCAGGATGTGATGAGCCGACATCGAGGTGCCAAACGACTCCGTCGATATGGACTCTTGGGAGTCATTAGCCTGTTATCCCCGGCGTACCTTTTATCCGTAGAGCGATAGTCTTTCCACTTAGAACTACCGGATCACTATGACCGACTTTCGTCTTTGTTCGACTTGTTAGTCTCACAATTAAGCAAGCTTATGCCATTACACTCAACAATTAGGTTCTGACTAATTTGAGCTTACCTTTGTACATCTCCGTTACTCTTTAGGAGATAACCGCCCCAGTTAAACTACCAATCATACAGTGTTCAATATTCAGATTATGAATATTTGTTTTAGCTATAAAAGAATTAAAGAGTGGTATTTCAATATTGCCTTCATAATTGACTAGCATCAAGATTTAATAAGCAACCCACCTATACTACACAATAATCTTTTATTAGCACTATATAAATATAGTAAAGGTGCACGGGGTCTTTCCGTCTAGCCGCAGATACTCCGCATCTTCACGGAGAATTCAATTTCGCTGAGTAAATGTTGGAGACAGTGGGGAAGTCGTTACGCCATTCGTGCACGTCGGAACTTACCCGACAAGGAATTTCGCTACCTTAGGACCGTTATGGTTACGGCCGCCGTTTACTAGGATTTAAATTTGAAGCTGATACCTCGCCTTTTAATCTTCTAGCACCGGGCAGGCGTCAGACCCTATACATCATCTTACGATTTTGCAGAGTCCTGTGTTTTTATTAAACAGTCGCTACCCCCTGCTTTGTGTCACCTATTTAAAATAGGTACTCCTTCTTCCGAAGTTACGGAGTCATTTTGCCGAGTTCCTTCAACATTTTTATCTCAATCGCCTTAGTATACTCTACTAGTTCACCAGTGTCAGTTTTGGTACGGTCTATTTGTTGTGTTTTTTCCTGAAATTATTTTATTTATAAGATATAATTTAATAAAATCATATAACCTAAATAATTTGTAACAATCAACAGGCTATGAAATCTCCATCTATTATTCCCATCAATTATGGCTTTCGCCCTCATTTTAGGGACCGGCTAACTACTTAGCTGTTCATCAATGCTTAAGAAAACCTTGAACTTTCGGCGACAATGATTGATTGTTTGGTGCTACTCATGTCAGCATTCTCACTTCTGATATCTTCAATAAATTTCACAATTTATTTTCAACGACATACAGAACGTTCCGCTACCATATTTTTAATAAATATTCATAGCTTCGGTAAATAACTTAAGACCCTATACATTTTCGGTATTATATAGCATTCGACCAGTGAGCTGTTACGCTTTCTTTAAAGGGTGGCTGCTTCCAAGCCCACCTTCTGGTTGTCTTAACCTTATAATATCCTTTTCACACTGAGTTATTATTTAGGGACCTTAGCTTATGATCTGGACTGTTTTCCTTTTGACTATGAACCTTCGCGCTCACTGTCTGTCTGTTATATTTTTTATTAATTAATATTATGAGTTTCGTTGAGTTTGATAAAACGATGTGTTCCCCTAGCTCATCGAGTGCTCTACCCTCAATTAATATTTTATAACGCTCTACCTAAATAGATTTCGCGGAAAACCAGCTATCTTCGAGTTTGATTAGCCTTTCACCCCTAACCACAAATCATCCCAGTATTTTGCAACATACATGAGTTCGGTCCTTCAATGTGTATAACCACATCTTCAACCTGTTCATGGCTAGATCACTCGATTTCGGGTCTTATAAATATAACTATATATTCTATTAAAATTTGTTTTTACTATGCCTATATCTAACGACTTAAGCTTGCTATATTTATAAACTCGCTGACCCATTATGCAAAAGGTACGCCATTACAATATTATATTGCTATGACTGCTTATAGACATTCCGTTTTAGGTTCTATTTCACTCCTATTTGGTTCTTTTCACCTTTCCTTCACAGTACTTGTGCACTATCGGTTATTGATGAGTATTTAGGCTTAGATGGTGGTCCACCTATTTTCAAACAAAATTTCACGTGTTCCGTTTTACTTTTTATTTAATAAAATATCTATTTATACAGGGCTTTCACCTTCTTTGGCAAGATTTTCCAATCTTTTTTAATTTTATTTTTATTAAATTGCCTTTTTCCATATTCGTTCGCCACTACTAACAGAATCTCGGTTGATTTTTATTCCTTTAGCTACTTAGATGTTTCAGTTCGCTAAGTTTTTAATAATGGTCTATGTTTTTACCATTATTTACTATTTTTATAGTGGGTTTCCCCATCGGATATTTATGGATCTTTTTATTTTATATAATCACCATAACTTTTCGTATTTCTATTTACGTCCTTTATTTTCTCTCAATACCTAGGCATCCACGAAATGTCCTTTTTTTACCTTATTTGTTTTTTATATGTTCTTTTTATTTTTTACACTATTTTTATATTTGTTTGGAAGTGGACTTGAACCACTGACTGCAGAATTTTCAGTCCTGTACTCTAACCAACTGAGTTATCCAAACCCTCTTTATTATTTATATCATTCAAATTTATGCATTTATTATATTGTAGTTCATTGTATTCTTTTATTATTTTTAATATTTTTATAAAAAATATAAATAAAATAATATTTAATTAAATTTAAATAATATCTGCGGATAAAGGGACTTGAACCCTTAATATTCTGCTTGGAAGGCAACTGATTTACCAATTAATCTATATCCGCCAAATATCTTTATATAAATAGAACATGTTATCTATCTAATATATATTTATATATTTTATACATCATATATACTATTTTTATTCTTTTTTAAAATAATATGAAAATCAATTTGTTTTAAATTAAATAATTTCACAACTTAAATAATACTCAAAATAAGGATCATCTATAATAGAAAGAATTCTATTAATAAAATTAATGTATAAATAAATAAAAAATTAAACAAATAAAAGGATAAGTATATATAATAAATAAAAGATATATAAATAAACTAACTATATTTATCATATCAAAGATATTATTATTTATTAATGAATTAAGATATAAAATCATCGGAATATTAATTATAATATTAAAAATAAAAATAAATATATTTTCATATTGTATATTAATAGTAATTATAGATAATAATACATTGGTGAATACAATAATTAAGGTAAAAACAATATAACTAAATAAAAGTATATAAAAATCATGATTATTTATATTAAAAAATAATAAACTTATAGATATAAATAAACATAATGGGATCATTATAAAAAACCAGTATAATATTGATTTTAAAAAAATAAAAAATTGAAATTGAATATGAGATAGAAGATATAATTCAAGTATTCCATTTTTTTTATATAAAATAAAAAAATAAGAGGAAGAAAGAACTGTAGTCAATATAAAATTAATGTTAATTACGGAAATATTCAATATTAATTTTGAATTGGGATCAAAATTAAATATAAAAAGACAGATTAAAATTAAATAAAATAGATAGAATAAATAAAAATATCTATAGTGATAAATAATATATTTAATTTCTTTATTTAATAAATAAAAAATATTCATAAAAAAGGTATAAATATGCTTGGTAAGAATCGAACTCACAACATTTAGATTCGTAGTCTAATGCTCTATCCATTTGAGCTACAAGCATAATAAATTGGAGTAAAAGGACTCGAACCTTTGCATACTGACGTCAAAAGCCAGCGCCTTACCAACTTGGCTATACTCCATTAAATAGGCGAGTAAAGGGATTTGAACCCTTGACATCCAAAGTCACAGTTTGGCACTCTAACCAATTGAGTTATACTCGCCATAAAAAGAAATTTTACGTAAAAGAATTAATCTACGTAAATATAAAATTAAAATTAAAATAAAAATTAATAAAAATGCTAAAATCATATATATTATTGGTATTAACATTGATATATGTATATTTGAATTATATTGTGAAAGACTTGAAGGTTGATGTAATGTATTCCACCATTCAACTGATAATTTTATTATTGGTATATTAATTAATCCTATTAAAATAAATATTGAAGTGATTGTTGAATTTTTAATTTTATTATTTGAAATATTATTTATAAAGATATTTATTAAATAAATAAAAAAAAGAACCAATACAGAAGTTAGTCTGGCATCCCAAACCCAATATGTCCCCCACATTGGCTTACCCCATAAAGATCCTGTTATTAATGTTATAGATGTAAATAATATACCAATTATTAAGCCAGTTTTAGTAAATATATCTATTAATGGATTTTTAGTAATTAAGAATATTAATGATGTTAAAGATATCAATATATATATTAATATCGATAACCATGCTGAAGGAACATGTATATAAATTATTAGATAATTATCACCTTGTTGTATATCTGTATCGATAATTTGCAATATTAAATAAAATGTTGCTATTATTAGGATTATTATTGTACATAAAAAGAAATATATAAAATTATTAGTATTACCTAATAATTTTATTGGTTTCGAATAATCATAGTAGTTATTTTTTTTCATATATAAATGTATTATTTAAATATATATTATTGTGTTTTAACAATAAATGGTGTCTATTATTAATTATTTATTTTATTTACAAATTTAGTTAATAAAGGTAATTTAGAAGATGCATAATTCAGTGCTTCTTTTGCTTCAATTAAAGAAATAGAATCAATTTCAAATAAAACACGACCAGCTTTTACTTTAGTTATCCAAAATTCATTAGCACCTTTACCTTTACCCATACGTACTTCTGCTGGTTTACGACTAACTGGTATATCTGGAAATACTCTTATCCATATTTTAGCAATACGTTTTGTTTTACGTATTATTGCTCTACGTACGGCTTCTATTTGACGTGATGTTATTTTACCTGCTTCTATTGTTTTTAATCCATATTTTCCAAAATTTAATGTATTACATCTTATTGAAATTCCTTTTGGTAAATGACCTTTTTGCGCTTTTTTATATTTAGTGTATTTTGGTTGAAACATTCTTTATATTTTTATATTTCTATATATTATTTTATTAATATTTATTTATTATTTACCATCTATAATGAATATATGTTCTATTGGCTTCTGCTTTACGATGTATTTCATCTTTTTTTTTATATACAGAACCTTTTTGTTCATATGCATTTATTATTTCAATATATAATTTATTTATTAAAGATTTATCTATACGAGAATCAACAGCATCAATTAACCATTTGATAGCTAAATTCGTTTGTCTTTTAAGTGATACTTCAAAAGGTATTTGATAGGATATACCAGCTATTTTTATATTTTTTAATTCAAGTGTTGGTTCTATATTTTGAATTGCTTTATTTAGAATTTGGATAGGATCCATTTTTTTTTTTATTTTTATTAATTTTAAACATTTGTATATATTTTTTTCTATTATTGATTTTTTACCATGATTCATTAATACATTAATCAATTTTGATATTATTTTATTTTTAAAGATTGGATCTTTATATTCGTTATTTATAATTTTCATTTGATATTTGTAATTGTATATATTATTTTCTTTTTTTTTTTATTTTTAATATGAGTTATATAGCCTTAATTTTCTTATTTATTTTATTTTTATTTATTAAAAGAATAATTGTGAAGTATCAATGATCATTCTTATTGTCTCAACATTATTTTTGTATATTAATATATATTAATTAATATTATTGATTAATGCATCAAAACAATATATATAACATAAAATTAAATGAAATATGACTTATTTTAATGACATCATAGGAGATATGTTAACTAAAATACGTAATGGCTATAGATCTAATATATTATCAATAATTCATATAAATTCTATTCAATGTAATAAAATTTTAGATATTTTATATGAAGAAGGGTATATCAGGGGTTATAAATTAATTAATAATAATCACATAGAAATAATGTTAAAATATATAAATGGTAAACCAACAATTAATCAAATAATTAGAATATCTAAACCTGGACGTAGAATATATTATTCAGTTGAAGAAATTAAAGAACTTATAACTAATAATCAAAATATTTGTTATATTGTTTCAACATCAAAAGGAATAATATCTTCTAAAAAAGTAATCGAATATAATGTTAGTGGAGAAATATTATGTAAAATAATATAAAGAATTGGATAGATATGATAATTTATATATTTATATTAATTAAAAATGAATATTGAAATATTAGAAAAAGGATTAAAATATCAATTTATACATAGAAAAAAAAATAATTTTAATCAAAAAAAAATGAATCTACATAAATACAACACTAATTACTCAAATTTTAAAAATAAATTAACAATTAATGAAATAGCTTTAAATTATAAAATAATAAGTGAATTATTTATAAGTGAACCATTAACGATGAATTCAATTTTATATATTTGTAAATAAAATAAATAAATAAAATTAAAAATAATATATATCTAAATAACAACTAATTCAACATTAAAAAATATAAAGAAATATTTAAAATAACAATAAATGCTGGACAAGCAAGCGCAACACCGCCTATTGGACCAATGTTAGGACAACGTGGCATAAATATAATGGAATTTTCAAAAGAATTTAATAATAATACAAAACATTATAAAGAAGAAACATTGATACCTGTAAATATAATTTTAAACAAAAATCGTAGTTTTAATTTAAAAATAAATAAACCGATAACATCATATTTCTTAAAAAAAATAACAAATATAAAAAAAGGGAGTTCACAAGCAAAACATAACACGATTGCTAATATTAAAATACAAGATATTTATGAAATCGCTTCATTATTAAATAAAAATAATAAATTACAATTAAAAAATATATGTAAAACATTAATAGCCTCTGCTAATTCATTAGGTATAAAAATTATATAAATGGAGAGATGGCTGAATGGTTAAAGCGTTAGTTTGCTAAACTAATAACGGAAACGTTATATGGGTTCAAGTCCCATTCTCTCCGATGGGAAAATAGCTTAGTTGGTTAGAGCACAGGCTTGTCACGCTTGAGGCCGCGGGTTCGAGTCCCGTTTTTCCCGTATTTGATTAAAAATAAGAAATATGTTGACCGTAATATTTCCTATATATTTTTTTAGTTTTATATATATTATATTTTAAAATTTAAATTAATTGCTATTTAATACTAAATTATTTCGTTTTAATAATTTTATTTAAATATTTTTTAGGTATTTTATAGAAATTACCGTAGTATAAGAATAATTCACGTATTATGAATTTATATATTGATAAAGAGTATCTATATTCTTTATATTTAATATAATTGAATAGCATAATGTAAATATCATTATTTTTATTTAATATATAATTATATATAAATGTAATAAATAATACAGGTATATAATATATGTAAATATAAAGAATATATAAAAATAAAATAATATCTATATGTAATGATACATATAAATCATATATAATGATATTATTAAGTGATGAAGTATATCTATTATATATAGAATAAATATTATTAATATTAATAGAATTAAACACACTTTGTATATTATCTTTGAATTCTTTGATAAAATTGTTAATAATATCATAAGAATCAGTGTTGTCAAACGTACTAACATCTCCGAAATTATAACAAGTTATAAAAAAATTATTATTTTCTTTGATAATAATAGGGCTTAATTCATTAAATTTATTTTTTATTTGTAAGATTCTACTAAATAAGGATGCTTTTACAACATCTGAAAGTAATGTAACGGCTAATATTATAAATAATATAAAACATATTGCAACTAAAACTTCTTCATTTAAAATAAATATTCCTTTATATGTTAATATAAATACAATTATAAATGCAAATATAGAAATAATATTGATTAAATTATATCCTGAATAAAATAACATAATTAAATATAAAACTCTCTAAGTAGGAATCGAACCTACGACAAAATGATTAACAGTCATTCGCTCTACCAAACTGAGCTATTAGAGATATTATTAAAAATATATAAAATAACATATATATATATAAGAAAAAAGATGATAGATCTAATAAAATATTTATATATAATAATCATTCTATTTGTATTAGGTATAAGTGGTACATATCTAAACCGTAAAAATATAATAATAATGTTAATGTCAATAGAATTAATATTACTTGCTGTAAATTTAAATTTTATAATATATTCGATCTATCTTGATGATTTTATAGGTCAATTATTTGCATTATTTATATTAACTGTAGCAGCTGCAGAATCAGCTATTGGTTTAGCAATATTAGTTGTATTATATTATGTAAGAGGAACAATAGCGGTTCAGTTTATGAATCTTATAAAAGGTTAATAAAAATAAATAAATAAAAATAAATAAAATATGGATTAATGGGCCTAAGTGGACTTGAACCACTGACTTTACACTTATCAGGCGTATACTCTAACCAACTGAGTTATAGGCCCCATAGTTTGTATAAGATATAAATATAAAATTATATCTTAAAAATAAAAATAAATAAAAAAAGTAATAAAGGGTATATAGCTCAGTAGGATAGAGCATTGGACTTTTAATTCAATGGTCTTGGGTTCAAATCCCAATATACCCAAAAGAAAGCTCGCTTGGTGAAATTGGTAGACACGGCAGACTTAAAATCTGCTTATATTATCGGTTCAAGTCCGATAGCGAGTATTAAAATTAATGTAAATTTATAGAATCATTTAAATAAATACAAGTTGATACTGTAAATACATACGCTTGTAACATTGCTATTCCTAATTCAAGACCAGTAATTAAAAAAACAACGATTAATGGTACTAATTGAATAAAATAAAATATTCCACCTACAGATAACATTGTCCATGCAAATCCAGCTAATATTTTTAATAATGAGTGTCCCGACATCATATTAGCAAATAAACGTATAGCTAAAGAAAATGCACGTGATGTATATGAAATTAATTCTATTACTACTAAAAATGGAGCTAATACAGTAGGTGATCCTGCTGGTAAAAAAAAACTAAAAAAATGTATACCATGGTGCATAAATCCAATTATAGTTACACCTATAAAAATAGATAATGATAAAAAGAAAGTAACAATAATATGACTTGTAACAGTAAAACTATATGGAATCATACCTAATAAATTACATGCTAATATATATATAAATAAAACAAAAATAAAAGGAAAATATTTATTACCTTTATTACCTATATTTTCATAAACTAAAGTATATACAAATTCATAAAGACTTTCAATAAATGCTTGTTTACGTATAGGTATTATTTTATTATTTAATATAGCATTATTAAATGATATTATTAAAAAGAAAAGAACAATTAACATCATAATTGATGAATTTGTAAGTGATATGTTCATATTAAATATTTCTAATGGAATAATAGATATAATTTGAAATTGTTCAAGAGGTGATAAAATCATTTTTAATTAATTTATTTATTAATTATCTTATTAAAGATTAAGTTATCGCTGATGTTAAAATATTATAACATTTTGGTTATATTAAAAACAAATTTATTAATAAAAAATGAAAAAGTTATATCTTTCAGTACCAAATTAAGTTAATTTATTTATAACATTAAAAACATAGTATATATAAAAGAAAATATAAATATACTTAATCAAATTAACACTAACTTAATAACATTCTTAATAAAAATTCTAATATTAATTTCAATAATATATTCATAAATAATAAATATTTTAAATAATTCAATATTAACAATGCAACTATTTATATATACCCTAATATATAAATAACAAAAAGTAAATCTTAATTAAATAGATATAAATATCTATATAAAAAGTAATATATATCAAATAAATAATTATAAATGATTTTTTTTATTTTAAATATAATTTTAAAAATATTAGCAATAATAGTACCATTATTAATTGCAGTTGCATATCTAACATTAGCTGAACGTAAAATATTATCAGCAATACAAATACGTAAAGGTCCAAATATAATAGGATTTTATGGAATATTACAACCATTAGCAGATGGTTTAAAATTATTATTAAAAGAAACAATATTACCGAATCGTGCAAATTTAATTATATTCCTAATAGCGCCAGTAATTACATTTTCTTTAAGTTTAGTAGCATGGGCGGTTATACCATTTAATGATAATGCTGTATTAGCTGACTTAAATATAGGTATTTTATATCTTTTAGCTATTTCTTCTTTAGGTGTATATGGTATTATTACCTCAGGATGGTCAAGTAATTCTAAATATGCATTTCTTGGTTCATTACGTTCAACAGCACAAATGATATCTTATGAAGTATCTATTGGTTTAATAATTATTTCAGTATTAATATGTAGTGGTTCTTTAAATCTTAGTGTTATTGTTAATTCACAAAAATATATTTGGTATGTTGTACCATTATTTCCATTATTTATTATTTTTTTTATATCAATACTTGCAGAAACAAATAGACCTCCTTTTGATCTTCCTGAAGCAGAAGCTGAGTTAGTTTCTGGATATAATGTTGAATATTCTGCGATGGGATTTGCTTTATTTTTCTTAGGAGAATGTGCAAATATAATATTAATGAGTAGTTTATGTACTGTTTTATTTTTAGGTGGTTGGTTATCATTTTTACCATATCTTCCTAATATAATATCATTTGCGATAAAAGTTTTATTTTTAGTGTTTTTATTTATATTTGTACGTGGCGCTTATCCACGTTATCGTTATGATCAATTAATGAGATTAGGATGGAAAATCTTTTTACCTATATCTTTAGCATTTGTTTTATTTATTTCTGGTTTATTACTTTCTTTTGATTATATTATTTAATATTTGCCAAATGTCAGAATTGAACTGACGACTTATTGATTACAAATCAATCGCTCTACCAAACTGAGCTAATTTGGCTTTATCTTTTTAAAGTATTTTTCAATATCTTTAAAGTAATATATCAATATTATAAATTCATAAATTATAATTACGAATATTGATATTAATATCATACTGATAATATCTGGTGGTGTTATTAAAGAAATTATTAAAATAATATATATATATATATAATTACGTTTATTGTTTAAATTTTTTATATTAATTATATTTAATTTTAATATCATTAAAATTAAGAGTGGAAATAAACTACATATTGAAATGATAAATATAATAAATAAATAGTTATTCACATATTCATTAATTTTTGCTAATAATAATAAACTATATAACATAGTTTGTTTTGTTTGTTCTAATTTAATGAAATATGAATAAATAATAGGCATTATAAAAATATAAAACACAAGATTATTTATGATAACTAAGCATATAGCTATTATTAAGTTATTAATTATTAATTTAATTTCATATTTATATAAACCTTGAATTAAGAATAATAATATATTTATAATAATTGAAAATAATATAAAATATATTGAAATATATAATACTACGTTTATATAAGTACTAAACATTTCTGTTATTGAAGTATAAATAAAATTATTAATATGTATGGTATCTATTGGTCTTGATATTAAATATATTAATTCATCAATATAATTAAAACATAAAATAATATTGATACAAAATACTAATATTATATAAATAATTCTTTGTTTTAATTCATTGATATGATCTTTTATCGGTATATTAATTAACATATTTAATTATAATTATTGTATAATATATATATGTTATTTTCATTGATATTAATATATTTTTATTTAAATTAACATTATTTCACTTAAATCCTTTATATTAATTATTATTTAATATCCTTATAACCAATAAATTATTATGTAATATAGCTTTAGGGATATTGAAAAATATATATTATTTTTAATATTTAATTTTATTTATTAATTAAAAAGTAAATAAAATTAAAAACGCCGTCATTGATGCAAATAAAGCAATCGCTTCAGTTAAAGCAAAACCTAATATAGCATAAGCAAATAATTGTTTTTGTAAAGAAGGGTTACGAGCCATTGCATTAATTAAAGCTGCAAATACAGTACCTATTCCTGCACCTGCACCTGCTAATCCAATTGTAGCTAATCCAGCACCTATTAATTTAGAAGATTGTAATAACATATTTTATTTATTTTTATTTAATAATCTTATTTTATTATTTTATTACATTTATTAATAATTCATAAAGGCTTTATTCCTTTAATTCAAATAAATAATTAATAAATCATAATTTACTTATTTATTGAAGCATATTTATTATATTTTATTATATTGTATTGTATTGTATTTAAATATACTATATTTATAAATATTAAAAATAATAACATATTAATATATTATTAATATATTTATAATATATTATTATTCATAATATCGTAAGCTATTTATAATATTATAGTGAACGATATATCAACTAACATATCTCAATTATAAAAGTAACATTTTATATATACATAATGTTATATATAACAAATATTATTCATGATGAATAATGCTATAAGCTATATTACAATTTACATATATTGTCATATATAAATGAATATTATTATTATATATAATATCATTAATATAAAAAGGACTATATGTGTGATATTTATATTGATATAATATAAAAATATGATGAATTTAAATATTATTTATATATTTATGAATTAATATTTATATATTATTTTATATAATGAAGATCAAAAGGATAATATTAACGAACTAAAGAATAAATATAAGATTCAAATTTAGCTAAGAAAGGAATGATAATGATAAAATAAGCAAAATAAAAAATAGTAGCGATTTGTCCAATTTGAATATAAGGAGTTTCTACAACATTACCACCAATCCATCCTAAAATTAATGTATCTACCACAAATAACCAAAAGAATGGTCTATATAATGGACGAAACCAAGCACTACGTATATTAGATGTATTTAATAATGGTAATAATAATAATATTAATATTGCTGCAAACATAGCTAATACACCTCCTAATTTATCAGGTATTGAACGTAATATAGCATAAAAAGGTAAATAATACCATTCAGGAACTATATGAGGAGGAGTTACCATTGGATTAGCTTGTATATAATTATCAGGATGACCTAATGTATTAGGATAAAAAAATACAAAAGTAGCAAAAAAAGAAATGAATATAATTAAACTGAAAATATCTTTAACTGTATGATATGGATGAAATGCTAAATAATCATTTAATGTACGTATTCCTAGTGGATTATTAGATTTAGGTAAATGTAAAATAACCATATGTAGTCCAGATAATGCAGCTATTATAAATGGTAAGAAATAATGTAAACTAAAAAATCTATTTAATGTTGCATTGTCTACACTAAAACCTCCCCATAATAAATATACGATATGTTCTCCAATTACTGGAAATGCCGAGAATAAATTAGTAATAACAGTTGCTCCCCAGAAACTCATTTGTCCCCATGGTAATACATATCCAAGAAATCCAGTAGCCATTGTACATAAATATATAATTACACCAATAGACCATACCATTTGTCTTGGATATAAATATGATCCATAATATAATCCTCTAAACATATGTATATATAATACAATAAAAAACATTGAAGCACCATTTGCATGTATATATCTTAATAACCATCCATAATTTACATCTCTCATTATATGTTCTACGCTAATAAATGCTAGATTAATGTTAGGAGTATAATGCATTACTAAAAAAATACCTGTTATTATTTGTATTACTAAACATAAACCTGCTAATGAACCAAAACTCCAAAAATATGTTATAGTTGTTGGAGTTGGATAATTTCCTAACATTGCGTTCACTTGTGATAGTATTGGGTTTGTTTTTATAATTCTCATTTTAAGTTATGTTTAATTTTTATATGTTATTTTATCAAAATAATTTATAAATTATTATGCTTGTAAACCTCCCCACCAATAAACCGTTACAAATAAAAATAACCATACTACATCTACAAAATGCCGATACCAGGCTGCTGCTTCAAATCCAAAATGATGTTTAGAAGTAAAATGATATTTAATTAGACGAATTAAACATACTATTAAAAATGATGTTCCTATTATTACATGTACACCATGAAATCCTGTAGCCATATAAAATGTAGATCCATAAATACCATCAGATATACTAAATGTTGCTTCAACATATTCAACTATTTGTAATACAGTAAAACTAAGACCAAGAATTACAGTTAAAGCTAATGAAATAATAGCTTCTTTACGTTGACCAGCAAGAATAGCATGGTGAGACCATGTAATCGTTACACCAGATAATAATAATATTAATGTATTTAATAATGGTACTTCCCAAGGATTAAATACATTAATACCCATTGGAGGCCAAACAGCACCAATTTCAATATTTGGCGCTAAGCTAGAATTAAAATATGCCCAAAAAAATGCTACGGAAAATAAAACTTCTGATAAAATAAATAATATCATGCCATAACGTAATCCAATTTGTACTACAGTTGTATGATGTCCTTCAAATGTAGCTTCTCTAATAACATCACGCCACCAAACAAACATTACATAAAATACACATATAAACCCAAATAATAATATTAATGATCCATAATTATAATTATGCATTGACATAGCAGCTCCTAATGCTGTTATAAATGCTGATATTGCACCCATTAATGGCCAAGGGCTAACATCCACTAAATGATATGGATGATATGATTGACTTTTTAATATTGATTTTAGTATTTTCATTAATTTTATATATATAAAAATATATATTGTTTTATTTTTATTTCATTATATTTTAATATTAAATAAATATATGAATAGATTACATAAAACATTAATATGATATATAAATTATATTTTAATTAATTCTTTCATTAAATATAATATCCCCTACGAGATTTGAACTCGCATTTATGCCTTGAAAAGGCACTGTCCTAACCGATTAGACGAAAGGGACAATATTATGAATATTAATGGAAAAGACAGGATTCGAACCTGTGATGTATTAAATACAACAGATTTACAGTCTGCCGCCTTGAACCACTCGGCCACTTTTCCAAATAATCAGGAGAGAAGGGACTTGAACCCTTAACCGATGACTTTGGAGGTCATAATTCTACCAATTAAACTACTCTCCTTTGAAGGCTTGAGACGGAATTGAACCGTCATTATTAGATTTGCAGTCTAATACATTACCGTTTATGTTATCAAGCCAACAAAAAAAATAACATAAATGAATATGAATATGAATATAGATTATATTTAAATTAAAGAAAAAATATTTAAATAGATAAAAATAAAGCTAATTGATGTGTATATACTAAAATAGGAGAAGCAAATATAAAGAAAAATAAAATAAAGAAAAATGTAATGGCTATAAGATAAGATAATTCAACATTAATTGGTTTTAAATATATCCATATAGAAGATTTGTCAAAATACATAATACGAATTATATATATATAATATACAGCAGCGATTACACTTGTAAAAATACCAATAAATGTAAGTAAATACATAGAAGAATTAATTGCTGAAGAAAATATATATAATTTACTAAAAAATCCAGCTAAAGGAGGTATACCAGCCATAGAAAATAAAATAAATGCAATTGTTATTGCTAATATTGGATTATTTTTAGACATATTTATAAATTCATAAATATATTTAACTTCAATATTATTTTTTTTGCTACGTAAAGAGATTACACAAGAATAAATATTTATAGTCATAATCATATATATAATTAAATATAATAAAGAAGCTTGAATTGATTCAACTGATGAAGTTACAATACCGATTAATATATAACCTATATGACCTATTGCACTATATGCTAATAATCTAATTATTTTAGTTTGATATAATGCAGCAATACTTGCTAAAATCATAGATAAAATAGAAGATATGATAAATAAATTATTTAAATAAAAAATAACATCATAAAAAGTATATATAAATAAACGTAATAATAAAGATAATAATACTATTTTAGGTGTTATTGCAAAAAATGCTGTTATTGATAAAGGAGCACCTTCATATACATCAGGTAACCACATATGAAATGGTACTGCACCTATTTTAAATAAAAATGCAATAAGTATTAATAAGATCGAGATATATATACCAAAATATTCAATTATATTAAAATTATCAACAAATAATTTATAAAACTGTTCTATATTTGTAATACCTGTAATTCCATATAATATTGAAAATCCTAATAATAAAAATCCAGATGCAAATACACCAACAATAAAATATTTGAAACTTGCTTCTGTAGAATATTCAGAATTACGTTTCATCGATGCTAATACATAAAATGATAAACTTTGAAGTTCTATTGATAAATATAGTGATATTAAATTATATGAACTTGTCATTAGTAACATTGCAATAGTTGAAAATATTATTAAAATTATATATTCAAAATTATTTATTTTTTTATATTTTACGTAATCTAAGGATATTAATATCGATGCTAATGTTCCTAATAACACTATTATTTTTATTATATTTATAAAATTATCAACAATAAATGTATTATTGAATGTTATTATATTTATAAAAGGATTATTATATATTAATAGTATTGATATTAATAACATATATATTGATAATATACTTATATTACGTATCATAACAAAACGATTTGTTATTAGCGATGTACTGTTTATTACTCCATATAATAATAGTATTGATATTGATATTATTAAATATATCTCTATAGTTAATGATTGAAATGTATTTTCAAATAACATGAATTATTTTATTTATATATATATTATTTTGATAACCTTATTAAATGTATTTAATTACATTTAAATATATAAAACCATATATTATTACCAATAATAATTTATTTTTTTTTTTTATTTTTATAAAGATATAATTGCCTTGTTAATGCAAATTCACCAAATTTATGTCCAATCATATCACTTGTTATTATTCTTGTTATGAATGTTTTACCATTATATATATTTACCTTTTTATTAATAAAAAAGGGATATATAATAGATCTTCTTGAATATATATTTATAATTTTTTTATTACTATTTATAATCTTAAATAGATGATTATCTATGAAAGTGTTTTTCCATAAAGAACGATTCATATGTATTTATTAATGTATTGATATATATATTATTATATAAAAATAAAATTATTTATTTAAATGACTATTAATCCAATTTATATATTCATCTAAACTAACAGCTTCAACAACAATAGGCATAAATCCGTGATTTACTCCACAAATTTCAGAACATTGTCCATAATATACACCTTCTCTTTGCACAAATAATGATACTTGATTTAATCTTCCTGGGATAGCATCAATTTTAACTCCGAAAGAAGGTATAGTCCAGCTATGTATTACATCAGTTGAAGTACCTATTAATCTAATGTATGTATTAACAGGTATTTTTATACGATTATCAACATCTAATAAACGTAATTGTCCTTCTTGAAGAGAATCTTCAGGAAGCATATAACTATCTATAATTAATGATTCTTTATCATATACATTATAGTCAGAATATTCATATGTCCAATACCATTGATGACCAATAGCTTTTATAGTCATTGCAGGATCAATTAATTCATCCATTGAATATAATAATGCAAATGAAGGTATAGCTATTAACATTAATATAATGGCAGGAGTAATAGTCCATATTATTTCTAATGTTGTGTTATGTGTATATTTTTTAGGTTGTAATAATAATCTCGGTTGTACATTATTATATAATTTTGGAGTCCAATAAAACCAAGATGGTGATAATTTTGATGTTTTAGCACTAAATAACCATAATATTCTAATAATAATCCAAGTAACAGTAGTTAATACTAAAATTAAATAAAAAAATACTTCATTATGTAAATCTACAATACCTGCGAATATTGGTGTAGCAGCATCTTGGAAACCTATTTGGTTAGGTACAATGGCATCAGTATAACAAATATTTAGATATAAATTTTTAAATAACATATTAACAAATAAATAATCTATATATTATATTATATTCTATAACTAATCTAATTCAATCATATTAAAAAAAATAAAAAAGAATAAAAAGAATCCAGATAAAAAATAATCTAAAATCTATAAAAAAGAAAAAATTAAAAAAGAAAAAAATAAGGAATAAAGATATAGCAATAAAAAATATAAAAATATAATGATATATATAACCAGATTGAAATTTACTTAATTTAGAAGTAGATGATTGAATTAAAGTAGCTAATCCAAAAGGACCAAATAATTCAATAAATCCACGATCAAATAATTTAAAAGAAATATTATAACCAAAAGATAATAATGTACGAACAATATAAGAGTTATATACAATATCAAAATAATATTTTTTATTGAAAAAAGTATATAAAGAAATACCAATAGATGATATATTAAATATATATAAATATTTATAAGAATAATGATATATAAGATAAGATAATGATGCACCTAAAATACTAAAAAGAACAGGAATCGATTTAATATAATATGGAAGGAATTCTGATTGTAATATTAATATATTTTGAGGTAATGTAAATAATGCATTTCCCCAAAAATTAGTACCAATACCAATAATCATATCCTTAAATAAATATCCTATAAAAATACTTCCTAAACCTAATAAAAATAATGGTATCATCATTAAAAATGGAGCATCATGTATAGTATTGAATACATATTTAAATGCATTTGTTTTATTAAAGAATGTTAAATATATTAATCTAAATGAATAAAATGAAGTAAAAAAAGCAGATAATGTACCTAACCAATATGAAAAACTAGAATAAACATGGAAATTAGCAAAAGCTAATTCAAGTATAACGTCTTTAGAATAAAAACCTGTTAAAAAAGGAATACCCATTAATGATAATGAACCTATTAATATTAATACATATGTAAATGGAAGTATTTGTACAAGACCACCCATTTTTCTCATATCTTGTTCATCAGCAATCGCATGAATAACGGATCCAGCACTTAAAAATAATAATGCTTTGAAAAATGCATGATTCATTAAATGAAATAAACTAACAGAATAACTTGATAAACCACATGCAAAAATCATATAACCAAGTTGACTACATGTTGAATATGCAATAACTCTTTTTAAATCATTTTGAAGAACACCTGTTGTAGCAGCAAAAAATGCTGTTATTGCACCTATAATTGTAATTATAATTAAAGCATTTTGTGTAAATTCTAATAAAAATGAACTTCTAATAATCATAAATACACCGGCTGTAACCATAGTTGCTGCATGTATTAAAGCAGATACTGGTGTAGGTCCTTCCATAGCATCAGGTAACCATGTATGTAAACCGATTTGTGCAGATTTACCTATAGCACCAATAAATAATAATAAACTAATAAGAGTTAATGCATCTACTTCAACATTAAAAAATATTAAATTTATATTAAATAAATAATAACAACTTGCATAAACAACTGAATAATCTATTGATTTAAATACAAAGAATATAGCCATTATACCTAAAGCTAATCCAAAATCACCAACTTTATTAACAATCATTGCTTTTATAGCAGCTTTATTTGCTTGTATTCTTGTAAACCAAAAATTAATTAATAAATATGAAGAAACACCTACTCCTTCCCATCCAATAAACATTTGTAAATAATTATTTGAAGTAACAAGAACTAACATGGCAAAACTAAATATTGAAATATATGTAAAAAATCTTTGAATGTGTGGATCATTAGACATATATTCAATTGAATATATATTTACTAATGTTGCAATACTTGTAACTACAATTAACATTGAAACTGTTAAACTATCAAATAACAATCCATAATTTAAATGTAATAATCCAGAATCTATCCATTTAAATCCTGTTATATAACAAGGACTTCCTATTATACCTACTTCATAAAAAACGATAATAGATAAAATAGCACTTATTAGTAAACATGTTGTTGTTAATATTTGTGATCCTTTTACTCCTATATATCTACCTGCTATACCTGTTATAGTTGCTGCTATTATTGGTAATGTTATTATTGTTAAATACATAAATAAATATTTATATAAATATATATTATTTTTTAATAAATTAAATAATTAAATATATTGATCTAATAAAGAAAGTACTGATAAATGCATATAATTTAAAAATAAATTAGGATAAATACCCATAACAAATATTAAAAATACAAATGGAACTAAAATTACAAATTCACGTAAATATAAATCATTAAATGGATTTATATAATTAATATTTATATTACCAAATGCCACACGATTATATAACCACATTGCATATGCTGCACCTAATATAGTACCTATAGATGCTAAGAAACAAATAGACGTATTATTTTGGAAAAGTGCTAATAAAATTAAAAATTCTCCAATAAAACTACTTGTTGTTGGTAAGCTTATATTTGCCAATGTAAAAAATAAAAATAATGCACTAAAAATAGGCATTGTTAATGTAATACCACTATAATATTTAATTATTCTTGTATGATGACGATCATATAAAATACCTATACATAAGAATAATGCACTTGAAACAAAACCATGACTTAACATTAATAATATACTACCTTCTATAGCTTCAATATTTAAAGAAAATAAACCAAGTGTTACAAAATTCATATGTGCTACAGAAGAATATGCTATTATTTTTTTTAAATCGATTTGTCTTAAAGTTGTAAGAGATGTATATATAATAGCAATTACACTTAAAGTATATATTAAAGGAATAAAATAAACATTCGCATCAGGAAATAATGTTAACGAGAAACGTAAAAACCCATAAGTACCTAATTTTAATAATATACCTGCTAATATCACTGATCCTGCTGTTGGTGCTTCTACATGGGCTTCTGGTAACCAAATATGTACTGGTATCATTGGTACTTTAACCGCAAATGAACAAAAAAAAGCAAACCATAATATTAATTGACGATTATAACTAAATTCTGTTATTAATAATATTTTAAAATCAGTAGTACCTGTATCAAAATATATTAATAATATAGCTAATAACATTAATAATGAACCTAATAATGTATATAAAAAGAATTGCATTGCTGCATGTATTTTTCTTTCACGTGCACCCCAAATACCTATTATTAAGAACATCGGTATTAATACACTTTCAAAAGATATATAAAATAATAATAAATCTATAACAGCAAAAACATTCATCATTAATGTTTCAAGTAATAAAAATAATATCATATATTCTTTTATATTATTTTTTACTGATTTCCAACTTGCTAAAATACATATTGGCGTTAATAATGTTGTTAATAAAATAAAAAATATTGAAATACCGTCAATACCTATATAATAATTTAAATTTAAATATGGTAATATTTCTATTTTATTTACAAATTGATATTTTGATGTAGAATTATCAAATAATATCCATAATATTATAGATAATATAAAAGTAATTATTGAAGTATTTAATGTTATTTTACGTATTTTATTTATATTATTTGTTAATATTAATGCTAGTATACCTAATAATGGGAATATTATTGTTATTAATAATATATAATCTAAAATCATTTATAATTATTTATTTGATATATATTACTTTTTATATAGATATTTATATCTATTTAATTAAGATTTACTTTTTGTTATTTATATATTAGGGTA
>JGI12420J12819_1000445_pt1 | contig 24176 bp, 39 predicted proteins | sample Passage237A_FD_12819 | JGI IMG/M metagenome (IMG submission 12819) | reverse complement strand
CGTGGACGCCGACCCCGAGGATGTGCGCCGCTGGTACATCGAGCGGTTCCTCGAGCTGCGACGCACCGCGTTCTCCCGCCCGGACTCCTACTTCCACACGTACGCGTCGCTGAGCGACGAAGCCGCGGTGGCTCGCGCGGGACAGATCTGGGACACGATCAACGCTCCCAACCTGGTGCGCAACATTGCGCCTACGCGCTCTCGCGCCCACATCATCCTGCGCAAGGGCGCGGACCACTCGATCGAGTCGGTGTCGCTGAGGAAGTTGTAGGTCACCGGCTAGTCGACGCAGTTGGTCTCGCCGCCGGACTCGTCCAACACCCGCAGCGCCAGCACACGCAACTCCTTTGGCGTCTCGTCTGAGCTGGTCGGGAACCCGTGATCTTCAAGGCACTGACGAATGGCTGGGGCCTGCGCTAACCAGTAGCGATCCCGCGTTTCTTGCGACGTCGGCTGGACGCGTCGCGGCGTTCATGCCGGTTTGTTTATATTGGCCCCGCGTGGGTCAAAGCAAGGGATCCGCAGGCCCGGTCGCAAACCGAGAGCACCTTGCCCTGGAGGCGCCTGTCGCTAGAACCAAAGGCGAAACGGCTCGGGCGTCGGCCCTTCAGCGCTTGCGCGCGACGAGCGTAAATGTCAGCGGAATCAACTCGCGCTGATGTGCGGGAAGCTCGAAGTCGCCGTCTTCGCCCTCCACCATGAACTCAGAGAACCGCCACGGCAGAGTCTTGCCCTCGTCGAAGCCGATGATCTCAAGGCCCGCGCCGAGCACCGCAGGAAGGAGCTCGCGGAACGGGTGCGGGAACTCGTAGGTGCGGGTGTTGGTGAGCTTGCCCTCTCCCGCGTACGTCTCTTCCTCGTCCCACACCTGGGCCTCGCCCGTGTCGAAGTACCGATAGACGGTCACGAGCTCTTCGCGGTTCTCGTCGAGGCCATACATCGCGGGGTGGCCGTCGCGGATGTAGAACAGGCCGCCCGGCCGCAACAGCCCCTCAATCTGCGCCGCCCAGCGGTCCAGGTCCTTGAGCCAGCCGACAGTGCCGATGCTCGTGTAGACGAGGTCGAAGGTGCGATCCGCGCCAAGCTGCTCGGTCACCGCGGCGCGAGCGTCAAGGACGTCCGTGTGCACCCACTCCGCCTCGACGCCGATGTCCGCCGCGAGCGCGGCCGCCGCGTCGAGCGCAGGCCGCGAGAAGTCCACCCCCACCACGCGGGCCCCGGCTCGCGCCAACGAGACCGTGTCGGTGCCGATGTGGCACTGCAGGTGACAGACGTCGAGACCTGCCACAGCGTCGGGCAGAAAGCGGCGCAGGGCCTCAAGGTCCACCCGCACCACCTGCGAAAGATGCGCGGGGTCGCGGCGGTAGGAATCGAGGTCATAGCCGCCGCTGGTGTGGATCTCGACGCGATCGTTCCAGTTAGCGAGGTTCGCCTCGCGGGCGGTCTCCCAGGAGACCACGGCATCGGTGCCGGTCAGTTCATCGGCCATGCCGCGAGTCTAAGCCGGGCTAGTCCCCGGACTGCGCGGCTTGGGGCCCAGGCTCGTCGTCCTCTGGGACGCTCACGCCGAGCTTCGCGAGGATGCGATCGATGAGCCAACCGAGCGCGATGCCGCCAACAACGCCAACGACGATCGACAGCAGCAGGTTGTCGATGAGCGAGGCGGCCCAGATGCCGATCGCCATCGCGTAGCTCGCCCAGATGACGGCGGCAATGAGGTCGAACATCATGAAGGCGCGGCGCGGGAAGTTCAGCGAACCGGCGGTGAGGTTCACGGCGACGCGGCCGAAGGGAATGAAGCGAGCAGCGATGATGATCGCTGCGCCGCGGTGATGCAGCGCGTGGTCGGCCCAGTCGAGCGTGCGCTGTCCCTTGGGCGAGCGGAACATGCGGAACGAGCGCAAGTGGATCTTGGTGCCCACTTGATAGGCGATCTGGTCGCCGCACCAGGCGCCCGCCGCTGCAGCGATCCAGATGAACGGCAGCAGTGGGGTGCCCGCGGTCTTCCATGCGGCCGAGGCTGCGATCACGACGGACTCCGACGGCACCACAGGAAAGATGCCGTCGATTGTGGACAGCAGGAAGATCCACAGGTAGATCCAGGCAGACTCTGTCGCGCTCAGCACCATCTCTTCGATGTTGGAGCTGAAGTGGACAACCCAGTCCCAGGCGCTCATGCGAGGCTGAGCCGCTCTCGCACCACCTGAGCCAGCTGGTCGGCGTGCCGCTGGGCGTCCTCCATCGTGGTCGCCTCGACCATGACGCGCACCAGGGGTTCGGTGCCCGACGGGCGGAGCAGCACGCGGCCACCGTCACCCAGTTCTGCCCTCGCTTTGGCGACGGCCTCGCCGAGCACGGAGTCGCTGTGGACGCGAGAGCGGTCGCAGTTGGGGACGTTGACGAGCACCTGCGGGAGCGATTCGATGCCTGCGCACAGCGCGGCGAGGGATCCCGCAACGGCCACTTGGGAGGTGAGCACCAGCGAGGTGAGGACGCCATCCCCTGTGGTTGCGTAGTCGGTGAGAATGATGTGGCCGGACTGCTCGCCGCCGAGCGTGTAGCCGCCTTCGCGCATCGCCTCGAGCACGTAGCGGTCGCCCACCGCGGACTCGATGATCGTAATGCCGGCAGCGCGCATGGCGCGGTGCAAGCCTAGGTTGCTCATCACGGTCGCCACGAGGGTGTCGTGGTACAGCGAGCCGCTCCGCTGCATCGCGAGCGCAAGCAGACCCATGATCTGGTCGCCGTTGACGACGTTGCCTTGGTGGTCCACCGCGAGGCAGCGGTCCGCGTCGCCGTCGTAGGCGACGCCAAGGTCTGCCTCCTGCTCGATCACCGCGGCGCGCAGGCCGTCAAGGTGAGTGGAGCCCACGCCGTCGTTGATGTTGAGGCCGTTGGGCTCGATGTTGATCGCGTGGACGATCGCGCCCGCGTCACGCAGGGCCTGCGGTCCCACGACGCTCGCCGCGCCATGACCCGCATCCACCACCACGCTCACCCCTGCCAGGGGGCGGTCGATGCCGGCGAAAGAAGAGACGGCGGCTACCACGTGCTCGACGTATTCGCTCGCGAGGTGGGAGGCGTCGAGGATCGAGCCCACGTCTGCGCCCGTCGGGCGATCCCACGGCTCACCAAGGCGAGATTCGATGGCCTCTTCGACAGCGTCGTCCAGTTTGTGGCCGCCGCGGGCGAAGAACTTGATGCCGTTGTCTGGCGCGGGGTTGTGGGAGGCAGACAGGACGACGCCCAGGTCGGCTTCTGTGCTTGCCGTGAGGTAGGCGATGCCTGGGGTGGGCAGGACGCCGACGTCGAGGACGTCGACACCTGCAGATGCAAGTCCGGCCGCGACAGCCGCGCTCAGGAATTGACCTGAGATGCGGGTGTCGCGGCCGATGACTGCCCGGGGGCGATGCCCGGAAAACTCGCCGCGTTCGGCAAGGACGTGAGCGGCCGCTACGGCGAGATCCACCGCAAGCTCTGCGGTGATGTCTCGGTTCGCAACGCCACGGACTCCATCCGTGCCGAACAAACGCGCCATGCGCGTGAGACTAGCGCTTCGAGTACTGAGGAGCGCGACGTGCCTTCTTGAGACCGGCCTTCTTGCGCTCGACGACGCGAGCGTCGCGGGTCAGGAAGCCAGCCTTCTTGAGGGCACCACGGTTCGCCTCGGTGTCGATCTCGTTGAGGGCACGGGCGACGCCAAGGCGCAGCGCGCCGGCCTGACCGGAGACGCCGCCACCCTTGATGCGGGCGTGAACGTCGAACTTGCCCTCGATGTCGAGCAGCGCGAACGGGGAGTTCACGAGCTGCTGGTGCACCTTGTTGGGGAAGTAGGTCTCGAGGTCGCGACCGTTGATGGTCCACTTGCCGGTTCCGGGAACCAGGCGCACGCGGGCCACGGCCTCCTTGCGACGACCAAGGCCGGCGCCGGGGGCGACGTTGGAGGCACCCTTGCCGCGAACGGGCGCGGTCTCAGTGGTGTACTCGGTGGGGGTGTCGTCTTCGACGACGTCAATCACATCTGCCACGTCAATCAATCCTTGTTCCTGCGCGCCTACTGCGCGACCTGCGAGATCTCGAACGCCTGCGGCTGCTGCGCGGCGTGGGGGTGCTCCGGGCCGGCGTAGACCTTGAGCTTGGTCAGCTGCTGGGCGGCAAGCTTGTTCTTGGGAAGCATGCCCTTGACGGCGTTCTCGATGACGCGCGTGGGGTTCTTCTCGAGCAGCTCACCGATGGGGACGGCACGCAGACCGCCCGGGAAGCCCGAGTGGCGGTAGACCATCTTGTCAGCGGCCTTGTTGCCCGTGAGAGCGACCTTCTCTGCGTTGATGACGATGACGAAGTCACCGGAGTCGACGTGGGGGGCAAACGTCGCCTTGTGCTTGCCGCGAAGCAGCGTAGCGGCCTGCGAGGCCAGGCGACCGAGGACCACGTCAGTAGCGTCAATGACGTACCAGTTCTTGGTGACGTCACCCGGCTTGGGAGTAAACGTGCGCACTGTAAAGCCTTATCTATCCTGAAGTGTGAGCGGTGACGAGTCACCGCGAGGTTCGGTCGGCGGGTCCTGCGGCGGCGAGTGGGAAGCACCGGTCCACGTGGAACGCACAACGAGGATCAATCATACCTGCGCGCGCGTATCAGGGTCAATCTGAGGTCAGGCGGCAACACGCCGGTTGATTCAGTCTACGCGGCGGATGACCGCAGTTCCTCACGCCGGCTGCGCCGCCAGAACCGAATCGAGGCGACCGCGATGGTTGCCAGCGCAGCGAGACCTGTCGCGAGCTCCCACGGCATACCAAGTGGCGAGGGCGTCCAAGGACTCGCGCCATCCGTCGCGATCGCGACGAACTCGTCAAAGGTGACCGGCCCGTCGGCGTGCTGCTGAGCCTGGCTGTCCGCGGGCACAACTCGGTCGCCCAGCACCACCCACCAGCCGGACGGCGGGTCGTAGACGACGTCTCCCGTCGGCAGCGGAAACTCGAGCCAGCCAGGGTCGCCCTCGGTGCGAAACTGCTCAACCCTGTCAATGGAGCAGGCATACGAGATCGCAGTCAGCTCGCAGTCATACGCATGGATGAGCTGCCCGTCCTGCAACGTGTGCACCGCCACGTGCTCGTCGTCCGTCGTCATGCGGTCCCCTCCCGCGTCTCACAGTACGGAGCAAACCCTGCGTCCGCACGGCAAATCGGTCCCGAACCGGTCACGATCTACTTCTGCGCTCCTCGCGAGCGCGATTTGCCGTGCGGACGCAGGCGGCGGACGCAGGCGGGCCGTGTCAGAGGGTGCGGCGTGCGCGCGTCTGCTCTGCCCGCGCCGCGAACTCGGCGTCCGGCGGGTACACGACCTCTTCGAGCGTGAGGCCGTGCGCCGGCGCGACGGACACTCCCTGCGCACGCACGCTCGACGCCGCGATCTCCTCGAGCCACGCAAGGTCGCGACGCCCATCCCCCACCGCAAGCAGCGCGCCAACAAGCGATCGCACCATCGAGTGGCAGAACGCGTCTGCGCGCACGGTCGCGGTGATGACGTCACCCTCTCGCGCCCAGCTGAGCTCTGTGAGGGTGCGGATCGTCGTGGCGCCCTCTCGGCCGCGGCAGAACGCGGCAAAGTCCCGCAGTCCAATGAGCGTGCCCGACGCTGCATTGAGGGCCTCGACATCCACCGGGCGGTCGTGGGTCAGGATCCAGCGTCGCGTCAGCGGATCCACGGCGGCGGGGTTGTCGCATACGCGATATGCGTAGCGGCGCTCGATCGCGGAGAACCGGGCGTCGAAGCCAACGGGCGCCTCTGAGACGGAATGCATACGAATGTCGTCGGGCAGCACGCCGTTGAGCCGCGACAGCAGCCCCGCGGCGGGAGTGCGATCGGAGCGTCCTGGCATCCGCGACCACGCCTCGACAGGCACGTCGACGTGAGCCTGCTGAGCGCGGGCGTGCACCCCGGCATCGGTGCGGCCGGCGACGGTGGTGCGCACAGCGTCGGCGCGAGTGACGCGGGCGAGGGCGTCCTCCAGAGTCTCCTGCACCGTGCGCAGTCCGGGCTGGGTCGCCCAGCCCGCGAAGTCGGTGCCGTCATACGCAAAGACGAGACGGGCCCGCACGACCTGTTCAGTCATGGGGCCCGCCTCGTCAGCGTTAAGAGCCAGAGTTACTTGGCGGACTCGTCGTCCGCACCCTCGGCGGGAGCGGCGGCAGACTCCGCAGTCTCCTCGACCTCCTCGGTCACGTCCTCTGCACCCTCGGCGGGGGCGTCGGCGTGAGCACCGGTCTTGGACTCCTCGGCGATAGTCTCCTCAACCGTCTCCTCGGCGACCTCCTCGGCAGGAGCGGCCTCAGCCTTCTCCTTCTTGGGGGCGGCCTTGGCGGCGGCCTTCGAGGCCTCCTTGACGACGGCCTTCTTGGCGGGAGCGCCGAACTCGACGAGCTCGATCACCGCGAGAGGAGCGTTGTCGCCCTTGCGGTTGCCGACCTTCGTGATGCGGGTGTAGCCGCCGTCACGCTCGGCGAAGCCGGGGCCGATCTCGGTGAAGAGCTTGTGGACCACTCCCTTGTCGGAGAGGAGTCCGAGCACGCGACGGCGCGAAGCAAGGTCGCCGCGCTTGGCGAACGTCACGAGACGCTCGGCGTAGGGGCGAAGGCGCTTGGCCTTGGTCTCGGTGGTGGTGATGCGACCGTGCTCGAACAGGCTCTGCGCAAGGTTCGCCAGGATCTGACGCTCGTGGGCAGGGCCGCCGCCGAGGCGGGCACCCTTGGTGGGGGTAGGCATTGTTGGATGTTCCTTACGTGGTGTGCGACTTAGTCGTCAGAGCCGGAGAAGTAGACGCCAGCGGCGGAGCGGTCGTAGTCGACAACGCCGTCCTTGAGGCTGAAGCCAAGCTCAGCGAGCTTCTCCTTGACCTCGGTGATGGACTTCTGGCCGAAGTTGCGGATGTCCATGAGGTCGGCCTCCGAGCGTGCGGTGAGCTCGCCAACCGTGTGGATGCCCTCGCGCTTGAGGCAGTTGTACGAACGCTGCGTGAGGTTCAGCTCCTCGATGGGCTGGTTGTAGTCCTCTTCGAGCGCCTCGTCGGAGTCCGAAGGGCCGATCTCGATGCCCTCGGCGAACTCGTTGAGGCCCTTGGCCAGCGAGAACAGCTCCACCAGGGTGGAACCGGCCGACGCAACGGCGTCGCGGGGCGAGATCGAGGACTTGGTCTCGACGTCGATGATGAGCTCGTCGAAGTCGGTGCGTTGCGCAACACGCGTCGCCTCGACCTTGTAGGTCACCTTGAGGACGGGCGAGTAGATCGAGTCGACGGGGATCTGGCCGATCTCCGCGTCGTAGCTCTTGTTGAGGGCAGCGGGCACGTAGCCACGGCCGCGCTCGACGGTGAGCTCCACCTCGAACTTCGCCTTCGAGTTGAGGGTCGCGATGTGGAGGTCGGGGTTGTGTACCTCGACGCCGGCGGGCGGCGCGATGTCGGCACCGGTGACGGCGCCTGCACCGGACTTGCGCAGGTACATCGTGACGGGCTCGTCGTGCTCAGACGACACGACAAGGTTCTTGAGGTTCAGAAGGATCTCGGTCACGTCCTCCTTGACGCCCTCGATCGTCGTGAACTCGTGCAGCACGCCCTCGAAGCGCACGGACGTGATCGCGGCGCCGGGGATAGAGGACAGCAGGGTGCGGCGCAGCGAGTTGCCGAGCGTGTACCCAAAGCCGGGCTCAAGCGGCTTCAGAGAGAACTGCGAGCGGTTGTCCGAAATGACCTTCTCGGTCAGGGTGGGACGCTGTGCGATGAGCACGGTTGTTTCCTTCCCGAGCATCCACTATTTGATGCTCGAACCAGCGGGGGATCCGTCCCGCCGGGTCACTATGACGTTGTGGGAGTTGGGCAGGCCCGACGCTGTGGTGACCACAGCGTCGGCCTCACCCCTGGGCGCGCCCCAGCAGGGCGCACCGAACTAGTTGCGGCGACGCTTGGGCGGGCGGCAGCCGTTGTGCGCCTGGGGGGTGACGTCCTTGATGGAAGTCACCTCGAGGCCGGCAGCCGTGAGCGAGCGGATCGCGGTGTCGCGACCGGAGCCCGGGCCCTTCACGAACACGTCAACCTTGCTCATGCCGGCCTCCTGGGCGCGGCGAGCCGCGGCCTCGGCAGCCATCTGGGCGGCGTAGGGGGTCGACTTGCGCGAACCCTTGAAGCCGACCTGGCCGGAGGACGACCAGGACACCACGGCGCCGGAGGGGTCCGTGATGGAGATGATCGTGTTGTTGAACGTGGACTTGATGTGCGCCTGACCGTGCGCGACGGTCTTCTTGATCTTCTTGCGCGGCTTGCGAGTGGGAGCGGCCATTGCTTACTTCTTCTTTCCGGCGACGGTCTTCTTGGGGCCCTTGCGGGTGCGCGCGTTGGTCTTGGTGCGCTGACCACGGACGGGCATGCCGCGGCGGTGGCGCAGGCCCTGGTAGTTGCCGATCTCAACCTTGCGGCGGATGTCTGCCTGAACCTCGCGGCGCAGGTCGCCCTCGACGGTGAAGTTGGCTTCGATGTAGTCACGGATGGCGACGAGCTGCTCGTCGGTTGCATCCTTGACGCGCAGGTCAGGGCTCACGCCAGTGGCGGCCAGGATCTGCTGGGAACGGGTACGGCCGATGCCGTAGATGTAGGTGAGCGCGATCTCCATGCGCTTTTCGCGCGGGATGTCGACGCCGACGATGCGTGCCATGTCTCTTTCTGAACTCCATCAGTAGTCGGAGGTCTGACGCTCAGGCTTCCCGCTGATGGTCTTTCTGCGGGCCTCGGCCTCCGAGCCGAGGGTGACTGCGCTGCCTGAACGAGGTCTTCTGTTGTGTGTCTAGCCCTGACGCTGCTTGTGGCGCAGGTTCTCGCAGATGACCATCACTCGGCCATTCCGTCGGATCACCTTGCACTTGTCGCAGATGGGCTTGACGCTGGGCTTAACCTTCATGGTTCTTTCCTTCGCTGTTGCTGTTGAGCTGGGCGCAACAGCGAGTTACTTGTAGCGGTAGACGATGCGGCCGCGGGACAGGTCGTAGGGGCTGAGCTCCACCACCACACGGTCCTCGGGAAGGATCCTGATGTAGTGCTGACGCATCTTGCCCGAGATGTGAGCGAGGACGAGGTGGCCGTTCGTCAGTTCCACTCGGAACGACGCGTTCGGCAACGCCTCGACAACAGTGCCCTCAACCTCGATGACGCCGTCTTTCTTGGCCATGACTCCACTAACGTTGCTGGTTGGGAATGTGGGCGCGCGAAAAAACACCCGACCGACCACTATACGGCACTTTCGGGCATGCCTCAACCCATGGGCTGGGTCAGCGAGCTATGCTCCGCAGCCTCAGTTCAGCGGCGTCCGCTACCCGCTGGTAGCGGTGATCGGCGAGGTTGCGCACCACCGAGGACGGAGTGCGCGGGTTCGCGATGAGCGCGAGGAGCACCTCTTCGCGATGGTCGTGACTCAACGAGATGAGCGCGCCCACGGGGCAGTCGGGGCGCTGGGCCACCGCCGCCCTCACCGACGCGTCGCGGTGCACGGCAAGCGAGAGCAGATTCGCCCCCGTCACCTCTGGGTCCTGCGCCATCGCCAAGTCCTGCGAGAACTCGGGCGCCCATGCCGTCATGCGGCAAGCCTAGACCTTCAACGCGCGCCGGTCACTGATTGAAGAACGCTTATTCCTTGGGCTTGAAACCGCGAACTGGAGCGGTGCGCGTGGGCACCGGAGCGTCGGGCGTGGAGTGGGGAGCGAAGATCTGGGGCACCGCCGGCGTCGAGTGGCTCCACGACTCCTGCGCGGTGGGCGCGTGCGTGGGGTCCGCCACGGGATTGGTGATGGGCGAGCGGGTGGCGATGTCGACGACGTTGGCCGTCGGCTCCAGCTGGGGGACCACCGTGCCATCGGCGGTCATCTGCCCCTGCTGAATCTGCTCGAGGACGGGAGTCACGTGCTCCGCGAGTTCCGGAGTGTGCTCGTCCTCCTCCTCATCGTGGACCACTCCGGGCACCTCGGAGTCGAGTCGGGCCGCGGCAGCCGCCCTGACTTCCTTCTTCTTGTGGAACGCGAGCTCCTCGAGAATCTCCTCCGGCAGCGACGGATTCTCAATGAGGGCCTTGAGGACCTCGACGTGGCGGTCCGCCGCGAGGTAGGCCATCACCGTGCGCTGAGCGATGGGGTTGCGGGCTACCGCACAGCGGACCTCGAGGTGATAGTCGTGAGCGAGTGTGACCATGAGGCCAAGGGGGCAGTCGTCGCGACCGGCGACGGTGGCGCGGACGAGGTGGTTCTTGCTCGCCCCAAGGGCCATGATGTGCGTCTTGTGAAGGCCAGGCTGCTGCGCTTCTTCGAGTTCGGCGCTGGCGCCCGGCGCGTAACTGAAACCTCTAGCCATGATCGGCTCCCTGCCCTGGGGGCCTCCGGGTTGAGGCCCCGTTGCACAGCCGACGCTATTGGTCAATCGTTTCGATCGAGTCACCCCAGGTAAACGGCGTGTTACGTGAGCCGAAATGTGGCATATTGCACATTCGGCAACTTTTCTGAGTCAGGCTGGCGGAACAGGGACGGTGCCGTGCTTGGCGAGCTCCGCCGCTCCCCCATCACTCGCGGTCAGCACCCAGATGCCGCCCTCGTGAATCGCGACGGAGTGCTCCCAGTGGGCCGCGCGAGAGCCGTCAGCAGAGACGACCGTCCACTCGTCATCCAGGGTGCGCGAGTCGCCGGTGCCGCGCACGAACATCGGCTCGATCGCGAGGCACATGCCGGGGCGCACTTTGGGAAGGCGTCCGCGCACGCGGTAGTTGAGGACGTCGGGCTCCTGATGCATCTCGGTGCCGATGCCGTGGCCCACGAAGCCCTCGAGCGGAAACAGCCCAGCCTCGATCGCCACATCCTCAATCGCCGCAGCGACATCGTTGAGGCGGTTGGCGCTCGCCAGGGCGGCGATGCCTGCCCACATGGCGCGACGCGTCGCTTCGCTCAGCGCCACGTCTGCAGGATCCGGACTGTCGCCAAGCACCACCGTGATGGCGCTGTCGCCGTGCCATCCCTCGACGATCGCGCCGCAGTCGATCGACACGACGTCGCCGTCCTCAAGAACCCGCTCGCCAGGGATGCCGTGGACCACCTCGTCATTGACGGAGACGCAGACGGTCGCCGGGTAGCCGTGGTAGCCGAGAAAGTTGGAGGTGGCGCCATGCTCGGCGATCACCGTGGCGGCAGCGGCGTCGATGTCAGCCGTAGTGGCACCGATGACAGCGGCTTCGCGAGCGGCGGCAAGGGCCTTCTCGACCACGATGCCGGCACGCGCCATGACCGCCATCTGCGCGGCGGTCTTGTACTCGATGCCCATGAGGGACGTCAGGAGAGCGCGGCGACGAGGCGGTCAGTGACCTCGTCGATCTCGCCAAGGCCGTCGACCTGCACGAGCAGGCCGCGACCGGCATAGAAGGCAGTGAGCGGCGCCGTCGAGGTCGCGTACACGTCAAGGCGAGTGCGGATGACCTCTTCGGTGTCGTCGGCGCGACCCTCAATCTCGGCGCGCTTGAGCAGTCGCTTGGTCACCTCGTCGAAATCGGCCGTGAGCTCGATCGCCGCGTCAAGGTGGGCGCCAAGATCAGCCAGCATCGCGTCGAGCTCGACCGCCTGATCGGGGTTACGGGGGTAACCGTCGAGCAGGAAGCCGGCCGCAGCGTCGGGCTGGGAGAGGCGATCGCGAACCATCGCGTTGGTCACCGAGTCGGGAACCAGCTGGCCGGCGTTCATGTACTCCTGCGCCTGCTTGCCGAGCTCCGTGCCGCCCTTGACGTTGGCGCGGAAGATGTCGCCGGTCGAGATGGCGGGGATGCCGTAGCGCTCGGCGAGACGGGCCGCCTGAGTGCCCTTGCCTGCACCCGGGGGGCCCAAGAGGATTGCGCGCATTACTTGAGGAACCCTTCGTAGTGACGCTGCTCCAACTGAGACTGGATGCGCTTCACGGTGTCGAGACCAACACCCACGAGGATGAGGATCGAGGTGCCGCCGAACGGGATCGACGTGGACACGCCCATCGCGACGAATGCGAGGAGCGGCGCGAGAGCGACGATCGCGAGGTAGATCGAACCGGCAGCGGTGATGCGCGACAACACGTAGTTGAGGAAGTCAGCGGTGGGCTTGCCCGGGCGAATGCCGGGGATGAAGCCACCGTACTTCTTCATGTCATCCGCAACCTGGTCAGGGTTGAAGGTGATGGCCGTGTAGAAGTACGCGAAGAAGACGATGAGCAGGATGTACAGCGCGATGTGTCCAGGCGCCGACGGATCCGCGAGGTTGTTCTGCGTCCAGACCACCCACGCGGCAGGCTCGTCTCCAGAGAACTGCGAGATCACCGAGGGCAGCGTGAGCAGCGACGACGCGAAGATGACCGGGATGACACCCGACATGTTGATCTTCAGGGGGATGTACGTCGAGGAGCCGCCAAGTGTGCGGCGACCAACAACGCGCTTGGCGTACTGCACCGGGATGCGGCGCTGGCTCTGCTCCACGAACACGATGACTGCGATGACCACGAGCACGAGAATCGCGAGCAGCAGGGTGTTGGTGGGGCCATTGGTGGACCTCCATACGGAGCCGATGGCCTGCGGGAACGAGGCGGCGATCGAGGCGAAGATCAGCAGCGACATGCCATTGCCGACTCCGCGCTCCGTGATGCGCTCACCGAGCCACATGACAAACACCGTGCCGGCGGTCATGGTGATGACCATGAGCGTGATGTTCACCCACGAGTCATCGGGGATGACAGGAGCCGCGCAGCCCGGGAAGAAGCTTCCGTTGCGCGCAAGCGTGATGTACGACGCGGACTGGAGGGCCGCAAAGCCCACCGTGATGTAGCGCGTGTACTGGGTCAGCTTGGCCTGACCCTCCTGCCCCTCGCGATACAGGGTCTCGAAGCGCGGGATCAGCACGCGCAGCAGCTGCACGATGATCGACGCGGTGATGTACGGCATGATGCCGAGCGCGAAGATCGACAGCTGCAGCAGAGCGCCACCGGCGAAGAGGTTGAGGATCTCGAACGCAGCGTTCGTCGTGGTGCTGCCGGCGCAGAACTTGACGTTCTCGTAGCTCACGCCAGGCGTGGGAATGGCCACGCCGAGTCGGTACACCGCGAGTATGCCGAGCGTAAGCAGCAGCTTCTTGCGCAGGTCCGGAGTGCGGAAGGCACTGACGAAACCTTTGAGCATGGATCCTCCAGTTATGCGGGGGCCTCAGCGAGGCACCGGCGCGGGTCCGCCCCTACTTTGGGACGGACCCGTGCACCGACTCTAGCCCTCGTTGACCGCGCCGCCCGCGGCCTCAATCTTGGTCTTCGCGGACTGCGAAACCTTGTCGGCGTCGACGAGCGTCACCTTAACGGAGATGTCGCCGTCACCGAGCACCTTGACGAGCTGGTTCTTGCGGACCGCTCCCTTGGCAACGAGGTCAGCCTTGGTGACCTTGCCGCCCTTGGGGAACATCGCCTCAAGCTGGCCGACATTGACGACCTGGTACTCGACCTTGAAGGGGTTCTTGAAGCCACGCAGCTTGGGAATGCGCATGTGGATGGGCGTCTGACCACCCTCGAAGCGCGCGGGCACCTGGTAACGGGCGCCGGTTCCCTTGGTACCGCGACCTGCCGTCTTGCCCTTCGACGCCTCACCACGACCCACACGGGTCTTCTTGGTGTGCGCGCCGGCAGCCGGACGCAGGTGGTGCACCTTGAGCGTTGCCACCTTCTCAGCGGGCTCCGCAGCCTTCTTGGCGGGTGCCTTCTTGGCAGCAGCCTTGGGAGCAGCCTTCTCCTCAGCAGCGGCCTTGGGGGCAGCAGCCTTCGCAGGAGCCTTCTCAGCGGTCGCCTTGGCAGCGGGCTTCTTCTCAGCCGCAGCCTTGGCAGCCGCCGGCTTCTTCTCAGCCGACGCCTTGGCGGGGGCCTTCTCAGCCGTCGCCTTAGCGGCAGGCTTCTTGGCAGCAGGCTTGGCCGCAGCGTCGGCGCTCTTGGCGGGCGCCTTCTTTGCGGGGGCCTTCACAGCCTTGTCGGCGTCGGCCTTGGCCGTCGTCGCCTTCTTGGCGGCGGGAGTCTTCTCCTCAGCCATCAGTCAACCTCCTCCACGGCAACCAGGTGGTTGACCGCCTTGACCATCCCGCGAATCTCGGGACGGTCTTCCTTCACGACAATGTCGCCGATGCGCTTGAGGCCGAGCGAACGCACGGTCTCGCGGTGCTGCGGCTTGACGCCAATCACCGAACGCTTCTGCGTGATCTTGAGGCGTGCCATTACTTCACCCCTGCTGCCTGAGCGCGAAGCATCGCCGCGGGGGCGACGTCCTCGACGCTCTTGCCGCGGCGCGCAGCCACGGCCTCGGGACGCTCGAGGCGCTTGAGCGCATCGACCGTCGCGTGAACGATGTTGATGGCATTGGACGAACCGAGCGACTTGCTCAGCACGTCGTGAATGCCAGCGCACTCGAGCACCGCGCGCACCGGACCACCGGCGATAACACCGGTACCGGGGGACGCGGGACGCAGGAACACGACACCGGCAGCGGCCTCACCCTGCACAGCGTGCGGGATGGTGCCCTGAATGCGCGGCACGCGGAAGAAGGAGCGCTTCGCCTCTTCGACACCCTTCGAGATGGCGGCAGGCACCTCCTTCGCCTTGCCGTAACCGATGCCGACGTTGCCCTCGCCATCACCAACGACCACAAGGGCGGTGAAGCTGAAGCGGCGACCGCCCTTCACGACCTTGGAGACGCGGTTGATGGTCACGACGCGCTCGACGAACTTGTTCTCCGGCTCCTGACCACGACGGTTGTCGCGGCGGCCGCTGTTGTTGTCAGCCATGTCTTTCCTTACACCTGTTCCGGTCCGCCCTTAGAGGGACAGACCGCCCTCTCGGGCGCCGTCGGCCACTGCCGCAACGCGACCGTGGTACTTGTTGCCACCGCGGTCGAACACGACAGCGTCGATGCCAGCGGCCTTGGCGCGCTCGGCGACGAGGACGCCGACCTTGCTGGCCTTGGCCTTCTTGTCGCCCTTGAGCGCGCGCACATCGGCCTCGAGCGTCGAGGCAGACGCGAGCGTCACGCCGCGAGTGTCGTCGACGATCTGAGCGACCATGTGGCGCGACGAGCGGGTGACGACGAGGCGGGGACGTGCGGCGGTGCCGGCGATCTTCTTGCGCAGGCGGAAGTGGCGGCGCTTGCGCTGAACCGCCTTGCCCTTGCCCTTGATTGCGAGAGTCATGGCTACTTACCCGTCTTTCCGGCCTTGCGGCGGACCTGCTCGCCCGCGTAGCGGACACCCTTGCCCTTGTAAGGCTCTGGCTTGCGAATCTTGCGAATGTTGGCCGCGACCTCACCCACCTGCTGCTTGTCGATGCCGCTCACCGAGAACTTGGTGGGGCTTTCGACGGCGAAGGTGATGCCGGCCGGCGGCGAGACGACCACGGGGTGCGAGAAGCCCAGGGCGAACTCGAGGTCCGAACCCTTGAGCGCGACGCGGTAACCCGTGCCGACGATCTCGAGCTTCTTCTCGTAGCCGTCGGTCACACCGGTGACCATGTTGGCGACGAGGGTGCGGGTCAGACCGTGCAGCGACTTGGAGAGGCGCTCGTCGTTAGGACGCTTCACCTCAAGGCTCTGCTCGTTCTTCTCCACCGTGATCGGGGCGGCGATGGTGTGGGTCAGGGTGCCCTTGGGGCCCTTGACCGTCAGCTCAGCGCCGTCAATCGTGATGTCCACGCCCGCGGGAACCGGGACGGGGATCTTTCCAATGCGCGACATGTCTCTACCTCCCGCTTACCAGACGAACGCGACGACTTCGCCGCCGACGCCCTTCTTCTCGGCCTCGCGGTCCGTGAGCAGACCAGAGGAGGTGGACAGGATGGCAACGCCAAGACCGCCAAGAACCTTGGGAAGGTTCGTGGACTTTGCGTACACACGCAGACCGGGCTTGGACACGCGGCGCACACCGGCGAGCGAGCGCTCGCGGTTGGGGCCGTACTTCAGGGTGAGAGTGAGCGTCTTGCCCACCTCAGCGTCGGTCACCGTGGAGCCGGCGATGTAGCCCTCAGCCTCGAGGATCTTGGCGATGTTCGCCTTGAGCTTCGAGTGAGGCATCGACACGGTCTCGTGGTACGCCGAGTTCGCGTTGCGCAGACGCGTGAGCATGTCTGCGATCGGGTCAGTCATCGTCATGAGTATTGAACTCTTTCTCGCCGTGGTTTCCTTGCGGACCTGCGGCGTTGGGATTTACCAGCTGCTCTTGGTGATTCCGGGCAGCTCGCCTGCGTGTGCCATCTCGCGGAAGCACACGCGGCACAGGCCGAACTTGCGGTACACCGAGTGCGGACGGCCGCACCGCTGGCACCGGGTGTAGGCGCGAACCGCAAACTTGGGCTTGCGGGCCGCCTTGTTCTTCAGAGCGGTCTTGGCCATGTCACTTCTCCTTGAAGGGGAAGCCCAGCTGCTTGAGCAGCGAGCGACCCTCGTCGTCGGTGGTGGCGGTCGTGACGATGGTGATGTCCATGCCGCGCACGCGATCGATCTTGTCCTGGTTGATCTCGTGGAACATCGACTGCTCGTTGAGACCGAAGGTGTAGTTGCCGTGACCGTCGAACTGGTTCGGGTTCAGGCCGCGGAAGTCGCGGATACGGGGAAGGGCGATCGACAGGAGTCGGTCGAGGAACTCCCACATGCGGTCACCGCGAAGCGTGACGTGGGCACCAATGGGCTGGCCCTCACGCAGCTTGAACTGCGCGATGGACTTGCGTGCCTTGGTGACCTGCGGCTTCTGGCCGGTGATCGCGGTGAGGTCCGCGATGGCGCCCTCGATGAGCTTGGAGTCGCGAGCCGCCTCACCAACACCCATGTTGACGACGATCTTGGTCAGACCGGCAACCTGGTTGACGTTGGCGTGGTTGAACTCCGCGATGAGTGCCGGGGCGATCTCCTCGCGGTACTTGGCCTTGAGGCGTGGCTGCGTAGAGGTTGCGGTAGCCATCAGACGTCCTTACCCGAGCGCTTGGCGACGCGAACGCGCTGCGTGCGCGTGCGGCCGTCACGCTCGACCTGCTCAGTGCGGTAACCCACACGGGTGCCCTTCTTGGTCTCGGGGTCCACCAGCATGACGTTCGAGACGTGAATGGGAGCCTCGACGTGGACGATGCCGCCCGACTGCTGGTCCTTGCGTGTACCCGGCTTGATGTGCTTGGTCACGCGCTGGACACCCTCAACGATGACGCGGTCGGAGTCCTTGAGGACCTCGAGGACGCGACCCTGCTGGCCACGGTCCTTGCCCGCGATGACGACGACGAGGTCGCCCTTCTTGATCTTCGCCATGGTGACTAGATCACCTCCGGTGCGAGCGAAATGATCTTCATGAACTTCTTGTCGCGCAACTCGCGGCCCACGGGGCCGAAGATGCGGGTGCCACGAGGGTCACCTTCAGTGTTCTTGAGGATCACCGCTGCGTTCTCGTCGAAACGGATGTACGAACCGTCCGGGCGACGGCGCTCCTTGGTGGTGCGCACGACGACCGCCTTGACGACCTCGCCCTTCTTGACGTTGCCGCCGGGAATGGCGTCCTTGACGGTGGCGACAATCGTGTCGCCAATGCCGGCGTAGCGACGGTGCGAGCCGCCGAGCACACGGATGCAGAGGATCTCCTTGGCACCCGTGTTGTCGGCGACGCGAAGTCGCGACTCCTGCTGAATCATGTCTGTGTCTCCTGTCGTCTGGTTCTCGCTGGGTCACCAGCGAGCCTGGTCGAACCTTCTACTTGGCCTTCTCGACGATCTCGACCAGACGCCACCGCTTGGACGCGGAAAGCGGGCGGGTCTCCATCACCACGACGAGGTCGCCGATGCCGGCGGTGTTGTTCTCGTCGTGTGCCTTGATCTTGCTGGTACGGCGCATGACCTTGCCGTAGAGCGGGTGCTTGACGCGGTCCTCGATCTCAACGGTGATGGTCTTGTCCATCTTGTCCGAGGTCACGTAACCACGGCGCGTCTTGCGGTACGCGCGGTGCTCAGCCGTGGCCGTCGTGTGCTTCTTGGTCGACATATGTGTTCCTTACTCGGCCTTCGCGCTCGGGGCGGTCCTGATGCCGAGCTCGCGCTCGCGCAGGATCGTGTAGATGCGGGCGATGTCACGCTTCACGGCCTTCAGGCGGCCGTGGTTCTCAAGCTGACCGGTGGCGGACTGGAAGCGCAGGTTGAACAGCTCTTCCTTCGCCTTCTTGAGCTCCTCGATGAGGCGCTCGTCCTCGAGAGCGTCGAGCTCCTCGGGGCGCAGGGCCTTGGTACCGATAGCCATCAGATGTCACCGCCTTCACGGGTCACGAAGCGTGTCTTCATGGGGAGCTTGTGCTGCGCGCGGCGCATGGCCTCGCGAGCAAGCTCCTCGGGAACGCCAGCAAGCTCGAACATGACACGGCCCGGCTTGACGTTCGCCACCCACCACTCGGGGGAACCCTTACCGGAGCCCATGCGGACTTCGGCGGGCTTCTTGGTCAGCGGACGGTCAGGGTAGATCGTGATCCACACCTTTCCACCACGCTTGATGTGACGCGTCATGGCGATACGAGCCGCCTCGATCTGGCGGTTCGTGACATACGCAGGCTCGAGGGCCTGGATGCCGAAGTCGCCGAACGTCACCTGGGTGCCACCGGTAGAAGCGCCCGAACGACCCGGGTGGTGCTGCTTGCGGTGCTTGACTCGACGGGGGATAAGCATGGCTTAGCCTTCCTTCCCGGCCTCAGCTGCGGGAGCGTCGGCGGCAGGGGCCTCGGCAGGAGCCTCGGCGCGGGGGGCGGAGTCGCGGCGGGGGCCACGAGAAGAACGGTCACCACGGTCGCCGCGACCACGCTGCGGAGCGCGAGGAGCCTTTGCCTGCTCGGCGGCCCACTCCTTCTCCGTCATGTCGCCCTTGTAGATCCACACCTTGACGCCGATCTGGCCGAACGTGGTGCGGGCCTCGAAGAAGCCGTAGTCGATGTTGGCGCGGAGCGTGTGCAGCGGCACACGACCCTCGCGGTAGAACTCGGAGCGCGACATCTCGGCGCCGCCAAGACGGCCGGAGCACTGGACACGGATGCCCTTGGCGCCGGCGCGCAGCGCGGACTGGATGCCCTTGCGCATGGCACGACGGAACGAGACGCGGGAGGCGAGCTGCTCGGCGATGCCCTGGGCAACGAGCTGAGCGTCGACCTCTGCGTTCTTGACCTCGAGGATGTTGAGCTGGACCTGCTTGCCAGTCAGCTTCTCGAGGCTCGCGCGGAGCTTGTCAGCCTCGGCGCCGCGGCGGCCGATGACGATGCCGGGACGTGCGGTGTGGAGGTCCACGCGCACACGCTCACGGGTGCGCTCGATCTCCACCTTGGACACGCCGGCACGCTCGAGGCCCTTGGCCATGAGCTGACGGATCTTGACATCCTCGTCCACGTAGTCGCGGTAGCGCTCGCCCACCTTGGTGGAGTCGGCGAACCAGCGCGAACGGTGGTCGGTCGTGATGCCCAGGCGGTAGCCGTGCGGGTTAACCTTCTGACCCATTACCGGGCTCCTTCCTTGACGGGCGTCGCGACAACGACGGTGATGTGGCTCGAACGCTTCAGGATGCGGTTCGCACGTCCCTGAGCGCGCGGCTGGATGCGCTTCATCGTGGGGCCTTCGTCAACGAAGATCTCCTTGATGTACAGGTCGCGCTCGTCGAAGCGCTCGCCTGCTGCCTCAGCCTTCACGCGCGCGTTGGCGACGGCGGACTCGATGAGCTTGCGCACATCGGTCGCCACGGCCTGCGGCTGGAACTTCAGCGACGTGGCCGCCTCAAGGGCGTTCTGACCACGGACCAGGTTCACGACGCGGCGAGCCTTCTGGGCGGTCACGCGGAGGTACCGCGTCTGCGCCTTGGCTTCCATATCTGTCTCCTCTAAATCCTCGCGCGGGCGCCTTAGCGGCGGCCCTTGCGGTCGTCCTTGACGTGGCCCTTGAACGTGCGCGTGGGGGCGAACTCGCCCAGCTTGTGGCCAACCATCGACTCGGTGACGAACACCGGGACGTGCTTGCGGCCGTCATGCACGGCAAACGTGTGACCCAGGAAGTCGGGGGTGATGACCGACCGACGCGACCAGGTCTTGATGACGTTCTTGGTGCCTGCTTCGTTCTGGGCGTCCACCTTCTTCTGCAGGTGGTCGTCGACGAAGGGGCCCTTCTTCAGACTGCGTGGCATAACAGGGGCTCCCTATCGCTTGTTCTTGCCGGTCTTGCGGCGACGCACAATGAGCTTGTCGCTTTCCTTGTTGGGCCTGCGGGTGCGACCCTCAGGCTTGCCCCACGGGCTGACGGGGTGACGACCACCGGAGGTCTTGCCCTCACCACCACCGTGCGGGTGGTCAACCGGGTTCATCACAACACCGCGGACGGTAGGACGCTTGCCCTTCCAGCGCATACGGCCGGCCTTGCCCCAGTTGATGTTGGACTGCTCGGCGTTGCCGACCTCGCCGACGGTCGCGCGGCAGCGCGCGTCGACGTTGCGGATCTCGCCGGAGGGCATACGCAGCTGGGCGTAGGGGCCGTCCTTGGCAACGAGCTGGACCGACGCTCCGGCGGAGCGGGCGATCTTGGCACCGCCACCCGGCTTGAGCTCGATCGCGTGCACAACGGTACCCGTGGGGATGTTGCGCAGCGGGAGGTTGTTGCCGGGCTTGATGTCGGCACCAGGGCCGGCCTCAACCCTGTCACCCTGCGACAGCTTGTCGGGGGCGATGATGTAGCGCTTCTCGCCGTCTGCGTAGTGCAGCAGGGCGATGCGCGCGGTGCGGTTGGGGTCGTACTCGATGTGAGCAACGGTCGCGGGAACGCCGTCCTTGTCGTGACGACGGAAGTCGATCACGCGGTAGGCGCGCTTGTGACCGCCACCCTGGTGACGGGTGGTGATGCGACCGGTGTTGTTGCGGCCGCCCTTCTTGTGAAGGGGACGAACCAGCGACTTCTCGGGGGTCGAGCGGGTGACCTCGACGAAGTCGGCGACAGACGAGCCACGGCGGCCCGGCGTCGTCGGCTTGTACTTGCGAATAGCCATGAGTGTTTCCTGCCCTTACCTAGCCGACCTGGCCGAAGATGTCGAGGCTCTCACCGGCACCGAGGGTGACGATGGCGCGCTTGACGTCCTTGCGCTTGCCGAGGCCGTAGCGGGTGCGACGCACCTTGCCCTTGCGGTTGATCGTATTCACGGACTCGACCTTGACGCCGAAGATCTTCTCGACCGCGATCTTGATCTCGGTCTTGTTGGCGTTGGGGTCAACCTCGAAGGTGTACTTGCCTTCGTCCATGAGCGAGTAGCTCTTCTCCGACACGATGGGTCGGATGAGCACGTCGCGGTGGTTCTTGTTGATCTGCGTCATCTCAGGCCTCCTCGACCTCGGACTCGGACGCGACGGCCTTCGCGGACTTGCCCTTGGCGGGGCCAGCGAGGAACGCCTCGAGCGCGCCAGCGGTGAAGACGGTGTCGTCGTTCACGAGCACGTCGTAGGTGTTGAGCTGGTCGACGGCGAGCACGTGGACGTCGGCCGCGTTGCGCAGCGACTTCCATGCGATCTCGTCGGCACGCTCGAGCACCACGAGGGCGCTGCGACCGGAGGTCAGCGCGGTGATCGCCGCGAGTGCGGCCTTGGTGGACGGCGTCTCACCGGTCACCACGTCCTTGATGACGTGGACACGGCCGGCGCGAGCGCGGTCGGAGAGCGCACCGCGCAGAGCGGCGGCCTTCATCTTCTTGGGCGTGCGCTGCGAGTAGTCGCGGGGCTGCGGACCGTGAACGGTGCCACCGCCAGCGAACTGGGGCGCGCGGGTCGAACCCTGACGGGCGCGGCCGGTGCCCTTCTGCTTGTAAGGCTTGCGGCCACCACCGGAGACCTCGCCACGAGTCTTCGTGGCGTGGGTGCCCTGGCGAGCCGCGGCGCGCTGCGCAACGACGACCTGGTGGATCAGCGGAACGTTGGCGTCAACGTCGAAGATGTCGGCGGGAAGCTCGGCGGTGCCGGTCTTCTTGCCCTTCGCGTCGATGACGTCGATGGTGAGGTCAGCCACGTCGATCACGCACCCTTCACGGCGGAGCGGATCAGCACGACGCCGCCCTTGGCGCCGGGAACGGCGCCCTTGATCAGCACAAGGCCCTTCTCGGCGTCGACCGAGTGGACCGTGAGGTTCTGGATGGTCTTGCGGGCGTTGCCCATGCGGCCGGCCATCTTGAGGCCGCGGAACACGCGCGAAGGCGTGGACGCGCCACCGATGGAGCCCGGCTTGCGGTGGTTGCGGTGTGCACCGTGGGAGGCGCTGACGCCCTTGAAGCCGTGACGCTTCATGACACCCGCGGTGCCCTTGCCCTTGGTGGTGCCCGTAACGTCGACCTTCTGGCCGGCCTCAAAGACGTCGGCGGTGATCTCCTGGCCGAGCGAGTAGTCGGCGGCGTTGGAGGTGCGCACCTCGGCGACGTGGCGGCGCGGCGTCACGCCGGCGGCCTCGAAGTGGCCGACGAGCGGCTTGGTGACGCGGCGAGGGTCGACGGCGCCGAACGCCAGCTGCACGGCCTCGTAGCCGTCGCGCTCTGCGTTCCGCACCTGGGTCACGACGTTGGTGTCGACCTGGATCGCGGTGACGGGCACGATGCGTCCGTCGGCGTCCCAGACCTGCGTCATGCCCAGCTTCGTACCGAGCAGCGCCGTGACGGCGCGCTGGGCATTGGAAGTCGTAGTCATGGTGAATTAGTCCTTACGGGCCTAGAGCTTGATCTCGATGTTCACGTCCGCAGGCAGGTCGAGTCGCATCAGCGAGTCAACAGCCTTGGGCGTGGGGTCCACGATGTCGATGAGGCGCTTGTGGGTGCGCATCTCGAAGTGCTCGCGGGAGTCCTTGTACTTGTGGGGCGAACGAATCACAACGAACACGTTCTTTTCCGTGGGCAGCGGGACGGGGCCCACCACCGACGCACCGGCGCGCGTAACCGTCTCAACGATCTTGCGGGCGGAGGAGTCGATGACCTCGTGGTCATAGCTCTTCAGCCGAATGCGGATCTTCTGTCCCGCCATGGCGTTCTCTGCCTTCTCTCTCGTACAAACTGTGGTTCTCACCCCGACCCCCGCGCTCGGGCGTGTCGCGCGTCTGCGACGCGCGCGTCCCCGAACCGGATTTACGGTCTGTGTTGGGTGAGTGATGGCCGCCCCGCGAAGGGCAACCTGAATAGTGTGCCAGATTCGGCACCAATGCGCAAAGCGCAGCAGCCCAGCCGACGCTGTGGTCGGGGGCTTCTAGTCCCGCACGGTACGCGGTGACTGGCTAGGCGGCGCGAATTGCGACTCGCGTGTCGCCTAGAAGTTCCACTTGACCACGGATTCCCCCTTGCTGCTGAGAGCACTGTAGCGAGCGTCGGGCCGTCGCGCGACGGGACGGCACTGTCCGGTTCCGCACCCCCGCGCCGCCCCTCCCCCAACCCCGCGTTGCGGTATCTGAGTGTCGCGAAACGGGCGTTTCGCGACACTCACGAACCGCAAACGGGGGGGGCGAGGTGGGTCCGGGGGCGGGGAAAAGCAAAGGGCCCCCGACCGAAGTCGGGGGCCCTTGCTGGCAGTTCGAATGAACTACTTGAGGATCTTGGTCACCGTGCCGGAGCCGACGGTGCGGCCACCCTCACGGATCGCGAAGCCCTGACCCTCTTCGAGGGCGATGGGCTGGATGAGCTCAACCGTCATCTCCGTGGTGTCACCAGGCATGACCATGTCGGTGCCCTCGGGCAGCGTGATGACGCCGGTCACGTCCGTGGTGCGGATGTAGAACTGCGGACGGTAGTTCGTGTAGAAGGGGTTGTGGCGGCCACCCTCGGACTTGTCGAGGATGTAGACCTTGCCCTCGAACTGGGTGTGGGGCGTCGTGGTGCCGGGCTCAACAACAACCTGGCCGCGCTCCACGTCCTCGCGCTTGGTGCCGCGCAGGAGCAGACCACAGTTCTCGCCCGCCCAGGCCTCGTCCATGCTCTTGTGGAACATCTCGATGCCGGTGACGGTCGTCTTCTGGGGCTCACGAATACCGAGGATCTCGACCTCGGAGTTGATCTTGAGCTTGCCGCGCTCCACCTTGCCGGTGACGACGGTGCCACGACCGGTGATCGTGAAGACGTCCT
>JGI12420J12819_1000429_pt1 | contig 24544 bp, 21 predicted proteins | sample Passage237A_FD_12819 | JGI IMG/M metagenome (IMG submission 12819) | reverse complement strand
GTGCGGGCCGTAGGAGCGGCCTTGGGCGTCGGGGTTCACTGGCACGCCTCAACCCTACCCAAGCCAGCCCGACGCTGGGGCTGAGCGCCGCGCACAGCTCCGCCCGGCGTCGGGCATAGCAAACGCCCGGCCCCTCACCTGAGGAACCGGGCGTTTGAAGAAAGACTCAGCGCGTCTCGCGGTGCGCCGTGTGCTTGCCGCACTTGGGGCAGAACTTGTTGAGCTCCACACGGTCGGGGTTGTTGCGGCGGTTCTTGCGCGTGATGTAGTTGCGGTCCTTGCAGTCAACGCACGCAAGCGTGATCTTGGGACGGATGTCGTTCTTTGCCATGGGAATTGCTCCTAGCCTTGTTGATCACGCGACCGCCGGGCGCGCGTTGGGTGCCGATTGCACCCCGTAGCGAGGGCGGGACTCGAACCCGCGACCCCACGATTATGAGTCGTGTGCTCTAACCGACTGAGCTACCCCGCCGGGGGAAAAACGGTCGCAAACGACCATCAAACCGAGCCCCGACAGGGAATCGAACCCTGGACCTTCTCCTTACCATGGAGACGCTCTGCCGACTGAGCTATCGGGGCAAGCCGGTCAAGGATACACGGCCCGACGCTGGCGTAGGAAATCGGCCCCGTCGCCTTGTCAGTTCTCGCGGCTATGGTGGCCGAATGAGCGCTGATCTGTCCGCCTCCGAGGCCCGTCGCATCTTCTTGAACGCGCAGGGGATTGCGACGCGCAGGCCCAGGCGGCGCGTGCGCGAGGCCGACTTCGCGCAGTACTTGGACAGGCAGGGCGTGCTGCAGCTCGACTCCGTCAACGTGTTCGCCCGTGCGCACTACATGCCGCTGTTCTCTCGATACGGCGCGTATGACCCCGCGGCGCTCGACGAGTTCCTGTGGGGACCTCCGGATGGTCACGGCGCGCACGGGTTCGAACACTGGGGGCATGAGGCGGCGGTGATGCCGCTGAGCCTGCTGCCCGCGATGCGACCTCGCATGACCAAAGACGGCCGCTGGGCGAAGGCGACTCGAGAGCGGCTGAGGGCCGAGTCGCCAGGGCTGATCGAGGACGTGCTCGCCGCCGTCAATGAGCGCGGGCCCGTGACTGCGGGCGATCTCGAGCACCTGTCCCCTCGCCAGCGACCCAAGGGCACATGGTGGGACTACAGCCACGTCAAGCTCGCGCTCGAGTACCTCTTCTTAGTGGGTGACGTCGCGGGCTCGCGCGGCCGCAACTTCACGCGCACCTACGATTCCACGGAGCGCGCATGGGGCGAGGCAGCCGCGCACGCCCCGGCGCTGACTCTCACGGAGGGGCGCCAACTGTTCTTCGACCACGCCATTGGCTCGGTGGGAGTGGGCACGCTGCGCGACATCGCGGACCACTTCCGCCTGCTCGCTCCCAAGTCACTCACCGCGAGTGAGCTGCCGCCGTTTGCCGAGTCCGCGGTCGAGCGCGGCCTTGCCCAATGGGTGAGCGTCGAGGGCTGGAGCGAACCCACGCTGCTCGCGACGGGAGCGGCGGATCCTGGCCGGGCCACAGCGTCGGCCCTCCTCAGTCCCTTCGATCCCGTGTGCTGGTTCCGGCCGCGCCTTGAACGGATGTTCGCCGTCGACTACCGCATCGAGATCTACACGCCCGCGCCCAAACGCCAATACGGGTATTACTGCCTGCCGTTCCTGCTTGGCGACCAGATCGTCGCTCGCGTGGACCTCAAGGCGGACCGCAAGAACAAGGCGCTCGTGGTGCTCGCGGCGTGGCGAGAGCCCGGCACGGCACCGGGCGCGCGACGTCGGCCCGACACTGCGGTCGCCTCCGCGCTGCGAGAAGAACTCGCCACTGCGGCGGCATGGCAAGGGCTTGAGACTGTGGTTGTGGAGCCGCGCGGGGATCTCGCGGCAGCCCTCGCGTGACACGGCTGCTGGCCCGCCGCCGCGTCGCATTTCCTCGTTAGCCCCCGCGTCCAGGACACTAGTGGGGTAGAACTCAAGTTATGACAGGCACCACGGCGGTGCCGTCGCGAAAGTTGGATAGATACCGTGGACAGCAACGGTCTGCAGAACGCCGCCCGCAACCACCTCTGGATGCACTTCACCGAGCACGCTCGCTGGGCCCAGAAGGACGTGCCCGTCATCGTGCGCGGCGAGGGCGCCTACATCTACGACGAGGCAGGAAGGCGCTACCTCGACGGCCTCTCCGGCCTGTACGTCAACCAGGTGGGCCACGGCCGCACCGAACTGGCCGACGCTGCCGCCGCCCAGGCGCGCGAACTCGCCTACCACCCCATCTGGTCCTATGCGCACCCGCGCGCGATCGAGCTCGCCGAGCGCCTCGCCGCCGCGGCACCAGGAGACATCAACCGCGTGTTCTTCACCACCGGCGGCTCCGAGGCCGTCGANTCAGCATGGAAGCTCGCCAAGAACTATTACAAGATCACCGGCAAGCCCGGAAAGCACAAGGTGATCTCCCGCGCCGTCGCNTACCACGGCACCACGCAGGGCGCACTGTCCATCACGGGACTGCCAGTGNTCAAGCAGCAGTTCGAGCCGCTGGTCCCCTCGACGTTCCGCGTGCCCAACACCAACCTGTACCGCGCCTCCGAGATCACGGCCGGAGCGCTCGACGGCTCCGACCCCGAAGCGTTCGGCCTGTGGGCCGCGGAGCAGATCCGCCTCGCGATCGAGGCCGAGGGACCGGACACGGTCGCCGCGGTCTTCCTCGAGCCCGTGCAGAACGCTGGCGGCTGCTTCCCGCCGCCGCCCGGCTACTGGCAGCGCGTGCGCGAAATCTGCACCGAGCTCGACGTGCTGCTCGTGAGTGACGAGGTCATCTGCGCCTACGGTCGCCTTGGCGAGCTGTTCGGCTCCACCCGCTACGGCTATGTGCCGGACATCATCACGTCCGCGAAGGGCCTCACCTCCGGCTACGCGCCCATGGGAGCCATGCTGGTCTCCGACCGCGTCGCCGAGCCGTTCATGCAGCCCGGCCAGATGTTCGCGCACGGCTACACGTGGGGCGGCCACCCGGTTGCGGCCGCAGTGGCACTCGCGAACCTCGACGTTATCGAAAACGAGGGACTGCTCCCCCACGTGCGCAGCAATGAGGCGGCGTTCTTCGACGTGCTGTCAGGCCTCAAGGATCTGCCCATCGTTGGCGACGTGCGCGGCGCCGGCTACTTCTACGGCATCGAACTGGTGCGTGACAAGGCCACCCGCGAGACGCTCACGCCCGAAGAGTGCGAGCGCGTTCTCTACGGCTACCTCTCCGGCGCGCTGTGGGAGGCCGGCCTGTACTGCCGCGCCGACGACCGTGGCGACCCGGTCATCCAGCTCTCGCCGCCGCTCATCATCGGCCAGGCAGAGTTCGACGAGATCGGCTCGATCCTGCGCGAGGTGCTCACCAATGCTGGAGCAATGCTCTAGCGAGCACTGCCGCTGAACTCGCGACAGCGTCGGGCCGTCTGCCGCGCCAAGCAAAGGCGTACGCAACCGTGCGGCGCGCAACCCCCGGCGCGGCACGGAACGCTCCGCACGGGCGCTGTGACGCGTGAGACTGATGTGACGCCCAACTGGGCTTTGCCGTCCCCATTCGTCACTTCAGTCACACCATCCGTGCGGAGCGTCCCTAACGCGAGACAGCGTCGGGGGTCGTGGTGACCGCCCGACGCTGTCGTCAGCTGTGTGCGAAGTCTCGCCTGTGTCTGGCCTACCTCGCCGCGAGCATCTTGCGGCGCTTGCGCGAGCCGACCTCGCCGATGATCACGAGGGCCAGGGCGATGATGAACATGAGCGTTCCGACGACGTTGACTTCCATCGGAAGGGCGCGCTGCGCGGCACCCCAGACGTACATCGGGAACGTCACCGTCTGACCGGCGTTGAGGTTCGTGATGATGAAGTCGTCGAAGGACAGGGAGAAGCTCAGCAGCGCCGCGGCGAGGATGCCCGGGAACACGAGCGGAAGCGTCACCTTGCGGAACGTCTGAGCCTCCGTCGCGTACAGGTCCATTGCCGCCTGCTCGAGGTTCGAGTCGAGGCCCGCGAGGCGGGACTTGACCGTGACAACCACGAACGAGATGCAGAACATGATGTGCGCGATGAGGATCGTCACGAAGCCCAGGTTTCCACCCTGGCCGGCGGCCACGAAGAGCGCGAGGAGCGAGGAGCCCATCACGATCTCTGGGGTGGCCATGGGCAGGAACAGGATGAGGTTCATCGTGGTGCGACCCGTGAAGCGGTGACGCACCAGACCGAACGCCGCAGCCGTGCCGATTGCGGTGGCGACGATGGTGGTCAAGAACGCGATCTGCACACTCGTGACCACGGACTCACACATGCCGTCCGGATCACACATGTTGGTCCAGTTGTCCCATGTGAAGGCCTGGAACTTGTACAGGTTGCGGTTGGACGAGGCGTCGTTGAACGACATCAGCGCCACGATCATGTTCGGGATGTACATGTAGAGGATGACGAGCACACCCAGCAGCAAGGTGATCTTGCTGCGCAGTGCCCTGCCGATACGCGCGATCACAGCAGTTCCTCCGTTCCCGCCTTGCGGACATAGAACATGACCATCACCACGATGATCGCCATCATCAGGATCGACAGCGCGCCAGCACGGGCGTAGTCACCCGTCGTGGTGAACAGGGTCTGTATGACGTTGCCGATCATCTGATCGTTGGCGCCTCCCAGCAGTTCGGCGTTGATGTAATCGCCGCTCGCCGGGATGAAGGTCAGCAGCGTGCCGCCAACGACGCCGGGAAGCGACAGCGGCCACGTCACCTTGAAGAAGGTCTTGACGGGGTTCGCGTACAGGTCGCTCGAGGCCTCGTGGAGGCGAGTGTCGATCTTCTCGAGGCTCGTGTAGAGCGGCAGGATCATGAACGGCAGGAAGTTGTAGGCAAGGCCCGCAACCACCGCGACCGGCGTGGCAAGGAGCCTGCCGTCCGGAGGCAGCAGGTACAGCGCCCGCAGCGTATCGACGACCCAGCCGTCGTCACCAAGGATCAGCTTCCACGCGAGCGTGCGGAGCAGGAAGCTCGTGAAGAACGGTGCGATGACGAGCACGAGCATGACGTTCTTCCAGCGGCCCGCCTTGAACGCAATCGCGTAGGCCAGGATGTAGCCGAGCACGAGGCAGATGAAGGTGGCGATCAGGGCCCACCACAGCGACTTCAGCAGCAGCGGGAGGTACTCACCGAGGACATCGGCGTAGTTCGCGAAGCGCCAGGTCACCTCGTAGCCAGAGAGCGTGGAGCCGTTCGGGTCGAACAGCGAGCTCGCGAGCAGCGAGTAGAACGGGATGACGAAGAACGCCAGCAGCCAAACCGCTGCCGGAAGTATCAGCAGATACCCGGTGCGGCGTCGGGACAGGGGGGCCACGTCAGTCCTCCTCGCGACCCGCGTCGACGTCCTGCGAGGCATCGAGGAGGAACGCGAACTCCGGTCGCCACGAGACGTCCACAGCGGTTCCCGGGGGAAGCACTCCGCGCTTGCCCGTGTTCTGCTCGTGGCACAGAATGTCCTGGCCCCACGGCATCTTCACGAGGTACTGCGTGGAGACGCCCATGAAGCTCGAGTCCACGACCACGGCGCCGGTCATGTGGTTGCCAGGAGCGTCGATGGGCTCGCCGGCCGGTGCGATGAGCACCTTCTCCGGGCGGATTCCCACCCAGCCCTTGCCGCTGTCGGCGTGGGCGCGGTCCTCGTTGATCGAGACCACAGTGCCGTGCATGTTGACCTTGACCATCTTGCCTTCGCGGCCGACGATCTCGCCGGCGATGAGGTTGGACTGGCCAAGGAAGTTGGCGACGAATGTGGTCTTGGGGTTCTCGTAGAGCTCGGCGGGCGGACCCATCTGCTCGATGACACCCTGGTTCATGACCGCGACGGTGTCGGCCATGGTCATGGCCTCCTCCTGGTCGTGGGTCACGTGGACGAAGGTGATGCCCACCTCGCTCTGGATCTGCTTGAGCTCAATCTGCATGCTGCGACGGAGCTTGAGGTCCAGGGCGCCGAGCGGCTCGTCGAGCAGCAGCACCTCTGGGCGGTTGATGAGCGCGCGAGCGAGTGCGACACGCTGCTGCTGACCACCGGAGAGCTGACCAGGCTTCTTCTCTGCCTGCGCCGTGAGCTCCGTGAGCTCGAGCATGTCCTTGACCTGCTGACCCGGATTCTTGTTGCCGCGACGGCGCAGACCGAATGCCACGTTCTCCGCGATCGTCAGGTGCGGGAACAGCGCGTAGTTCTGGAACACCGTGTTGACGGGCCGACGGTACGGCTTGTCGAAGGTGATCTCCTGGTTGCCGATCTCGATCGTGCCGCTCGTGGGCTCCTCGAGTCCCGCGACCATCCTCAGCGTGGTGGTCTTGCCGCATCCAGAAGGGCCAAGCAGCGCGAAGAACGAGCCAGCCGGCACCACCAGGTCGAGTGCCTTCACCGCCTGGAACCCGTTGGGGTACGTCTTGGTGAGGGCCGTCAGCTTGAGGTCGCGGGGCGCGTCGCTAGCCATTGATGACATGGGCAAAATCTCCTTCGTAGTCGCGCATCTGCCCTTCCTCAAGGGCCATGAACGCATGGGTGCTGGCTAGGTACTCCTCAGTCGGGAAGATGAGGGGGTTGTCGACCAGTTCGGGGTCGATCTCCTCCATCGCCTCCCGCGCGCCCTCGACGGGGCACACGAACCAGACGTAAGCAGCGAGCAGCGCTGCGATCTCCGGGTTGTAGTACCAGTCGATCCACCGCTCGGCGTTGAGCTGGTGGCTCGCCATGTTGGGGATGAGCATGTTGTCTGCCCAGACCATCATTCCGTCGTCCGGCGGCAGGAAGATGAGGTTCTCGTCGTCTGCCGCCGCCACGTCGCCGGACCAGGCGATGCAGGCCGCGATGTTTCCGTTGGCGAGGTCATTGATGTACTCGTTGCCGGTGAACGCGCGGATCTGGCCATCACGCTTGGCCCTGGTGAGCTCCTCGATCGCGTTCTCCCACTGGTTCTGATCGAAGTTGGCCGGGTCAGCGCCCTGGCTCAGCATGATCAGGCCCATGGTGTCGCGCATCTCGGACAGCACCGTCACCTTGCCCTTGAGGTCAGGGCGGGTCAGCAACTCGGAGATGGTCTTGACTTCACCAACAAGCGACTTGTTGTACGCGATGCCCGTGAAGCCCGCCTGCCACGGCGCCGAGTATTCGCGGTTGGGATCCCATCCCACACCGCGCAGCGACGAGATCAGGTTCTTGTCGAGGTTCGGGACGTTCGCCTTGTTCAGAGGCTGAATCCAGCCCATGTTGATCATGCGCGCGGCCATCCAGTCCGTGAGCATCATCATGTCTCGCTTGGTCGGCTGGCAGTTGCCCAGCTGATTCTGAACCTTCGCGAAGAACTCGACGTTGTCGTTGACATCCGCGACGTACGTGACGTCGATGTCGTATTCGTTGGCAAACAGCGTCTGCGTGGACTCGTAGTCGTCCTCATCAGCGTCGATGTACTCCGGCCAGTTCGAGATGATGAGCCTGCGCTCACTCTCGCTCAGGTCCGGAGCCACGCAACTCAACGGATCTTGCTGTTTACCAGGGGTAGAAAAGAACGGAAGTGTCGCCAAACTCGCGGCACCTATGGCCCCTCCCACCAAGACATTGCGTCTTGACACACCTCCGCCAGGACCCGTAGCTACCGCCACAGTAAGCCTCCCTCACGCCCGGCGAACACCGTCGCTCACCGGATTTCCCGATAGTGGCACGGCTTCCCGACTAGCACCAACTCAGAGACGGGTTTTCGTTGCGTTTTGCCCGAGTTGGCGCAAGATTTCACCTTGTTGACACACGGCCGCAACACTGCGCCCTCGCTTTGACGGCCGACGCTGGGGCCAGCGACACTGGCGCCATGGCCCCTGCGCTGGCTGACTATCGATCCCTCTCCCTGTGGCATGAGACGTGCGGCGATGACCTCATCCCCGGCGAGCCGCTGACCAGTGACATCGAGGTCGACGTCGCGATCGTCGGTGCCGGATTCACCGGCCTGTGGACCGCCTACTACCTGGCGCAGGCACGTCCCGATCTGCGCATCGCCATCATCGAGAAAGAGATCGCCGGATTCGGTGCCTCAGGCCGCAACGGCGGCTGGGCATCCGCGCTGTTTCCCAGTTCCATGGCGACGCTCGCCAAGGAGGCCGGACGCGAGGCGGCACTGCGACAGCACGCGGCGATGCGCGCCTCGATCGACGAAGTGCTACGGGTCGCCGCCGTGGAAGGCATCGATGCGCGGGCGGCGAAAGGCGGCACGATCACGCTGGCTCGGACCCCTGTGCAGCTGCGCCGCGCGAAGGCCTCCGTCGAGGAGGCCCACGAGTGGGGCCAGGACGAGTACGAGTTCCTCGACGCGGACGCCGCCACCGCTCGCCTCAACGCCACCCGCACCTTGGGCGCGACCTACACCCCCGACTGCGCATCAATCCACCCCGGCGCTCTCGTGCGCGGGCTTGCCAAGGTGGTGCGAGAACTGGGCGTGGCGATCTACGAACGGACGCCAGCGTCGGGCATTGAGCCGCACCAGGTGACCACCGACCACGCAACCGTGCGCGCGGAGTTCGTGGTGCGCGCGACAGAGGGCTACACGGCGACGCTCGAGGGCGAACGGCGATCCGTTGCGCCTGTGTACTCGCTCATCATCGCGACCGCGCCACTGGACAAGGAGATGTGGCAGCGCATCGGGCTTGCGCAGCGCGAGACGTTCAGCGACCAGCGCCACCTCATCATCTACGGGCAGCGCACGGCGGACGACCGCCTCGTCTTTGGCGGCCGTGGGGCGCCGTACCACTACGGCTCGCGGATCTCGCCCGCGTATGACCGGCACGACCGTGTGCACCGGTCGCTGCACGCGACTCTCGTGGACCTGTTCCCCGACTTGGCCGAGTCTCCCATCACCCACCGCTGGGGCGGAAACCTGGGGATCACCAGGGATTGGCATGCCTCGGTCGGCCTCGACGAGGAGACCGGGCTGGCGTGGGCCGGCGGTTACGTTGGCGATGGCGTGACCACCACAAACCTTGCCGGGCGCACTCTGCGAGACCTGATTCTTGGGGCTTCCACTGAGCTCACCTCGCTGCCGTGGGTGGGTCACCGCTCGCGGCGCTGGGAGCCCGAGCCGCTGCGGTGGCTGGGCGCCAATGCAGGGCTCACGGCCATGTCGCTCGCGGACGCCGAAGAGCGGATCACGCGGCGATCGAGCCTGATCGCGAAGGCGATGGCGCCCATGATGGGCGGGCACTAGGCCCGGCGCGGGTCACGGATGACGGGTGCTGGGGCTGAGGGCCCTGCGTCCGCGGTGTTCCGGACACGCGCAGAGGGCCGTGAACGTCAGGACCCTGCAAACGAGCGCGGCCACGGCCCAAGACAAACGAAAAACGGCCCGACGCCGCAGCGCCGGACCGCATCCGTGGCGGGTGAGGGATTCGAACCCCCGTAGCTCTCGCAGCTGATTTACAGTCAGCCCCCTTTGGCCGCTCGGGTAACCCGCCTCGCGGCGCCTGCAAGAGCAAGCGGCGCGCATGGAAGGATAGCAAGATGTTGACCCTGGGCGCGAACTCGCGTCCCCGTCAGGAAGGGAGCAGGCCATGGCCGGCGACAGCAGCTTCGATGTGGTGAGCAAGGTTGACCGTCAAGAGGTCGACAACGCGCTCAACCAGGCGCAGAAGGAAATCGCGCAGCGCTACGACTTCAAGGGCGTTGGCGCGTCGATCGAGTTCTCGGGAGAGGCCGTCCTCATGAAGGCGAACTCCCCCGAGCGGGTCAAGGCGGTGCTCGATGTGTTCATCGCCAAGCTCGCCAAGCGCGGCATCTCCCTGAAGTCGCTCGAGTATGGAGAGCCGCAGCCTTCCGGCAAGGAGTTCCGCCTGGTCGCGGAGATCAAGGAGGGCATCACCTCGGAGACCGCGAAGAAGCTCACCAAGCTCGTTCGCGACGAGGGCCCCAAGTCCGTCAAGGCGATCATCCAGGGCGACGAGTTGCGCGTGAGCTCCAAGTCNCGCGACGACCTCCAGGCGACCATCGCACTGCTCAAGAACGCGGACGTCGACACCGACCTCCAGTTCGTCAACTACCGCTAGCAGCGGCAAGTGCCCGACGCTGACTCACCTGTTCTCATCGCCCTCACCGGCTTGCCGGGGTCGGGCAAGACGACGCTCGCGAGAGCGCTCGCGAAGCAGCTGGGAGCGGTGCACGTGCGGGTGGACGTGATCGAGACCGCGCTCGTCGAAGCGGGAGCGGTCTCGCTGCGCGACCNCCCCGATGCTGGATACCGCGTGGCGTATGCGCTCGCGGCGGATCACCTGCGCAGCGGCGTTTCGGTGATCGCGGACACGGTCAACCCCATCGCCATCACGCGCGACCCGTGGCGGCAGGTGGCGCGAGACGCTGGCGCGCGCGTGCTCGAGGTTGAAGTGGTCTGCGGCGATGCCGCCGAACACCGCCGCAGGGTAGAGACTCGCTCGGCGGACATCCCCGGCCACACCCTCCCCAGCTGGGAAGACGTCGTCACCCGCGACTATCAGTCCCTCGCCCTGGGTGAGGGAGCGATCCAGGTGGACACAGCGTCGGGCATCGATGGCGCGGTCCAAGCGATCGTCGCCGCAGTGTCGGTCTGACCCAGTCGGGCTATCCCCTGTAGATGCCGCCCTGCGCCATGTCCTCGAGTCGCGAGATGCGCTCGGCCATGGGCGGGTGGGTGCTGAACAGCTTCGCGATGCCCTCGCCCCGGAACGGGTTGGCGATGAACATGTGGCTGACGTTCTCGAGCTTGGGCTCTTGGGGCAGCGGTCGCGCCTTGGTGCCGCTCTCGAGCTTGCGCAGCGCCGACGCGAGCGCCATGGGGTCGCCCGTGAGTGCGGCGCCAGAGCGGTCGGCCTCGTACTCGCGGCTGCGCGAGATCGCGAGGCGGATGAGCGTCGCCGCGATGGGCGCGAGGATCAGCACGGCCAGCAATCCGATGAGGCCGAACGGGCTGTTGCGGCTGCGGCCGCCGATGTAGAACACCATGTTCGCGATGATCGTGATGATGCCGGCGAACGCGGCAGCGACCGCGCTGATGAGGATGTCGCGGTTGTAGACGTGCTGCAGCTCGTGGCCCAGCACGCCGCGCAGCTCGCGCTCGTCGAGGATCGCGAGGATGCCGGTGGTGCAGCACACCGCGGCGTTCTTGGGGTTGCGGCCCGTCGCGAACGCATTGGGGGCGTCGGTGGGCGAAATGTACAGCGCGGGCATGGGCTGGTTGGCCTCGCGCGACAGCTCGCGCACGATGCGGTACATCGCGGGCTGCTCGACCTCGGTGACGGGGCGGGCGTGCATCGCCCTGAGCGCGAGGCTCGCCGAGTTCCAGTAGCCGTACGCGGTCGTCGCCAGAGCGACCAGCCCGAACGCCCACAGGTAAGCGCCGTCGCCCACCACCATGCCGATGCCGAGCAGGATCACCCACATCCCCATGAACAGACCAAAGGTCTTCAGACCGTTGTAGTACGACTTGCCCACTAGCCCTCCTGTTCAACCGTGGTCATTGTAGGAACGGACCGGCGCGGCGCTTGGGTTCCCACGCAGCACGGCGCGGCGAACCGCAAGCCCTCGCCCGGACGCTCCGCACGGCAGGTGAGACGAAAGTGACAGGTGTGACAGCGTCGGGCAGTGTTCTTCGCCCCATCCGTCACTCCCGTCACTTCATCCGTGCGGAGCGTTCTTGCTGGCCCGACGCTGCAGCCGGGTCAGGGTCGAGCGTCGAGCGGTCGCGGGACTAGGAGACGACGCGGCGCAGGGCGATGTCCGTCATCTCCTCGCGGGGGACCACCTTGATGCGCTCGCGACCCTCGGGCTCGCCGAGCGAGCGCTCGTGAGCGTCGAGCACCTCCCAATCGCGCCACTGCACCACGGGCACGCCGCGCTCGCGGAGCGTGCGTAGCAGGTTGTCGGGGCTGAGCTGCTCGGGGCCAGCCTGCGAGTTCGCGAACAGCTGCTCCGCGTCCTCAACGAGGTGGGCGATGGTCTCCGCGGCATCGGACTTGGTGTGGCCGATGAGGCCAACGGGACCGCGCTTGATCCAGCCGGTCGTGTAGAAGGCGGGGACCGGGGTGCCGGACTCGTCGACCACGCGACCCTCGACGTTGCGGATGACTCCCTTGGCGTCGTCGAATGGCACGCCGTCGATGGGCGTTCCCCAGTAGCCGACGGCGCGGTACACGGCCTGCACCGGGTAGTCGATGTACTCGCCNGTGCCGCTTACGGTGCCNTCGCCGTTGAGAGCGGTGCGCTCAACGCGCACGCCAATCACCTTGCCGTCTTCGCCAAGCACCTCGTGGGGAGCCTTGAGGAAGTGCAGGTGAATGCGGCGAGAGGCGTTTCCGGGCTCGCGCAGCGTCCAGTCGGTGAGGGTCTTCACCACCTGCTTGGTCTGGTGGCTCGCCTCGATCGCGGCCATCGAGCCCTCATCGAAGTCGTAGTCCTCGGGGTACACGACGATGTCGACGTCCGGAACGTGGCCCAGCTCGCGGAGCTCAAGAGGCGAGAACTTCACCTGGGCGGGACCGCGTCGGCCAAAGACGTGAACGTCCGTGACGGGCGACTTCTTGAGACCCTCATAAACGTTCGCGGGAATTTCCGTGGGAAGCAGATCCTCAGGGTGCTTGGCGAGAATTCGCGCGACATCGAGAGCGACATTTCCCACGCCGAAGATCGCGACTTCCTTGGCCTCGAGCGGCCACGTCCGCGGCACGTCCGGGTGGCCGTCGTACCACGACACGAAGTCGGCCGCTCCGTATGAGCCTTCCAGATCGATACCAGGGATGTTGAGGTCGGCGTCGTAGAAAGAGCCGGTTGCGAAGATCACCGCGTCGTAGTGCTCGCGCAGGTCCTCGAGAGTGAGGTCGGTGCCCACATTGACATTGGCGAGAAGGCGAATGTCCCCGCGCCCAAGAATGTTCGCGAGCGCCACAACGATCTGCTTGATTCGCGGGTGGTCAGGGGCGACTCCATAACGCACCAAGCCGAACGGAGCGGGCAGCCTTTCGATGATGTCGATCGACACATCGAGTCCCTGCTTGCTGAGAATGTCGGCGGCGTACGTGCCTGCGGGGCCGGCGCCAACAATGGCAACGCGCAGCGGGCGGTTGATAGTCACGAAGATCTCGTTCTCTTGGGAAATGGGGGAGAGACAATGGCGGCGTCGCCCGTGTCGGCACAGAGTATAGACATCTGATTCTCGCCTAAGTCCAGGCCGTCTACATGCCCAACGGTGCGGGACCGGTGGTGGTTCCCTCGAGAAAGAAGGTCTCGAGACGGGCGCGCGGGGCGGCCTCTCCGGCGCGCAGCGCAAGGCCGATTCGGGCCAATAGGTCGCCTTTTACCACCCCGTCTTGATGCACGGAGGTGAGCCGATGCGGCGCCAGCGACGGGATGGGCGTCGCGTCATATCCGGTGACGGAAACATCTTCTGGAACTCGCAGCCCCAACTCGCGAACTCCCGTGATGGCGCCTTCCGCAAGCGTGTCGGAGAAGCACACGATCGCCGTGGGCCGCGGCTCGAGCCGCATGAGCAGCTTGGCGCCCTCGACGGCCTCAGCCGCAGAGGCATGCGCGGTCTCGAACACGTAGCGAGGCGGCAGCCCGCCGAGCGCAAGTCCTTCCAGCCGTCCACGCACCACGAGGTTCTCGATCTGCTCATAGGGCGGCGGCTCGACGAGTCCCGAGCGCAGCACGCTCGAGTGGCGCAGCGTGATCGCCGCGACGGTGCTGTGGCCAAGCGACAGCAGGTGGCGGGCAACGTCTTGCATGGGCGGGATGTCGTCGACCTCGACCATGGGAGGGGGCGCCTGCGGCCCACCGCTTTCGAGGTGGGCGACCACGACGCCTCGCTCCGCTGCGGCCTGCCGCACGGCCGTGGTGTCCTCGGGGGTGGTGAGCAGGAACACGATGTCGAGCGGCATCGCAGCGAACACCTCGTCGAAGCGGTGGTTGTGGATCGGCGGGAGCAGCATGAGCGCGATCGCGTGCTGGGCGAGCGTGCGGTGGAGGCCGCGAGTGACGTCAAGCGAGTGCGGGTCGCGCAGCGTGCCATGTGCCGGGGTGTAGGCGACCACGCCGGCGATGTTGGTGGACCCGGGCGCGAGCGGCCACGCCGGCGCCGCGCCGGAGGCGTAGCCGAGGTCGCGAGCCGAGGCCAGCACGCGAGAGACGGTCTCGTGGGAGAAGCGCCCCTCTCCGCGCATGATGAGCGACGCGGTGGACGGTGCCACTCCTGCGCGGGCGGCGACCATGCGCAGCGTGGGCTTGGGTCTGGTCATTGCGTCGCCTGTCCCCTTCGCGGCGGCCCGACGCTGGTCCCGGCTCTCGCTGTCATGTACAGCTCAGCTTGGGACAGCGGGGCGCCCGTGAGGAGCCTGCGTGCCTCGTCGGCGAGGAGCCGGCCCTTCTCGTAGCCGTCCTGGAACACGGTGGCGAGCACGAGCGGGGCCAGCAGCGGGATGTCGAGTCCGTCGAAGCCCGTGACAGAGACGTCCTCGGGAATCCTCACCCCGGCATCCCTGAGCGCCGTGACCAGACCCACCGCGAGGACATCTGAATGGCACACGATTGCTGTTGGCAGCGTCGGGCGGGCGAGGAACGCTTGGGCGGCGAGCTCTCCCTCGTCCTCAAGTGAACGCGTCGTCTCGAAGATCGCCTCCGCGCGCAGCCCGGCTGCGGCCATGACCTCGAGGCGATCGCGGGTGGGGATGACCTCGACCGTGCTGAAGTCGCTGAGTTCGACGAATCCACGGTTGGGTCGGTGATGCGAGATGGGCAGCGACACCACGCCCACGCTTCGATGACCCGCTGCGTAGAGCATGTCCATGAGGTCTCGGTAAGCCTGCCGCTCATTGGTGACGACGGTGGGGGCGGGGTCGCCGGGTTCGGCCTCGATGACCAGCACGGGGATGCCGCGGCGCTCGAGCGAGGCGCGAGTGCTGCTGTACGTCGAGAAGCCGTGGAGCAGGAAGCACACGTCGAGGGGAATGCGAGAGACCACGTCGTCATGGCCCGGCGCACCGGCGCGCGGAACGAAGAGCAGACCCATGCCCATGGTGCTGAGCCCCTCCGCGATGCCGGAGACGATGTCCATGTGGAACGGGTCGCTGAACGAGTCGTCCATGCCTGATGCGGAGACGATGCCCGCAACTCCTGACCGCGGCGCTGCGACGAGCGGGTCGTAGCCGAGCTCGAGGGCGACCTCCGTGACGCGGCGCCGTGTGTCCGCGGCGATGCGCAGGTCTCCGCGGAGTGCTCGCGAGGCGGTGGATTTGGCGACGAAGGCGCGCCGAGCTACGGCTTCGAGGGTGGGCCGCTTGCGGCGCGAGTCGTCGCGAGGGGTGACCGTCACGGCGCCCCTCCCGTGGTCGAGCCGATCGACACATGCTGGGGCACATGGAACGGCCGCGGATGTCCGCCCGCGAGCACCTCGCGTCCAAAGGCGGCGAGCAGCATGCCCTTCTGCGCTCCGCTCTGCAGCACCGTCGTGAGCCGGTGTGGAGCGAGTGACGGCAGGTCGAGGCCATCCCAGCCTGTGATCGAGACGTCCTCAGGGACGGACAGCCCGGCCTCGCGAGCCGCAACCATGACGCCCGCCGCGAGCATGTCCGTGAGGCAGATGACCGCCGTGGGGCGCGGGTGCATCGTGAACAGCGTCGCACCCGCCTCGCGACCGGCAGCGACGGCGGACGTCCGCGCCTCGTACACGGCCACGGGAGTCACGCCCGCCTCCTCGAGCCCTCGCAAGCGGTCGCGCGTGTGGATGATCGTCGTGTCTCGCCAATCCAGCCGGTCACTCAGCCCCACACTGGCGATGGCCCCAGAGCGCTGCGTCACCACGGCAATGCGCTCGTGGCCAAGCGACATGACGTGGGCGGCGAGCTCGCGCATGGGCGCCACATCGTCGGTGCGCACCGCGGCCACGGGACCCCCTACCACCGACTGGAGGTGCACGGTGGGGATCCCTCGCGAGCGCAGCAGCGCGGTGGTCTCGTGCGACAGCTCTCCCACTGCGAGGAAGAAGGCGATGTCGGCGTCGACGCAGCGGTACGGGCAGGTTCCCTCGGTGTCTTGACGCGACGGGAGCATGGCGACGCCCATCCCCATCTGGGTGAGCTCGCGACTCAGCGCCTTCACGATCTCGACGGTGTGCCCGCACTGCATCGCGAATTGCGGGTCATCGTTGAGCACGATCGCCGCGAGTCCCACGCGCTGACTGGTGCGCGGTCGGGGTCCGGCGGGTGCGCCATAGCCCAAGGCGTCTGCCGCGCTGCGCACGCGTTGAATGGTCTGCTGCGAGAAGCCCTCTCCATGGCGCAGGCAGATCGAGGCCGCGGACACGGAGACCCCTGCCTCTTTCGCCACATCCTTGAGTCGCACGCTCATGGCTGCAGCACCGCCTCGGCGCGCACCGGACCCAGCGTGGTCCCGTCGCGAACCGTGAGGGTCATGTCGTCAGACTCCGGCGGTTCGCCAGCGATGGCGCGCAGCACCTGGGCGACCGCGCGTCGGCCCTTCTCCTTGCCGTCCTGCACCACCGTGGCGAGGCGCCGCGGAGCAAGCAGGGGCAGGTCGAGGCCGTCGAAGCCGGTGACGGAGACGTCCTCGGGAACGCGCAGCCCCTCTCGCTCGAGGCCCGCGATGACGCCCGCCGCAAGCGCGTCGGACTGGCATACCACCACCGTCGGGGTGGTCGAGAGCGAGGCGATCGCTGCGCCTGCGCGCTCTCCCTCCTGCTGGGACGAGCGCTCGGTCTCGTACACGCGCGACACCGTGAGGCCAGACTCGAACACGGCCTCGAGTCGATTGCGCGCCGCCTGGGAGGCGATCCGCACGGGCTGCGGAATCGGCACAAAGCCGTGGCGCCGATACGGGCCGCCAAAGGGCAGCGTCACCACCACCGCCTCGCGATGGCCGTGCGCAAGGATCTTCTCGCACAGGTGGCGCATGGCGTCCTCGTCGCGCCAATGGATTCCGGGCACGCTGCCATCGTTGGGAGCCTCGAGGCACACGAGCGGAAGAGCCCTTCGCACCACTGCGGGCCACGCCGCGCCCGAGGCATCGGGGCTGTGAACGAGCACCACGCCGTCGAGCTCGACGCGAGCAAGCAGCGCCACCCGCCGCGGCTCATCGGCCGGCGGCAGGAACACCGGGATCGCTCGTGCGTGTTCAAGCGCCTCGACGAGGCCCGTGATGACGATCACCTGGAACGGGTCGTCGAGCAGCTCCTCGAGCGGCGCGGCGGCAATCACCCCGATGCGCAGCGCAGGCCGGGAATCGGTGGAGTCGGCGTCGATCGCGCGGCGATAGCCGAGCTCGTGCGCGGCGGCCCGCACTCGCTCCCTCGTCGCGGGCGTCACCCTCGCGGCTCCGCGCAGCGCGAGTGATGCGGTGGCCACGCTCACTCCCGCACGCGTGGCGACGTCCGCAAGCATGACCTTGCGTGCGCCCTGAGACATCCTTGCCCCCTTGCAAGTCGTGAAACTCGCGTTGAATTCACTAGCCGGATTGTGCGCCTTTGCGCCGCGAGCGTCCACGCGAGCGCCCGCCGCACGCCCCGAGTGTTGTGCGTGCCTATGTTGCGTGACGTTTCAGATGTCCGCTGCGTTGTGCTGAGCCGCGCACGAAATCCTTGGCGCTCCCTTGCTGAACTCGAGTGAAAACTTTGCAGGCGCCCGGTTTCTCCCGTTTTCGGCGGTGCCCGACGCTGCTCTCGCCTCCTCCTCGCAGGTCGCGTTCGGCGGGTGTTGCCAACCCGGCGACCGGCCTTGAAGGGGTCGCAAAGCCCTCATAGCGTCGGCGTCGTTGCCACCGGACCTGAGAGAGGAAGTGTCGTTGATCGCACAACCGTCCAAGTCCCTTTCTCAGGATCCGGCTGGCAGTCACCTCCATGTGGCCGGTTCGGGAAGGGCCCGGGCAGTGGGGGTGCGCTCATCAGATGTCTCGCTCAGGCGAGATGCCCGCGTCGAGGGCGGCATCGGATGGAACTCATCTGCGGGCGGTCGATGACGACTGGCCGCGCACCGGAGGACTCCCCTCGCACGGTGCGCGGCGCATAGATGAGTGCTCAGCCGATGCCGGCAGCGGCGAACTCCAGGAAGTTCCTGGAGCACCCTCAGCCAGGCGCGCGGCGCCGCAGTCCCCGGGCGGCGCCGCGAGCTTGGCAACGAGACCACGAAACTTGGAGACCTCTAGTGCCCTCATACCCACAGCTCATCAGCGCCGCCACCATCCTCGCTGCCGCGGCATCCCTCACGCTCGTCGCGGTGCCCGCGCACGCGGCAAAGCCCACCTGCCTTGGGCGCACGGCAACGAAGGTGGTCACTGACATCGAGGATCTGAGTTTCTCCAATGGGGCGTATCAGCTGGTGGGAACCACCAAGTCGGACGTCGTGCTGATCGACCTGGACGGTGCCGACGACCACGTGACGATTCGCGTCACGTTTGATGGCGTGGCGAAGCGGTCGGGCGGCTCCGATGCAGTGTGCGCGACCATCACAGCTCCCCAGTGGTACACGACGTTCGAGGTCGTTGGCGGCGACCAGGTCAGCGCAACCGGCTTTGAGGTTGTTGAAGCCACCAACCCCACGAGCAACCCTGTCGAGTACAACGTCAACGCCGCAAGGATCGACATGGAACTTGGCAATGGCGGCGACACGGTCTACGCCACGAGCAGCCCCGGGTATTGCGACTGCCAACACATCTACATCGATGGCCGCGGTGGTGATGACTTCATCTACGTGGACGCTGGCAGATCGCCCACCGACGCAGTGGTTGGCGCCTTCGGAGGCTCCGGTAACGACTCGCTCTACCTGCACGGAGTGAGGGCGAACATCCTCGGAGTGGGCGGTCCCGGAACTGACGCGATCCTGACTGCTGACGCCAACCTGCTCGCCTACGCGGGGACGCCCACCTACACCGGCAGAGCCGGAGGCGTCACGGTGCGCAGCCAGCGCACGGCCCTGAACGCGCTGCTCGAAGGCAGCATCGCGGAACTCAACGCGGCTCTGGGCGCCAACCCCGGTTCTGAGACCAACTCCAACAGGCTGTCAGGGGGCAGTCGCGGCGACATCCTCCACGGAGCGAACGGCAAGGACACCATTGCGGGAGGCGGCGGCAACGACCGCATTCGCGGCAATGGCGGGAACGACCGCCTCGAAGGTTCGTTCGGAAACGACCGCATCGAAGGAGGGACGGGCGACGACAAGATCTACGGTGGAGACGGTGACGACTGGCTCCGTGGGAACGATGACGATGACCACGTGCAGGGTGACGCGGGCAAGGACGACTGCAGCGGAGGCGGAGGCACCGACACCCTAAGATCCTGCAACCCCTAGAGGCATCGAGATATACCTCATACCCCACCAAACATAGGGGGATTGGGGTAGTGGTATCCGGGTTCCCGTGTCACACTTGCGGCCATGACCGTCAGCCAGCGCACCCGCAACGCCTCGGCGATGCACACCCGCGCTGCGGACGTCATGTGTCCCATGCCGTGAACGCCCACGGACAGTCCACCCGGTCAGGGCGCTCGGCTTCAGCAGGCAACAGCCTGACTTGACGGGCGCCCTCACATCACGCGAGGAGCATCGGTGAGTTCATCCACCGAGACCAGCCAAGTGGCGCGCAGTGCGCCCGCGGTTGCCGTCGACCCCGATGCCGCCAAGGCTGCCGCCGAGGCGGAGGAGCGTCGTCGCCACCGCGAGGAGGCGCGACTGATCCGCACCCGCGAGGCTGCCGCTCGTCGCGACACCGTCAACAAGGATGGCCAGTGGGCACTCGGAGACCGCACTCCCCTCAACCCCAACGAGGAGATGAAGTCCACCGGTGACCCGCTGCTCGTGAGGCAGCGCATCGAGACGATGTACTCGAAGTGGGGCTTCTGGTCGATCCCCCCAGGTGACCTGCGTGGAAGGTTCCGCTGGTGGGGTCTGTACACCCAGCGTCGGCCCGGCATCGATGGCGGCAAGACCGCGATCCTCGAGCCTCACCAGCTGGACGACGAGTACTTCATGATGCGCATCCGCTCGGACGGCGGCCAGCTGTCCGTGGCTCAGGCGCGCACCATCGGCGAGATCTCCGAGACGATGTGCCGCGACACCGCCGACGTCTCCGACCGCCAGAACATCCAGCTGCACTGGGTGCGCATCGAGGATGTCCCAGAGATCTTCCGTCGCGTCGAGGCAGTCGGCCTCATGAGCGAAGAGGCGTGCGGCGATGTGCCGCGAGTCATCCTCGGCTCCCCCGTCGCGGGAGTCGCGAAAGAGGAGCTCATCGACCCCACGCCGCAGATCCGCGAGATCGTGGATCGCTACATCGGCGACCCCGAGTTCTCCAACCTGCCGCGAAAGTTCAAGACCGCCTTCACCGGCATGCCCGTTCCGGACATCCTTCACGAGGTGCAGGACATCGCGTTCTGCGCGGTGGAGCACCCGGAGCTCGGCATCGGCTACGACCTGTGGGTTGGTGGCGGACTGTCCGTGAATCCCTTCCTCGGCCACCGCCTGGGCGTCTTCGTCGAGCCCTCGAAGACGCACGAGGTGTGGAAGGGCGTTGCGAGCATCTTCCGCGACTATGGCTACCGGCGCCTGCGCAACCGCGCTCGCCTCAAGTTCCTCGTCAAGGACTGGGGACCGGAGAAGTTCCTTCAGGTGCTCCAAGACGAGTACCTCACGTACGAGCTTCCCAAGGGACCCGCGCCGCAGCTTGCCACTCCCGCCAACCGCGGTGACCACGTGGGCATCTTCGAGCAGAAGGACGGCCGCTACTACGTGGGCGTGGCACCCGTCGCGGGACGCATCTCCGGCTCCAAGCTGCTGAAGATCGCTGACATCGCTGAGGCTGCCGGCTCCGATCGCATCCGCCTCACGCCGCTGCAGAAGATCCTCATCCTCGACATTCCTGAGGACAAGGTGAACGACGTGGTCAACGGGCTGCGCGCCCTCGAGCTCGAATCCAGCCCCGGCGAGTTCCACCGCAACGTCATCGCGTGCACGGGCATCGAGTACTGCAAGCTGGCAATCGTCGAGACCAAGGCGACAGCTCGCGAAGTGGTGAAGAAGCTCGATGACATCTTCCCCACCCTGGACTCCCCCATCACCGTCCACGTCAACGGCTGCCCCAACTCGTGCGCCCGCGTGCAGATCGCGGACATCGGCTTCAAGGGACAGCTCGTGCTCGACGACGAGACCGGCGAGCAGGTGCCGGGCTTCCAGGTGCACCTTGGCGGCCGACTGGGCCGCGGGGACGACAACGACTTTGGTCGCAAGATCCGTGGACACAAGGTGAAGGCCGACGGCATGCCCGACTATGTCGAGCGCGTCACCAGGAATTACCTCGCCACTCGCGAGGAGGGCGAGAGCTTCGCCGATTGGGCCTTCCGCGTTGAAGAGGAGCTCATCAAGTGACCTCCTCACTCACCACCGCTGAAATCATCGCCGCGAACCCCACCGTGTGGAATGCCGAAACCTGCGCCGAGGTGAACGCACGCCTCGAGGACGCCAAGGCCGACGACATCGCCGACTGGGCGGTGGCGACGTTCGGGAAGAACCTGGCCGTAGCGTCGTCCATGCAGGACACGATCCTTCCCCACATGTTCGGCAAGCGGCTGCCCGGCGTGGACATCCTCTTCCTCGAGACCGGCTACCACTTCAAGGAGACCATCGAGACGCGAGAGGTTGCGGCGCGCAGCTTCCCCATCACGATCGTCAACGTCACGCCCAAGCAGTCGGTCGCGGAGCAGGACGCGCAGTACGGCAAGGACCTGTTCGCTCGCGACCCTGGGCTGTGCTGCGCTCTGCGCAAGGTGGACCCGCTCGCTGACTCACTCAAGGGCTACGCCGCGTGGGTCACTGGTGCCCGCCGCGTCGACGCGATCACTCGCGCGAATATGCCGGTGGTGACCTGGGATGACAAGCACGGACTCGTGAAGATCAACCCGCTCGCCACGTGGAATGACTTCCAGGTGGAGATCTACCAGACGGCCAACGGGCTGCCCCGGAATCCGCTCGTCGCGCAGGGCTACCCCAGCATCGGCTGCGAGCCGTGCACGCGCAAGGTGGCCCCCGGCGAGGACCCCCGCTCCGGCCGCTGGGCGGGAACCGACAAGACCGAATGCGGGATCCACACGTGAGCATCGACACCGCCTCCCCTGCTCGCACGACGCTCGACGCCCTCGAGGCTGAAGGCATCCACATCATTCGCGAGGCCGTCGCGACCGCGCGCAAGCCGGTCATCCTGTTCAGCGGCGGCAAGGACTCCGTGGTGGTGCTGCACCTCGCGACCAAGGCGTTCTGGCCAGGTCGCGTGCCGGTGGAGCTGCTCCACGTCGACACGGGCCACAACTTCGATGAGGTCATCGCGTTCCGCGATGCGACCGTCGAGCGACTGGGGCTGCGGCTGCAGGTCGCTTCCGTGCAGGACTACATCGATGATGGCCGCCTTCGCGAGCGCCCCGACGGCACTCGCAATCCGCTGCAGACCGTGCCGCTGCTCGACGCGATCACGGGTCACGGCTACGACGTGGTCTTCGGCGGAGCCCGCCGCGACGAGGAGAAGGCCCGCGCCAAGGAGCGAGTGGTGTCGCTGCGCGACGAGTTCGGCCAGTGGGACCCGCGCAATCAGCGCCCCGAACTGTGGAACCTCTACAACCCGCGCCATCTGCCCGGCCAGCACGTGCGCGTCTTCCCGCTCAGCAACTGGACCGAGCTCGACGTGTGGCGCTACATCGAGCGCGAGAACATCGAGCTGCCCTCCCTGTACTTCGCCCACGAGCGGCCGGTCTTCGAGCGCGACGGAATGCTCCTCACGCCTCACCCGGCGGTCCCCATGAAGGAGTCCGACGCTGTGGTCACCAAGTCTGTTCGGTATCGCACCGTTGGCGACGCGTCCTGCACGGGTGCGGTGGAGTCCACCGCGACCACGGTCGCGGACGTCATTGCGGAGGTCGCGGCGACGCGGCTCACCGAGCGCGGCGCGACCCGCGCCGACGATCGCCTCAGCGAGGCCGCCATGGAGGACCGCAAGAAGGAGGGGTACTTCTGATGACCGCCACGCTTGAGGAACTCCCCGACTCCCAGACCCGCACCACCTCGCTGCTGCGCTTCGCGACCGCCGGCTCTGTCGACGACGGCAAGTCCACCCTGGTGGGTCGCCTCCTGTACGACACCAAGTCGATCCTCGCCGACGCCTATGAAGCCGTCGAGCGCGTGTCCAAGGCTCGCGGCGCGGAGACGGTGGACCTCGCGCTGCTCACGGACGGCCTGCGCGCCGAGCGAGAGCAGGGCATCACCATCGACGTCGCCTACCGCTACTTCTCCACCCCCGCGCGCACCTTCATCCTTGCCGACTGCCCCGGCCACGTGCAGTACACCCGCAACACCGTGACCGGCGCCTCGACGGCTGACGCGATCATCGTGCTCGTCGACGTCCGCTACGGCGTCGTGGAGCAGACTCGCCGCCACCTCGCGGTCGCCGCGCTGCTGCGCGTTCCCCACGTGATCGTCGCGGTGAACAAGATCGACCTCGTCGACTATGCGGAGGAGCCGTTCCTGGCAATCGCGAAGGACGTCGAGGAGCACGCGGCCAAGCTCGGGCTTCCCGATGCGATCGCGGTGCCCGTCAGCGCGCTCGTGGGCGACAACGTGGTGGAGCGCTCCGCCCGCACGCAGTGGTACGACGGCCCTACGGTGCTCGACCTGCTCGAGACCCTGCCGAGCGCCGATGATCTGGCGGCCGCAGCGTCGGGCGGCTGGAGACTCCCTGTGCAGTACGTGCTGCGCCCCCAGGACGCCGCGATCTCTCCCGAGTACCGCGAGTACCGCGGCTACGCCGGCCAGGTCACCGAGGGCACGCTGCGCGTTGGCGATGCAGTGACGGTGCAGCCGTCCGGTCGCGTCACCACGGTCGCGGGCATCGATACGGCCGACGGCCCACTCACCGAGGCTCCCGCCGGCGCCTCCGTCGCGCTGCGGCTGGCAGACGACGTGGACGTGGCGCGCGGGGATCTGCTGAGCGCCGCGGGTGACGCGGCGATTCCGGTCAAGAACTTCGCGGCGCATGTCGCCTGGCTCGCCGAGCGGCCGCTGCGACTGCGCGACCGCGTGCTCGTGCAGCACGGATCGGCGCTGGTGCAGGCGATGGTCGTGGGCATCGACGGCAAGCTCGATGTCACGCTGCCGGGTGGCACGCTTGACGCGTCGATCGTGCCCGGTGATGAGCTTGAACTCAATGACATTGGTGTGGTGACGCTGCAGCTCGCGCAGCCGCTCGCGATCGAGGACTACGACAAGCACCGCCGCACGGGAGCGTTCTGCCTCGTGGACCCGCAGGACGGGAACACGCTGGCTGCGGGCACCGCTCGCGCCGCGACCCCCGGAACCGGAGTCGACGGCTACCTGAGCATCTGACCGGGGCGGGCCAGCTGGACCCAGCGTCGGCCTCCCCGCTGGACCCAGCGTCGGCCTCCCCGCGGCCCTCCTCCACACATTTCGCCTGTCGCTTCACAGGCCCGGGGCTT
>JGI12420J12819_1000423_pt1 | contig 24700 bp, 20 predicted proteins | sample Passage237A_FD_12819 | JGI IMG/M metagenome (IMG submission 12819) | reverse complement strand
GTTAAAATTACTATTTAGTGTGCCTACTAGGCTCCTGTGTTCAAACTGTATTTTAGGAAAATTTCATACTTTGCACACATGCACATATTCCCTACAATCTTACTAACTTCGTAGTGCTATATGAGAAAGATATTTTTTATTGTTTGTTTTTTTTCCTTTTTATCTGGATATGCCCAGCAGGTATATACCAGTTCGGGGAAACCTGCTCAAGCAAAAAAGAAAACCAAGAGTGGCAATGGAAAAGGCTTTGATTTTTCCCGCATAGTTTTTGGTGGCGGATTAGGCTTGGGGTTTGGAAGTCAGACCAGCTCATTCAGTATTTCTCCGATCGTAGGGTATAGATTTTTAGACAATCTGGCTGCTGGTGTGGGTTTAGGATATCAGTATTATCGTTACAAAGATTATTTTCAAATCACAGATGCACACGGTTATACTAATCTGTATGATTTAAAATCAAGCATTACAGCTCCAAGTATATGGGTTCGGTATGTAGCTTTTGAAAAATTGTTGGTACATGCTGAGTTTGAATATAATTTCATGCGTTATCAAAACTATCGCTTTGCTTCCAACGGCAGTGGGCATATTGAGTCTTACAAAGAAAAATATAATGTACCTGCTATGCCCATAGGCATTGGTTTAAGGCAGGCCATCTCAGAAAACGCATCTTTCTATTTCATATTGATGTACGACTTGTACAATCAAATTGATCCTAGCAGGCAAATCAGCGTGTATGGAACATCCATATTTCCACGGATTGGTTTTAATGTAGGCTTTTAAGTCTGCATCCCTTTTGGGTTTTGTCTGAATTCCCACGCTTGCACAATTAGAAAAAATCAGCAATATTTGTTGTTTGCTGGTTTAAAAACTTTCCGGATTAGTGCTATGAAATATAGTGTGCCAATATTTATCTTTTTTCTGGCTGGTATCTGCTGCCTTTATCACTCTTCTTGTATTAAACCACCTATAGCCAATCCAGAAGCAGATATCGAATCATTTATTATTCCTGACGCGGCTAAAGAAGCAGAAGTTTTTATTGATCAGGCAAATCGTAAAATCCATCTATACCTTACTCGTGAAGCCTTTTTGCATGGTGTAGTTCCTGAAATTATCACTTCCGAAGGGGCTACGGTTACTCCAGCATCTGGAGATAGTTTACATTTTGGTAAAGCTGTCTTTTATACAGTCACTGCCGCCAATGGGGTAAACAAGAAAACTTATGAAATCCTTGTGTCCACACCAGGAAGCTGGTATTTTGATTTTGAAAACTGGGGATTGCATGCCGTTCAGCAATATGAATTTCCTGAAACAGAGGGCAGTACTTCTTTCTGGGCTACTGCCAATGGAGGCGTGGCTTTAGCAGGTGTATCCAAAAATCCGGAGTCATATCCCACCCGTTCTACCTCAGAAAGTTATTCTGGCACCAAAGCCGCTGCATTAGTTACCTTACCTGGTACGAGTTTATCAAAAACAATGGGCATACATCTCTTTGCTGGATCTCTATTTACCGGTGTATTTGATATTGCCATATCTCTTTCAGAACCCTTAAAAGCCAGTCAGTTTGGACAGCCTTTTCACGATGGGAAGCCTATTCGTTTTACTGGCTATTATAAATACCAGTCTGGCAATACATATCAGGATGAAAACGGCAACCCCATACCGGGAAGAAAAGATTCATGTGCGCTATATGCCATTGTATTTAAAGGCACAGAGCGCGTTACAGCATTGGAAATAGACAATGATCCGCGGATTATTGCCAGAGCAGATATTCAGGATGGATCTGATAGAACCTCTTGGACTTATTTTGATATTCCATTTGAATATACTTCAGATTTAGATATCAACACTCCTTTTATGGTAGCTATAGTAGCTTCATCCAGTAAAAACGGAGCCGCCTATCAGGGAGCTACAGGCAGCAGGTTATTATTAGATCAGCTTCAAATTGTGCATGAATAACTTTATTAAACATATCTTATGGATAGCTGGACTGGCACTATTTAGCCATATTCCTATGCATGCCCAACAAGAGCTTACCCCATCTGTAGCTTCAGCAGATAAATCTGCTGTCTTAGAAAAAAAGCCCTGGCATTTAAAGCTTACAGTAGGGTATCAGTTGGGTGCTGCTACGCCATTTAGCTTACCTCCCAGCATTCGTAAAATAAAAGGTTGGTCGCCCTTATTTAATCCTTCTTTGGGAATGGAATGGGCAAAAAAAACATCTCATAAAATAACCTTAGCTGCGGGCTTAAGATTATCATGGAAAGGAGCGTTAGTAAAATCTCAAGTACAGCATTATTATACTACGATTACCACATTCGATGATCATTCAGAGGAAACTTTTCAGGGAGTGTTTTCTGGTGATAATGAAACACGGATGCACAATGTATATATCACTGTACCCATTTATTTTATGATGCCTGTTTCCGGCACATGGAATGTTAAAGGCGGAATGTATACTTCCGTTTTATTGCATGGTAAGTTTAATGGGTCTGTATCCAATGGGTATATACGCAAAGGTGATGCTCTCGGAGAAAAAGTAATTATTCCTCATGCTGACTTTGATTTTTCCAAAGAATTAAATTCGGTAGATTATGGATTGCTTTTAGGAGTAGAAAAATCATTACGCAAACAATTTTTCCTCTACAGCGATGTTTCCGTAGGCCTGTCTCCTTTATTTCCCAAGTCTTTCCAGTCAGTAGATCTGCGTTTACATCAGGTTTATGTAGAAGTGGGGGGAGGGGTGAAGCTCTGATGGCATAATTCTCATACTGCTTTTTCCATAATTTGAAAACAATAAACGAAACATACCTTACCATAAGACATTCTCCATAAAGTAACGAGAATCATGCATTGACATCATTTGTTTCCTTAATTTCGGGCAGAATGATCTACATCAATGCAAACCACTGATTTTCTAGTAATAGGCTCCGGAATCGCCGGCTTAAGCTTTGCTTTAAAAACCGCTACCAGATTCCCAGATAAAAAGATTATGCTGCTTACAAAAGCCAGCACAGACGAAACGAACACTAAATATGCCCAGGGAGGAATTGCTGTGGTTAACGACCATCTTCACGATAGCTTCGAAAAGCATATTGAAGACACGCTGATTTCTGGCGATGGCTTGTGCAACGAAGATATTGTACGGACTGTAGTTACAGAAGGTCCCCTTCGGGTAAATGAAATGATAGATTGGGGAGCACGCTTTGATAAAAACGCAGAAGGAGAATTCTTGCGTGGGCGTGAAGGTGGCCACTCTCAAAACAGAATCTTACACCATAAAGACATCACCGGGTTTGAAATTGAAAGAACGCTGGTAGAAGAAGTAAAAAAATATAAAAACATTACCATCCACAATCATTGGTTTGTAGTAGATATCATTACACAACACCACTTGGGTAATCTGGTTACTAAATCCACTCCCGATATTACCTGCTTTGGTGTGTATGCACTCAATCTGCATACAGGCAATATTGAAACTATCTTATCTAAAATCACGGTGATGGCTTCTGGCGGTATGGGGCAGGCCTATCGTACCACTACAAACCCTCGCATTGCCACTGGTGATGGTATTGCCATTGCCTATCGGGCTAAAGCCAGAATCGAAAACATGGAATTTATTCAATTCCACCCCACTGCTTTTTATGAACCGGGAACAAGTCCTTCTTTTCTGATTACGGAAGCTGTTCGTGGTGATGGCGGCATCTTGAGGAACAAAGAGGGCGTGGCATTTATGAAACAATATGACACACGGGAAGACTTAGCTCCTAGAGATATTGTGGCTCGTGCAATCGATAGCGAAATGAAAAAGGCCGGAACGGAATATGTATATCTCGATTGCCGGGGTATTAACAGAGAGAAATTCATGTCTCATTTCCCCAATATCTATGAATACTGTCAAAACAAAGGCATAGATCCATTTAAAGACATGATTCCTGTGGCCCCTGCTGCTCATTATTGTTGTGGAGGGATCAAAACAGATGCTTGGGGGCGTTCTTCTATCTTACATCTGTATGCCTGTGGAGAATGTGCTAGCACAGGATTACATGGGGCAAACAGGCTGGCTTCCAATTCTCTATTAGAAGCCCTTGTATTTGCTCATCGCTGTGCCAGTCATGCAGCCGATACGATTTCTTCTATATCATCGCTCCCGGAAGTTCCTGACTGGAATGCGTCCGGAACAACAGCGCCACGAGAAATGATTTTGATTACACAGAGTCTGAAAGAACTACAACAGGTGATGAGTGATTATGTGGGTATTGTTCGGAATAATATTAGAATGGAACGAGCTATGCGTCGTTTGGATTTATTGCATGAAGAAACCGAGCATCTCTACAAAAACACTATTCTTTCTCCACAATTATTAGAATTACGCAATCTGATTACAACTGGATACCTGATTGTAAAAAGTGCACAGTTCCGCAAAGAAAGTCGCGGACTTCATTACAATACAGACTATCCCAGTAAAGGGAAACTGGTGCAAAATATAATTTTGTAAGAATATGCTACCTAGATAGCAGGTTGCTATACATTGAATCTAAAATGAAGGATATCGCCGTCTTGTACCACATATTCTTTACCTTCTATCCTTAGCTTACCATTTTCTCTGCAAGCCTGCTCACTTCCGTAGCGTACAAAATCTTCGTATGCTATCGTTTCTGCCTTAATAAATCCTTTTTCAAAATCAGAGTGAATTACACCGGCAGCTTGAGGAGCTTTCCAACCCTTATGGATTGTCCATGCACGAACTTCCTGTACGCCTGCAGTAAAGTAAGTAATGAGATTGAGCAGTTTATAGGTAGCACGAATGAGCCTGTTTAACCCAGGTTCTTCCAGACCGTACTCAGCAAGGAAAAGTGCTTTATCGTCAGGGTCTTCCATTTCAGAGATCTGAGCTTCAATGGTATTGTTCATAATAATCACCTCAGCTCCTTCAGCTTGGGCAGCTTCTACTAAAGCACGGGAGTAAGCATTCCCTTCCTTCATACCTGATTCATCTACGTTTGCCACATACAATACAGGCTTCTCTGTAAGTAAGAAAAGGTCTGCTATGGCTTCTCTATCTTCTCCCTCCAATTGGAGCGCACGAATATTTTTTCCTTGTTGTAGATGTTCCCTACAGCGAACGAGTGTCTCGTATGCCCTTTTGGCTTTGGGATCACCTCCTGTTTTGGCTTGTTTTTCAACTCTTTGGATTTTCTTTTCTACACTATCCAGATCTTTTAACTGTAGCTCTGTATCAATAATTTCCTTATCACCAATCGGATTTACCGGTCCTTCTTCTCTTAAAATATTATCATCGTCAAAACAACGAATTACATGTATAATAGCATCTACTTCACGGATATTGGCCAAGAATTTATTACCCAAACCCTCTCCTTTGCTAGCACCTTTTACTAATCCAGCAATATCCACAAACTCAATAGTAGTAGGCAAAGTCCTTTGAGGCTGAACCAATTTAGCTAGTTGGTCTAATCTTTCATCAGGAACTTCTACCTGTCCCACGTTGGGTTCTATAGTACAGAAGCGATAATTGGCTGCCTGTGCCTTAGCGTTGTTACTAACTGCATTAAATAAGGTAGATTTACCCACATTGGGGAGTCCTACAATTCCTGCCTGTAATGCCATATGTTTAAAAATTTGCGCAAAGGTAAAGGTAATGTTGAGGATTTCACCATGTTCTCTCAGACTAACTGGTCCAAAAATGTGTTTTCTTTCTACAATAAGGCTCTTAAAATGAGAATAATTGCCTTATTTCGTCTCCATCTGGTACAGTTTCTATATTTTCGAGGATTAGAAACGATAGGTGCAGAATATATTATTATAGAAAAGAATACTGTGTATGCCGCAAAAAGGAACGCAATCGGAAATTAAATTTCTGGAAGGCCCTCAGTCCAGATTAGAAGAGTTTAAATTTTCTCTAAAAGTTTTCAGGGAATTTATTCGAGGCTTCCGTGCGCTACATTTTTCTGGTCCCTGTGTAACCATATTTGGTTCGGCAAGGTTTCAAGAGGATCATCCCTATTATATTCTAACCAGAAAATTATCCGGAGAAATTGCCAAGCTTGGATTTACCATTATGACTGGTGGCGGACCGGGTATTATGGAAGCTGCAAACCGTGGAGCCAGAGATGTAGGAGGAAAGTCTGTGGGTTGCAATATCATTTTACCTTTTGAGCAATATCCTAATGCCTATTTAGATAAATGGGTGAATATCCGTTACTTCTTTGTAAGGAAAACGATGTTGATCAAATACTCCTATGCTTTTATCGTAATGCCCGGAGGATTTGGCACTTTAGATGAATTTTTTGAGGCTCTTACCCTTATTCAGACGGGTATGATTAAAGAATTTCCTGTAGTTGTTTTTTGTAAAGATTTTCACCAGAAGTTAATGGATTACATTGAATCCCTTTTAGCAGCGGGTACTATATCTCCAGTAGATCTTGATTTGGTTTTACTTACAGACTCTATCGAAGAAGCCATTGATCATCTTAAGTCGAATAGTATTGATAAGTTTGGTTTGCGCTATCGTGAAACGCGCCCCTTACGTTGGCTGTTTGAACGAAAGTTTTCAGGTGTGAAATAAGTTTTTTGCAAAAACATACTCACTTGTAACTTTGCAACCCATTATTTTTTCTATATGATTGTAGCTGTTGTAGGTGTCACTGGTCTGGTAGGCCAAACATTACTGCGTATTTTAGAAGAAAGAAACTTTCCGGTTAGTCGCCTGCTTCCAGTAGCATCGGAGCATTCAGTAGGGAAGTTCGTTATTTTTAAAGGAGAATCTATTCCTGTTGTTTCTGCTCAGGATGCATTACAGCAAAACCCTTCTTTAGCTTTATTCAGCGCAGGTGGAGAAGTATCCAAAAAATTAGCTCCTGCATTTGCTGCCATCGGATGCAGAGTGATAGATAACTCTTCAGCATGGCGTATGGATGATGATAAAAAATTGGTGGTACCAGAAATCAATGGTCATCTGCTTAGTAAAGATGATTTCATTATTGCTAATCCGAATTGTTCTACAATTCAAATGGTAATGGTACTCCATCCGCTTCATAAACAATATCAGGTAAAAAGAGTAGTAGTAAGTACTTATCAGTCAGTAACCGGTACGGGACAAAAAGCTATTCAGGAGTTACAGAATCAACGTTCCGGAATGCCAGGCTGTCAGGTATATCCTCACCCTATTGATGGCAACATACTTCCCCATATTGACGTCTTTCAGGAAAATGGTTACACCAAAGAAGAAATGAAAATGGTATTAGAAACCATGAAGATAATGGGAGATAATAACATTCGCGTTACCGCAACTGCTGTTCGAGTGCCTGTCACTGGAGGGCATAGTGAAAGTGTAAACATTGAGATGGAAAGACCCTTTGAGCTCCATGAAGTACGTGAATTACTCAATCAGACACCTGGAGTGATGGTAGTAGATGACCCAAGCAACAATATTTATCCTATGCCTATTAATAGTTTTGGAAAAGACGAAGTTTTTGTAGGCCGGATACGTAGAGACTATTCACTTCCGAATACTTTAAACTGCTGGATTGTGGCCGACAATCTACGCAAAGGGGCAGCTACCAATGCTGTACAAATAGCAGAAAGCCTGCTCTCAGCAGGCCTTCTTCACTAGACATGTTGCTTGCAAATCTCGGGCATTAAATACCCAAAAACCTGAGTCCGAAAAAGTACGGATATTGCTGTAAGGCAGACTGATGCAGGGGTGTTAATTGTACACCTCCAATTATTCTAAAATAATCATTAACACCCAGCTCACCAGTTACACAAAGATTAAACTGCTGAAAGTTGAAAGGATCATGATTTTTTTGTTTTCCTCTTTCTGTTGATTTTTGTTTCATCCAGGAAGATACTTTATAACCAGCCTGGATACCTGCCCCATACACAATCCAATGTTTCTCACTGATTCTGGATTTCATAGTAAGCATCAAGGGGATTTGTAAGTATGCCACAGCTAATTTATTTTTTGTAAAGTGAACTGAATCCATAAACACAAAAGGTTCGGCATCATTAGCATAAGCAATATTACTCTTGTATCTGAAGTTATAGATCTGAAGTCCCAAACCTGAGCTCAGATATATCTTTTGGTTTTTGGTGCGCATAAGTTGCATTCTTACCAAAGCAGGATAAATATTCACGCTCATGGATTTGCCTTCATTTAGTCTAAACACATTGGCGTTTTTCTGTGCAGGATCCATATGAAGGAACGCCTGTGTTTCTGGATTGGAATAATCTGTACGGTCGTTGATGTTATTAAATGCAAGATCTAGCATAAAATACTGGAGGGTAACTTTTTTGTCTTTTTTCTTCTGGCGCTCTTTTCCTATATACACACCTCCAGAACCAATGCTTATCATTTTTTTTGACTTCAGGCTATCATTTGCTGTTTGCGTGGTGTCCTGATCTGGGGTAGCTGTCTCTTGCGCCTGTAGTTGTAAGGCTGTAGTGAATACTAATACAAATGAAATAAACGTACGCATGGTTTGAGGTTTATTGAGTTTAGAAATTGATTGTAAAAAGTTCTCGTTGTGCAATTACAATAGACCAGGAAGTATTTTTCCAATTTTCCTTTACCTGTTCTACTCGTTCATTCAGGCTGGCATGAATGGTCTCCATATTGGCCAGTTTTTTTTGCTTTATGGGAAGTAATTTTAATAAGCCTTTGGATTCTGTTTCCTGTTCATATTCTTCCTCCCCTATCATTGCTTCCATCACCATACCAGCGGGTTGAGGAGGCAAGATGGGTTCTTCTAATTTGGCCATTACAGGTGTTTCATCAAGCAAGGTAAAATTGGGTAATCGTAGTGGGCGGATGTCCTCAGCTATTTCTGGAATAGACTCTTCGGATACCACCACCACAGGATCTGGTTGCGTATGCTTAACCGATATTACCTTTGAAGGAGCCCTTTGAGGCTGAAAAGGCATTATTACTGGTTTTTCTGGGGTTTGTTCTGTCTGTGCCAACTGAGGCTCGGTCGTCTGAACTTTTTCTGTAGATTGTATTGTTGTTTGGCTGACGATAGATGTTTTCACTCCGTTATCATTGTTTACAAACAACTTTGGAAATACAAGAATGCCAAGCAATAAGACTGCTGCAGCAAGGCTTATTCTGACCCAAGGAATTCTTTGTGCACCTGGGTTTTTAAGCAGCATATTCTTATCAGGAAAATGGATAGTTGTATCCGGAGATACTCGCAATTCTTTCCATTCCTCCAGTTCTGAAAGCAATTCAGGATGTTGTTCGAGGTAAGCAAAAAGTTCTCTTTCTTCAGCTTCACTCAGCGTTCCCTCTGCATACTGCATCATGTACATTTCATATTTTTCATGCGCTTTCATAACAATGCGGTTTTGTGTGTTATAAAACAGATTTTACACTTACCAGGTATTCTTTCAGTACTTTTCTGGCACGGAAGAGATATACCTTAACCTGCGATGCTGACAATCCTGTAATCTGAGCTATTTCTTCATAGTTATAACCTTCATAATCTCTAAGTAAAACCAGCGCTCTGTCTTTTTCATCTAAGAGATCAAGTGCTTGGTTTAATATTCTTTTTAAGTCGGTTGAGGGCATTGTGTCTGCAACAACTTGATCTGGAAAAGCCTCACCAGTCCGTACTTTTTGTATTCTTCTAAAATGATCTACTGATTTTCGGTAAGCCAGTTGAAACAAAAATGCCTTGGCTTTTTCGATAGTTACCTGATTTCTTTTCTCCCATAATATGGCAAAGCAATTTTGGACAATATCCTGTGCTTCTTCGCGGTTTCCCGTGCATTTGCAGGCAAACCGAAAAAGAGCATCCGCCCATTCCTGTACACAAGCATTATAGCCGAAAGTGTCCATCTTGCTTATTTATCGGTGAAGGTTACAAAAAGTTACAGGGGTAGATACATTTTTTTTTACGCTCATTAATATGGGAATGACATTCATTGGTATCATACTATAACTATTTTATGGGAGATGGAAATATATTGTTATTAAGTGTGTTATAGCAAAAGGGATAGCTGTTAATGTTTGAAAATAATTTCATTCAGTTATTCCCTGCTAGCAGACTTAAAAAGAAAAGTAATGGTAGTGTGCAAATGCTGTCCAAAATTTAATAAACAAAAAATATAAACCCAACTAAATGTGTCAATTTGGTTAATTGATAGTATCAAAAATCGTGTAACATTTTCATTAGGGAGCATTGTTATACTTTATAGATTATTTGCTGATTGCATCCGGCGCTTCATAACCAATTATAATACAATAAGTTAATTTTGATTAGGTAATTGAATTTTGTATTTTGTGCAAGCCTTAAGAATTGCCATTACAACCTATGAGAAATCAATGCCCAAAATGTAAAGCAAAAAATAGCATGGATCGCATACGTAGGGGATTTCTGGTGAAGAGTCTTTTATTTTGGTTACCCCTTAAGCGATATAGATGCACCAAATGTTTTCACAAACGATATTACCTCGAAAAAAATGCCCCGAAGTCTTGAGTTATATGACTTCAGGGCTTTTTTAAATTTAAATATGTGGGAGTCTAGCTAGTGATTATTATACACTAGACTGTTTCCAATGCTGTTTTAGGAGCAGCAGAAAGTATTTCTTGGCTGGCCTTATCAGCATATTTATCAAAGTTTTTCACGAAGAGCTGTGCGAGCTCGATAGCTTTCTTATCATAAGCTTCTTTATCAGCCCAGGTGTTTCTTGGGTTCAGAATTTCATCAGGAACACCGGGTACAGCATGAGGCATTAATACCCCGAAAACAGGGTGAGCTGTATAAGCTACATCGTTAAGCTGACCATTCATAGCAGCTGTAATCATAGCTCTGGTATATTTGAGGTTAATACGGCTACCTGTACCATAAGCACCACCGCTCCAGCCAGTATTGATCAGCCATACATTTACATCACTATGTTGTTCCAATTTTTTACCCAGTAATTCTGCATATCGAGTTGGGTGAAGGGGAAGAAATACCTTACCGAAACATGCAGAGAAGGTAGTTTGAGGTTCTGTAATGCCCACTTCAGTTCCTGCAACTTTAGCTGTATATCCAGAAATAAAGTGATACATAGCTTGAGCACGTGTCAGCTTGCTAATAGGAGGTAAAATTCCGAATGCATCACAGGTGAGGAAGAAAATATTTTTAGGATCACCGCCATAGGAAGGTTCCTTAGCGTTAGGAATATGGAAGATAGGATATGCAGCGCGAGTATTTTCTGTAATGCTGCCATCTTTATAATCCACTTCGTTGGTGCCTGGTTTAAATACGATATTTTCAAGCAGAGCATTAGGTTTAATGGCTGCATAAATCTGAGGTTCTTTTTCTGCACTCAGATCAATTACTTTAGCATAGCAACCACCTTCAAAATTGAAGATAGAGCCATCAGCCCAGCCATGTTCGTCATCGCCAATTAATGCACGTTCAGGATCAGCAGACAAGGTGGTTTTTCCGGTACCGGAAAGTCCGAAGAACAAGGCTACATCTCCGTTTTTACCTTCATTGGCAGAACAGTGCATGCTCAGTACTTTATGTTCTTGAGGAAGCAAGTAATTCAATACACCGAAAATGCCTTTTTTCATTTCGCCAGTGTAGGCAGAACCGCCAATCAGGATAATTTTACGAGTAAAGTTTACGATAGTGAAATTACCCTGACGGGTACCATCAACTGCAGGATCAGCATTAAAGCCAGGAGCTTGCAGAATGAGCCAATCTTGATTATAGTTGGCAATTTCTTCTTCTGTAGGACGCAAAAAGAGGTCATAGCAGAATAAGTTAGCCCATGGGGTTTCGTTAATTACGCGTACATTCAGACGATATTTAGGATCTGCACATGCATAAGCATCACGAACCCAAACTTCTTTTCCTTCAAAATAAGCACAAACTTTATCATAAAGTTTGTCGAAAGTTTCTGAAGAGATAGGGATATTTACATCACCCCAATCTACTGTATTTTCAGTGATTGCATCTTTTACAGTAAACTTGTCTTTTGGAGAGCGCCCGGTAAATTTGCCGGTACTAACGCAGAGTGCACCCGTGTCATTAAGTGTACCCTGACCTAGTTCAAGAGTTTTCTGTACGAGTTCTTCCGGAGAAAGATTCCAATGGGCAACAGCTACCCGCAGACCCAAGTCAGCAAGGTTTGCTGACTGGCTTTTTTTACCATATTCCTGCATAGAAGGTATGATTTTGTTATAAAAAATTTTAGACTGCAAAATTAATACTAAAATTTATCTAGTAGTCTATTATTTTTCATCTACATGTCATTTATTTCAGATACAGTTTTTAACTCAAAACAAAACGTAATTTTGCGTAATTTGTGTATGTTTCTGTTGGTCTAAAGGGTATGATTGCGATATTACCCCAAAAATAAAAGTGATTCTTACCATTTTTAACAAAAATTCCATTACATGGCGCGTATATTTGCGCTCTAATTTTTAATTATGCTGATACGTCCGGCAATTTTATGTTTGCTCGTTTTTTGCTCTTTTGTCACGTCTGCTCAAGACCTAGTAAAAGAGAAATCCGCTAAAAGGCTTTCCGGGATTGAAAAACCTTCTCGCGACTTTTTTATGTTTCAATTTGCCTATGAGGGGTGGAATAATAAGCCTGACAGTATTAAAACAAGTGGATTTGGTAGGAGTGTAGGTTTATACTTATGTTATGACTGGCCTATTGCTAAGTCAAACTTTAGCTTTGCCGCAGGTTTAGGTGTCTCAGCAGCCAATATTTATTTTAGTAATCAGGAAGTTAGCTTAACTGACACCGGTGTTCTTGGTGCTCAGGTACGATTTATTCCTGCACAAAATGAATACAAAAAATATAAGCTTACAACTGCCTATTTAGAAGCTCCCTTTGAACTTCGCTACTTCGGTAATAAAGAAAATCGTAATAGAGGATTTAAAGCAGCTATAGGCTTTAAAGCAGGAACAATTATAGGTGCACATACTAAAGGAAAAAGAACTGTGGAAGGCACTAAAGTTTCTGACAAAACCAATACACGCCGCTATATGGAAAACTGGCGTTTCTCTGGTACCGTTCGTATTGGTTGGGGTAACTTAACCCTTTATGGAGCTTATGGATTCAACAATGTATTTAAATCAGGTATGGGTCCCGAAGTTACTCCTTATAGCATTGGCTTAACACTGACTGGTCTGTAAGCTACCGCTGTAATTCAATTAGTTATAATGGCATTAGGCTAGTTTCTATGGAAATTAGTCTAATTTTTTTATACCCACTTTGACACGGGCTATCTTACATTAGATGAGTATGCAGAGCAGGCGCATACTTACCATATCCTATTAACTTTATGACTGTCTATATCGGGAATTTGTACAATACCAGGTTTTTTACCTAGAGTAAAACTACCAATCTGGTCTGCCAGTTGCAATGCACGTGCGCCACCTAAAGTCGCCCAATGTAATAATTTCTCCCAGTCTGTAACTGAATGCTGACGCAAAGTCTGTAATTCTGCCCACACCGATAATTGATCATTGGAAGCCAGACTGTCGGTTCCTATGCAAATATTTACTTCTTCTTCCATTAACATAGCTATATCTGGCAGACAATCTTCAATATATAGATTAGCATTTGGACACAAACAAAAATACAATTGGGGAAATTGCTGTTTCACCCCTACAACATCCTTTCTACTCGTAAATGTATTATGTACTAAAATAAGCGGATGGGTGGCATCCAGCCAAGATGCATAGGATAATAAGGAAGACTTTCCGGGAGGATGAAACTCATCTGTGGGAATACCTACTGAAGCTAAAAAGTGGATCAAAGCACCTTCTTTCTTTAGGTAAAATTCATTTTCTGCTAGGCATTCCTGATTATGTATGGATAATATCGCATCCGCAGCTTGCTGTTGATTGATATACTGAAAAAGGCTTTGTGAAACTGAATAAGGTGCGTGTGGCGTAATAGATTGGCTTAGTCTGTGCCTTGTTACCTGCTGGGTTGCATATTGCTCAAAAACGATTTTTGCTTTTTGCCAGGCTTTTTCTGCTAATCCATTTACAAAGCCTAGGGCTTCCACGAAGGTGTGAACATGCATTTTATCTTTTTCCCTGACTGCTATACTCTGCGTTGTATTAGCAATATCTCCCACAGCCACCGTACCCTCCATGTATAAATTTTCATAGGCCATATGCATGGCCTCTATAATAGAGATTTCAGCAAAACTGTTTCGCTGCTGCATTACGGCTTTCAAAAAAGAAGGCAGACCTATATGCTTCGGTATGACACCGTGCATATGGGAAAGTTCAAGATGACAATGTGCATTCACAAATCCCGGACATACAATGCCCTTATAATATTGAGGGTGTTCGCCTTCTTGCTTAGGCCTTACCTGAGCTATAGAGCCATCGTCAAGTACTTCCAGAAGGTAGCCATCAGGAAGGAAGCGATACCCATCATGGATTTTGTCAGCAGTAAGCAGCATAAGGGATTAAGACTTAAAATGTCTGAGCAGTACAATTTCCTGTTCAGAGAGATAACGCCATTTTCCTCTGGGTAAATTTTTCTTTGTCAGACCTGCATACATTACTCTATCCAGTTTTTCTACTTCATAACCCAGCGACTCAAAAATGCGTCGTACAATACGATTGCGCCCGCTATGGATTTCCAAACCTATTTCATTTCTATTGGCTAAATACGCAATTTCATCTACCTCTACCGGTCCGTCTTCAAGCGTAAGGCCTTTTACAATTTTTTGATAATCACTTACTGTAAGTTTTTTATTAAGTGTAACGTGATAAATCTTCTTTACTAGATAAGATGGGTGAGAAAGTTTATGGGCTAGTTTTCCATCATTGGTCAGTAAAAGCAAGCCGGTCGTATTTCTATCGAGGCGACCTACAGAAAAGAGTCTTCCTGTTTCAGACTGTGGCACAAGATCAAAAACTGTTTTTCGACCTTCAGGATCATCGGAAGTAGTGATCACGCCTTTAGGCTTATTGAGCAGGATATACACCAGATCTTTCTGGGGTGTCATAATTTTTCCAGAGAGAGTGATATGATCTCCCGGCATTACTCTATATCCGGGTTCTAGCACCAGAGAACCATTTACTCTTACCTTTCCAAGTTTCACTAATTCAGCAGCTTCCCTACGACTACATGCACCACTATGAGCGATGTACTTGTTGAGCGTCATTGGGGAATCAATCGCAATTGCTTCTTTAGAAGTTTTATTTTTCCGGTAAGGAGTTTCTGAAGTATAATTTTCCCGATAGTTTCGTGAATCTTTAGAGTCAGTTTTATTATCTCTACTTCTTCTGTTATCGTCTGAAAAGGTTTTATTTTTCTTGTAAGGTGATTCTGAGGAATAATTTTTCCGCTTATTTCGCGGTTCTGTAGCGTCAAATTTCTTATCTCTGGTACGTCTGCTATCGTCTGGAGATGTCTTACTATTTTTATACGTCGATTCTGAGGAATAATTGTCCCGGTATTTTCTCGGTTCTTTATCTTCAAAATTTTTATCTCTGCTGCGTCTATTGTCATCTGAAGCTGTGACTGGTCTTTTAGAATAACCCGATTTTGGGTTAGCTGGTGGGTATGCCTTTCTTTCTTTCGAACGGTATGCATCAGACTCATCTCTGTGAGATGAATTTTTTCTTGGTGTCCTTTCTGGAAATGCATGTTTTTTAGGAGAAGGCTTTCCATAAGACCTTTCAGTGGTCTGTTGTTTTTTCTTCCCTGACTTATTATCGGGTTTTGATTTCATATATGCGCCTTAATAGGTTGCTGTAATCTGCAAAAGTACGTAAAATGTAAGTGGGAATAGGTAGATATCCTCTCCTTACTTATGGATTTCTTAGCATTCTGATTATTTATAGAAAAGTTTGGATGAAGATTGTTGTATGTAGTCAACCTCGGAAGAGTATTTACTTGTTGGCGTTTAGCATTGGGTAAATTTATCGCAATAAAAAAGCCTTCCGAAGAAGGCTTTTTTAAAATATTGTCAATCTGTTATTGAACTGAATTAATCCTCATCAGAATCGTTCATATCTACGTGATGACGATGTCTGGGTTCGCGGATGTGTTTTTTCTTAGCGTGGCTTCCACCAAGGTTAGCAGAGATACCTACGTTGAATTGACGACCGAAGTTTACATCCAATATAGATTCTCTAGAAGTAGCAGGAGAACCATCGAAATCCCATTTTCTGTGATCGAAATCAATACCACCTAATGAGAAGTTAAGAGCCAGTGAAGGAGTGAAGTTGATACCTACAGCTGGCCACCAGCCAATGCAGAAGCCATTGTATATATCTTCAACGCGAGTTCCGCCTGGACCACTAGTTTCAGTTACGTTATTTCCATTCAGATAAGAAAGTTCGAACTGATGGAAGAGGAAGAAAGTTTTATTTAAAGAAACTGTATGACGGAAGAATGCACCAACTTTTAAATCACGAGTGCTATAATCGATACCACCGATAGCATCAGTAGTTTGTTTCCAGCTGGTAATAGCAAATTGCGCACCCACTGTGAAGTGTTTATTGAACTGATAACCTACACCTGGAGCGAAGGTAATAGTAGTAGCACGATTTGTAATATCTGCGGCACCCGGAATTCCAGCATCATTTGTTTGCTTGGCAGTATTAATACCTACATTACCATATAGCAATATGCTGCCTGGTTTTTGAGCTTGCACAGTAGCAACTGAACCTACGGCAAGAATGGCAAGAATCAATTTTTTCATATAGCTGCGTGTTTGTTTTTATAGAACAAATGTAAAGGGTAGTTTGCTAATATGCAATACCCAAAGCAAAATTCTTTAAGAAATGTTTTTTAAAGCACATAATATAAAACAAAATCGCCATACCTCAAATTAGCCTACCAGTCGTCCAATAGCTTCGTTGTATTCTTTTTTCCAGTCGGTAGTTTGTCCCCAATTTTGACCATCTATCATTATAATTCCATCTTTTACTTCTCCCAATAAAGTATAAGGGAAGTGGGCTAATGTGGCTTCAAAATTTTGCTTTTGATCTGGTTTAATGGTAACAATCACCCTGCTTTGCGCCTCACCAAATAAGAAGGCATCTTTACGTACAGCGGGGTGGGTTTGTATGTTAAAGCCAAGATTGCGCTGTAAGCAGGATTCTAACAATGCAATAAACAAGCCTCCTTCGGCTAAATCATGTGCAGAAACAATTTGCTTTTCATGGATTAGCTTCATCAATAGTTCCTGGAGTTTGTATTCATGTTCTAAATCGAACTCTGGAGCCGGGCTATAAGATACCCCCTGTACATGATGCAGATACTCAGAGCAAGCTATATCATTGCTGGTATTACCCAGCATATATATCAGATCTCCTGCCTCTTTAAAATACATAGTCATTTTCTGATCGAGACTTTCCAGTACTCCTACCATTCCTATGGTGGGGGTAGGATACACAGGTCCATCTTCTGACTGGTTATAGAAGCTCACATTCCCACCTGTAACGGGTGTACCTAATTTATTGCATGCGGCTGTCATGCCTTTTAGAGCGTGTACAAACTGATAATATACCTCCGGATTGTAAGGGTTCCCGAAGTTGAGACAGTTGGTAATAGCTACCGGCACTCCTCCGCTACATACAATATTCCTTGCGGCTTCACAAACGGCAATCATGCCGCCCACATAGGGGTCAGAAAATACATAACGGCTATTACAGTCGGTAGTACAAGCCAAAGCTTTTGAGGTGCCATGCACACGAATGACAGGAGCATCTGATGGCTCATTGGTGTGCGTATTTCCTGTACCTACCATAGAGTCATACTGTTCCCAAATCCAGCGTTTAGAAGCTATAGTAGGCAAAGCAACCAATTGTTTGGCTACAGCTTGTAGATCTTCTGGTACAGCTACAGTATCAGGATTAAATGCTTTGATTTTTTCAAAGTATGCTGGCTCACGATATTCACGCTCATAGACAGGAGCACCTCCACCCAATACTAGGCTTTCTGCAGGCACATCTGCTACCAGCTCATCGTGCATATAATATTTCAAGTTAGGCTCTTCAGTAACTTCTCCAATCTGTACACAATGGATATCCCATTTTTCAAAAATGTCAACGATCTCTTTTTCTCTTCCTTTTTTTACTACGATAAGCATACGTTCTTGGCTTTCGCTCAGAAGCATTTCCCAGGGTTTCATATTCTCCTGACGTACGGGTACTTTATCCAGATGAATAATCATCCCATGCTTACCTTTTGCACTCATTTCACTGGTAGAACAGGTAATTCCAGCGGCACCCATATCCTGCATACCTATTAAAGCTCCCGTTTCTACTGCTTCCAAACAGGCTTCCAAGAGTTTCTTTTCTTCAAACGGATCACCTACTTGTACGGCGGGCAGTTGTTCGGCGCTCTGGTCTGTAATATCAGCAGAAGCAAAAGAAGCGCCTCCAATACCATCTTTACCTGTAGCAGCTCCTACGATAAATACAGGGTTACCTGCGCCGTAAGAAGTAGCAGATACCATTTTACCAGATTGAATCACACCCACACTCATTGCGTTTACCAATGGATTGGTTTGATAGCATGATTCAAAGTAGATTTCACCACCTATGGTAGGCACGCCAAAACAGTTTCCATAATGTCCGATACCCTTTACCACGCCTTTTAGCAACCACTTTGTTTTATCATTATCCAGTTTACCAAAGCGCAGCGAGTTGAGTGCGGCGATAGGTCTCGCACCCATAGTAAATATATCACGATGGATACCTCCTACCCCAGTGGCAGCTCCCTGAAATGGTTCTATGGCAGAAGGATGATTATGGGATTCAATTTTAAATACACATCCCCATCCATCACCGATATCTACGAGTCCGGCATTTTCTTCACCTGCTTTAACCAGAAGTCTGGCTCCTTCTCGGGGAAGCGTTTTAAGCCATTTAATGGAGTTTTTATAACTGCAATGTTCACTCCACATTACAGAATACATGGCCAGTTCATTGAAATTGGGGACTCTGCCCAATATTTTTTTTATTTCCTCAAACTCAGATTCTAAAAGACCGAGCTTTAAGGCTTGCTCTAATGTCGCAGGTTGCATACGATACAATAATATATGTGTTGACAAATTGGAGATGCGAAGCTACAGCTTTTTAGGCAGGGATAAATGGATAACAGGGGTAGAAAATGAAAGAATTTATATATAGATAGTTAAATCTGGTTGTCTCGAAAAGAGAAATGGCTTCTTATAAATTTCTGGCTGCTTCACCCAATCCACTGTCTTATAGAAGTAGCACATGAAAAAGTCGGAATTCCATATCAGAGTTCCGACAGTTTCGCGCTATTATTACTCAAGTTTTTAATCTAAGGTAAATTGTATAGAGGTAAATACACTTCTGGGTAAGAAGCTAATGTTACCAGCACTTACATGACTGCTATTGGTAATTACCCCGGAACTAGTAAGCGCAAGTACATTGAAAATATTTTTCACCCCTGCTGTCAGTTGGATATTTTGTTTTCTGAATTTTTTGCTCAGCGAAAAATCCATCATATTATAAGCAGGTCTTTTACCTGAATAAGAGGAAGACCCATCGATATTTTCGACGAGTGCAGGTTGTGCACCAGTAAGTTTATTAAACAAGGAGAATTTAAGGCCTGGCTTTTTCCAAAGATATTGTAAGGAGGCCACATATTCCTGTACACTAAACGCCTGATTGTACCCGGCTTCAGCATACACATGCATAAAAGAATAGCCAAGTTTATAATTGAAGTTATGGTATTGCCCTTCCAGTTCAAGGTTTACAATAGCATTTCTTTGTTTGAGAATATTGACATAGGTGTACCAATTTGGGCGGTTGGGGTCTCCCACACTTGCCAAGCCAATCTGATTGTTCACCTCATTATAGTAACCTGCTAATAAGATTTGTGCGAAGCTTGCTTTTTTCTCAAAAACCATCCAGGAAGCTGAAGCCTGATAGTGATTACCCTGTTCTGCTTTTAAATTTGGATTCCCCTGTAATTCGTGGTTCAGGTCAAAAAATAGAAGGTACATTTCCTTGAGCGAAGGAGCGCGAAACCCTTTTGCATAGGAAGCGCGTATTTTAATATTCTTTGTAGTATGATAAAGCAGGTGAACAGAAGGGATTACCGGGGATTGATATGCTGAATTATAGCTGGCGCGGAACCCACCCTGAGCAATTAGTTTTTCATTCCAAATGGGCATAGAGAGTGAAAGATAGCCTGCAAAATCGTGCATATCTTTCAGTCCGTCAGGAATTTTTTGACTTTTTCCATATTGCAGATTCACATCATAACCGATGGCATAGTCAAACCATTTTACTTTATTATCGTAGCTACCTCTTAATGTAATTTCGTTAAAGCGGGAAGTATCCTGATCACCTGGCGTAGTAGTTAGTGTCTCCGTCATATGAACCAGGTCTTTATTGTAACTATTTCTTATTCTATTATAATAAGAAAAGGCGTTGGATACTTGCCAGCGTCCGGTTTTACCCAGTTTTCCCTCCATGAATATTCTGTTCATGGAACGTGTAGTATAGTAGTACTCATCTCTGGCTCTTACACCTAAAAAGTGATCATAAATCTGAACTGGTCCGTGATTCGTCATTTTTTCGTGGACAAAATCGGATGCCAATCGGAGTTTAAACCCGGAAGCAGCTGTATAACCATAGTTCAGGTTTGCCATGTACTGTTCTTTGGGTCTAAATATCCTTTGTCTTTTTTTTGGAGCAACCGTATCAGATGCAGAATAGTTCCATCCTTCAAAATAATTTCTTCCTCCGCCTAATGTGACATGGTGTTTTTTCCATGATCTAGTACCCGATAAGGTAAGATTATATTTTCCGGATGATTCATAAAAAGCATTTGCCGATAACTCCCAGGGTTTGCGAAGATTTTTACTGATAAGATTAATTACCCCACCTAATGCATCTGTACCATACATGACGCTCATAGGTCCCTGCACCATTTCAATGCGTTCTACGTTATATAGATTTAGCTGTCCCAGATCCACATTTCCAGCTTCTCGGCCATTTACTGGCAATCCGTCAATCAATATTTTTACTTTATTTCCACTCATTCCCTGCATACGTATGGTAGAACCCAGCATTTGGTCGTTACCTACATCGGTATTCATTTGAAACTTCATTACATCCTGCAGGTTTACCGCACCTTGTGACTGAAAAGTTCCTGCATTAATTACACGGTAAAGAGAAAGTGCGTCTTGAGGCTTAACTGGCCTTGCCACACCCGTTACCACAAATTCTTTTAGCGTAGCAAAATTGCGTGTCAGTCTAATTTGTACAGGCTTTCCAGGATTTTCCAGCAATCTGGTATATTGAGTTTCAAATCCTATGCCTAATACCTCTATATGGCAGGGAAAACTAGGTAAAGGCAAAGCAACTTTCCCATCAACATCCGTAAGACCCTGAGTAACCATTTTATCTGGGTTACCCGCATATACATTTACATATAATGCAGGAAGAGTTTCTCCGGTATTTTTTTCAAGAATTTGGATATGTAGAGAGTCTTGCGCATGCAGTAGAAAGGGAGAGATGCAAACAAAACATACTGCCAGGCAATTAAAGAATATGTGCTTCATAGTAGGATCCTGTGGGAAAGATGAAGCCCAGCGCGGGAAAGCTACTGAGCTTCATTGAATATCAAAAACCAAGCAAAATATTAATGCTGTACTACCAGTTTGTTCGACAACTTCCACTGGCCATTACTTACCGTAACGATATACATTCCAGAGGGCATATCACCAGTCTGGAAACGGAATGCATTCATTCCTGGCTTTACATTTATAGCTAAGTTTTTAATTATTTTTCCCGTAATATCTGTTACAAGGATATAGGCCTCAGAATTTGCTTTTGCATCCAACACTACATTTACCTGATCTGAAGCTGGGTTAGGAGCTAACGCCCAGGTTTGTACAGGCACAGTTGCATCTTTTACGCTATTGGTGCTTACTGTACGTTTACGTAATGCGGTAATCCCTGAAGAAGAGAGTGTGGAATAAGTGAATTCGATCTGATGGATACTTAAGTCTCTGGAACGAACAAAATAAGTTACTGTATCCATATCGTATTCATTGCCACTGAAGGTGCTTTTCTTCCAATCGCGACCGATAATATCTATATCTGATTCAAAAAGAGAGATGTAGTTCATATAGTTTACAGTATCAGCATCTACATCTCTTACTTCTACCACTTCCACAAACGGGTTGCTGAGCACACCTGTGGTAGGGTAAGGTACTGGTGCCCCGGGGCCCATAGAGATGAGAGCCATATATCTTGTAAGGTTAAAATCCCAGTTATCGATATTGGGTTCGCGATCAAATACTTGTTTGGTGGATAAGGAGTAGTAAGCAAATGTTCTGTCAGCATAATCAGCAGTAATATTAATTTTTACGGTATCAATAGGCTGTGAGTTATCTAATAAACCCACATAGAATTCCCAAGTTACCGGAGGCATGCTGGTACATTTTCTAATCCAGATTTTATAGGCTACCTCATCTTTAATAGCTATATATATAGAATCTCCTTCGATAGTATGGCTAGGACTTCCCTGATAGAATCCCCATCCATAATCCATAATATCCCCACTTGAATTATCATTAAACGCTCCATGGGCATAAGTAGTGGAAGAATTATGCAGTTGTGTCATAGTGGCCCCTACCGTATCGGCACCACTAAGGGTCAAAAATTCGGCAGAAGCGCTTTTATGTATTGAATACAATTCCACACGGCTTGTAGCTGCATTGGTTGCTTCATTTACCCATACTCCTACACCATAATGCGGATTAGACATTGTAGTGATCGCGGAAAAAGCCAAATCCCAGTTAGCATTAGACACATTATGCTTATTTCCGGATGAAATTTGGTAATATACATCTTCAGCATATCCTGGTCCCATAACGAGTGTATCATATACCCAAGGTTGAGCCTTTGCTCCTACGATAGCCAGAGAGGCTACACCCGCCAGAAGTAATAATTTAAGTTTCATCGATGATTGTTTTTTGGTTTCGGCTGCAAAGTTAGGACAGGCTTGTATGCCAAGTCATTAATTGGCAAAAAATGACCAAATAATGACATCCGGGGGAAGGCATATTTTCTCTCCAAGAGGGGGATGTTCCCATGAAGCATGGAGACGGGCGATTTTATGAAGGCTATAAGAGGGAACTTTGTTAAAAAATCCTCTAAACAATTATCTTTGTTGCAAACTAATCAATAGTCATGCGTTTCATTGCTACATCAAACGGTTTATTAAGAAGCTTGCAACAGATCAATGGTGTAATTAGCACCAATGCCGTATTAAGTGTTTTGGAAAACTTTTTATTTGAGTTGAACGGGAATACCCTATCTGTTACTGCAACGGATCTTGAAACTATGATGCGCATACAAATACCTGTCAATGAAGCTGAAGGCAAAGGCCGTATCTGTATCCCTTCAAAAATATTGCTTGATTACCTTAAAAACCTGCCTGACCAACCTGTAACTTTTACCATTGGTGAGGATGAACGCGATATTGAGATTAGCAGCAGCTCAGGAAAGTATAAAATAGGAGGAGAAAAGGCAGATGAGTTTCCCAAAGAGCCGGAACCAGTGGATGCATCTACTTTAACAGTACCCGCATCTACTCTTATTGGTGGTATCAATAAAACGCTGTTTGCTGTAAGCAATGACACACTCCGCCCGGCTATGACAGGGGTATATTTTGAATTAGAAAATGATAGCCTAGGCATGGTTGCCACAGATGCTCATCGACTGATTCGTTTTCTGCGTACGGGTGTTAAATGCCCTGAGAAAAATGGGTTTATCGTTCCCAAAAAACCTTTGCAGCAATTAAAAAGCTCTTTACCTGCTGACGATACAGAACTGAGCATATCCTATAATGCTAATCACTTGTTTATTTCTACTCCTGACTTGGAAATGAGCTGTCGTCTTATAGACGCTAAGTTTCCGGATTATAGAGCCGTTATACCTTCTGATAATCCTTATCTACTTACCATTAATAAATCAGATTTTTTGAGCGCACTCCGTCGCGTAAGTGTTTTTGCGAATAAGACTACTTCTCAGGTGCTATTTGATATTGTAGGCAATTCTCTTCAGCTCAGTGCGCAGGATATTGACTTCTCCTATGAAGGAAAAGAAAATCTGCCCTGCAACTATCGTGGAGAAGATATGAAAATAGCTTTCAATGCCCGTCTGATGATTGAAATGATTCAAAATCTCGACGGTGAAGAAGTTGAAATTGAATTAAGCAGTCCCACAAGAGCAGGCATTTTCCGTCCTTCTGTAAAAAAGGAAGATGAAGAATTATTTATGCTATTAATGCCTCTCATGGTTGGCGTATAGGTTTCTTCTATTTGTAATAGAGAGCTTTCCTGACTTTTTGTGGTCTGTTTATACACAAACTGGCTATTGAGCCACTATCTTATTTCTATATGGCTGAAGATTGGAAAATCAGTAAAGGCAGTCTTGCTGAGCAATACGAGTCCTGTATAACCCAGCTAAGAGCATTGCTTGCTACAGAAGATTATCTTATTGCCCGAATGGCCAATACTGCTGCAGCCCTACACACTCAATTTCAATGGTTATGGACAGGCTTTTATCTTGTAAGAAATAACATGCTTGTACTAGGTCCTTTTCAAGGCCCGATTGCTTGTATGAGCATTCCGTTTGGTAAAGGTGTTTGCGGTACTAGCTGGAAAGAAAACAAAACACTTATTGTCCCCGATGTAAATTTAT
>JGI12420J12819_1000422_pt1 | contig 24747 bp, 21 predicted proteins | sample Passage237A_FD_12819 | JGI IMG/M metagenome (IMG submission 12819) | reverse complement strand
GCCGCCCGGCATTCCGCAAGACACATTCCACCCTCGCCAGCACGCGTTCGTCATCACTCACTTCCGCGTCCCGCATGGCGCGCTTTCTCGCCCTCCTTACGAACGCCTTCCCCGCCTGGGTCGTCCTGCTCTCCGGCATCGCGTTGTTCCAGCCCGCTTGGTTCACGTGGTTTTCCGGTCCGTGGATCGTTTGGGGCCTCGCGGTTATCATGCTCGGCATGGGGCTTACGCTCACGGTGAACGACTTCCGCGCCGTCCTGCGCATGCCTCGCGCCGTCGCCGTTGGTTTCATCGCCCAGTTCACGATCATGCCTTTCTTCGGCTGGTCGATGGGCAAGGTCTTCGCCCTCGAGCCCGCCTTCGCCGTCGGTCTGATCCTCGTCTCCTGCTGCCCCGGCGGCACCGCTTCCAACGTCGTCACTTACCTCGCCCGCGCCAATGTCTGCCTCTCGGTCGTCATGACGATGTGCTCCACCTTCGGTGCCGTCGCGCTCACACCACTCCTCACTTCCTGGCTCGCCGGCACGCTCGTTCCGGTCGACGGCTGGGGTCTGTTCCGCAGCACCGTCCAAGTTGTCGTCCTTCCGGTCCTCATCGGCCTCTGGCTCAACCGCGTCGCTCCCAACGTCGTCCGCCGCACGCAACTCGTTCTCCCGCTCATCTCGGTCATCACCATCGCGCTGATCTGCGCCAGCATCATCGGCGCCAGCGCTCCCGCCATCAAAGCCGCCGCCCCGCGCCTGCTCGGCGCCGTCGCCTGCCTTCACTTCGGCGGCTTCGCGTTCGGCTACTTCCTCGCCCGCCTCACGCGCTGGGACGTCATGATCGCCCGCACTGTCTCCATCGAGGTCGGCATGCAAAACTCCGGCCTCGGCGTCGTCCTCGCCCGCAGCCACTTCGCCGATCCGCTCACCGCCGCCCCCTGCGCCATTTCTAGCGTCTTCCACTCCGTCATCGGTAGCGCGCTCGCCGGCTACTGGCGCCTCCGCCGCCGGCCGATCTCCGACACGTAGAAGCCTGCTGGCAGGCGACTCCCCCGCCGCCGACGGCCTAAACCTTGAAGCACTGCGTCGCGCAGCGCTGCAGCTCGTCGACCGTGAACGGCTTCTTCAACAAGATCACGTCCGCGTGCCCCTCCAGCTTGCGCGCCATGTCGCCTTGATCGTGGCCGCTCATCAAAATCACCGGCAGGCCCGGTTGGATTTTCCGCAAGTTCACCAGCGTCGTCAGCCCGTCCATCTTCGGCATCGTCATGTCGAGCAGCACGCCGACGAACCCATTCGGTCCGCGCTCCATGATCTCCACCGCTTCCGTGCCGTCGGCCGCCACTTCCGTGTCGAAGCCCTGCCGCTTGATCGCCGCCGCCGCCACGAGCCGCACCGCATCCTCGTCGTCCACCACCAACACGCGACCTTTCCCTTTCGGCGCCGTGGGTGCCGGCGGTTCCGCCGCCACTGGACTCGACGACGCCGCCACCGGCAGATACACGCGAAACGTCGTGCCGCGGCCGCATTCGCTCTCCACGTGCATCGCGCCGCCGTGTCCCCGCACGATGCCCAACACCGCGCACAGCCCCAGCCCCCGTCCCGTGAATTTGGTCGTGAAAAACGGCTCGAAGATCCGGCTCAACGTATCCGGCGTCATCCCCGATCCCGTGTCCGTCACCTCCACCGTCACGAACTCCCCCGCTTTCGCCTCGCCGCGAAACGCCGTCTTCTCCAGCGCCGCATGGTCCAGCGTCGCCGTTCCCGTCGAAAGTCGGATCCGGCGCGGTCCGCCGTTCAACGCCTCCGCCGCGTTCAACACCAGATTCATGAACACCTGACGCAGCCGCGCCGCATCGCCCGCGATCGCCGGCAGCGTCGGCGCCAGCTCCAACGCGAGTTCCGCATCCTTCGGCACCGACGCATGCAGGAGCTGCAGCGTCTCGCGCAACAACACGTTCAAATCCAGCGCCGACGCGCTCACCTGCCCCTTGCCCGCATATACCAGCAACTGCTGGCAAAGCCCCGCCGCACGCAGCGAGTTCTCCTCGATTCGCTTCAAATGCAGGCTCACTTCGGTCCCCGGCGCCACATCCATTCCCGCCAGCGACGCGCTCGCGAGAATGCCCGTCAGGATGTTGTTGAAATCGTGCGCCACCCCGCCCGCGAGCATGCCGAGCCCTTCAAGCCGCTGCGTCTCCTCCAGCTTCCGCTCGATCACCCGCCGCTCCTCCTCGAAGCGCTCCCGCTCCGCCGACTCGTGCTTCAACTTCTCCAGCGCCGCCTTCAACTCCGCCGTCCGCGCCGCCACACCCGCCTCCAGCGCCTCCACCTGCGCGCGCGTCTGCTGCCGCAGCATCCATTTTTCCGTCAACGCGTGCGCCAACTGCAGCACCTCGATATTGTCGAAGGGTTTCTTCAAGATCACCCACCGGTCCGGCCGACCGAGCTTTCGCGCCATGTCCGACCACGAATAATCCGAATACGCGCTGCAAATCACGATCTCCAGATCCTCGTCGATCGCCCACAACCGCTGCGCCGTCTCGATGCCGTCGATCCCCGGCGGCATCCGCACATCCACAAACGCCACCGCAAACGACGACCCGTTCCGCTTCTCCGCCTCCAGCTTCTCGATGGCCTCCATTCCCTGAGCGGCATACGCCAGTCGAAACGTCGCCGCCGGCGCCGACGCCGCACTGCCGAACAGCGCCTCCTCCATCGCCGCCAGCCGCGGATCCGGAGCCGACGACGCCAAGATCTTCTGAAAGGCTTCAAAAACCGACTGGTTGTCGTCGACGATCAGAATATTCCCGCGGGCGTTCATCATGATTGGCCTCTCGAATGGAAGATCATTCCCGCCCGTCCACGCTCCGCCCTCCGGCGACGGGCAAAATCCCGACCAGTCCCACACCTTTCCGCGCGTTCTGCAGTAAGAAGCACGTCATCCGTATCATCGTCACAAACACGCTCTTCTTTGGCCCCACCATCGAAATCCCGGCCGACCGAATTTGCTGACGGGGCAATGCGCATCCGTTGATCCATTGGAACACGTTTGCCGCCCGCGGCAAACGCCTTTCCACCGTCGCCGTTTTGCCAATTTCTGCACATCTTTGCACAAGATCCACAAAGACAACCCGTCTCGCCATCGCTAGGTTGCCGCCATGACCCCAGCACGCGATCGCAGCGCGTGGATTTTCGGCGGAAACACCCCTTGCCGCCAGCCGCCAGCCACCGTCCAACACGCCTGGCGCCTGGTGCTGATCGGCCCGCCCGGCGTCGGCAAAGGCACGCAAGCCGAACTGCTCGAATCCGCGCTAGGCGCGTGCACCCTCTCCACCGGCGAACTGTTTCGCGCCGTCGGTTCCGGTTTCCTCACCGCCGACGCCGCCGCTCGCGAAGCCCACCGATGCATGCTGCGAGGCGGACTCGTCAACGACGACACGGTCCTCTCTCTCGTTCGCCAGCGCCGCGACTGCCTGCGCTGCTCCGGCGGCTTCATGCTCGACGGCTTTCCCCGCACCCTCGTCCAGGCCGAGGCCCTCGACCGCATGCTCGCCGAGGAAAACTCCCCCCTCGACGCCGTCGTGAGCTACGAGCTGCCGCGTCCGTTCGTCGTCGAACGTCTCGTCGGCCGCCGCTGCTGCCCGCAATGCCGTATCACCTATCATGTGACGTTCCACCGCCCGCTCGTCGACGATCTCTGCGATCGCTGCCGCGGCCCGCTCGTGCAGCGAAACGACGACCGTCCCGAGGCCATCCAGACCCGCCTCAACGCCTTCGACGCCGCCACCGCCCCCATGCTCGACTACTACCGTTCTCGCGGACTGCTCGTCTCCGTCGACGCCCGGGGCGATCCCCTCGATATTCTCGCGCGCACGCTGGACAGCCTCGTCGCCTTGCGCGAATCCAACGCCACCGCCGCCCCCTGATTTTACCCCGAGCCGGCACCCCGGCTACTCCGCCCCCACGGCCGCCACGCGAGCCCGCGGACCGCTTTCGCGCGCGTCCGATTCCGTCTGCGCCGCAAATCGCAGCACCGCGACCAACACGAGGCTCGCCCCCAGCATTTCCATAAACTCCTCCACCGCCACTTGCGCGATCTGCCATCGCTCGGGCCCATCGAGCCCGACCCATTCGTATCCGATCGTCTCGACCCCGAACGCTCCTCCCAGCAACACCGCCATTCCCGTCGCGATCGCGATCGCGTGAGCGGAATGCTCTCGAAAAAAGCGCCCCACCCACCGCCACGTCAGCGCCAGCATCCCGACGCCCGCGCCGCCATACGCAAAAATCCAGAACCCGCGCCCGCTCGGGAAATGCGGCCACCACTCCACACGTTTCAACACGCGGTTCACCTGCTCGTGAATTCCCGCCGCTTCATCGACCGACAACAACCCGAAGCCTCCCCCGCACATCACGAGAAACCCACTCCACCCCGACCGCACGTGCCGCGGATTCATCGCCGCCCAACCAAACGCGACCGCGATCGCGAAGAGCTGCACCGACGAGAACCACGCCGGAATGTTGCCCTCGCCATCCAGATCGAAGAGCCGCGACAACTCCGCCGACTCCAGCCATGCGCGCGTCAGCACATAGGCGATCACCAGCGCCGACTCGAAGCCCAGCAAGACCAGCAACAATTTCCCCGCCCCGCGCATTCCCGTCACCCGTCGTCGATTCTTCGCATTTAGCCGCATTCGGTCGCCCATAAAAGCGCCGCATCGACACGCCTTTCGCCTCCACGTTCGCTTCGCGCGCAGGTTGAAGCCCGCGCGCGCGCCTCATTCGCCGGTCAGGGTTTCTCCTCGGCTCATCGCCGCCACGGCGAAATCGCGCGACGGCGCCTCACGCGCCGCCCGTCCTGCCGTCCACCGAAAATCTGCCCGGGCCAGCCAAGAAGAGGGCCACAAATCCGGCCAGATACACGAACGCCAGCTCGCCCGAACCGCTCAGCTTCATCCCGTTCAACACCGCGAACACGACCACGAGCAGGATGACCGACACCAGCGCCGCAAACCGCGTCGCCAGCCCCAGCACGATCAGCGCCGCGCACACCACCTCGGCGAACACCGTCAGGCCCATGCTCACCCGCCATCCGACACCCAAGGGATCCGGAAACCCCGTCGCGCCTCCGAAAAACCGGGTCATCTTCCCCCACCCGTGCAGCACGAGCATCGAAAGGCCCAGCCACACCCTCAACACGAGCAAAGCGACGTCCGGACTCCGCGGAATGAAATTGAACTGTAGTAAACGCAGCAGGGTTTTCATGACGATCGACGCCAACCTGCGTTAGCCGCTCCCGGCGTCAACCGGGCCGTTGTCTACCCCGTTGATCACGACGCCGCCGGATACCGCGACAACGGCTCCGGCGCCGGCAGCCGATGCGAGAGCGCGATCAACACACCATTCGGATCGCGCACCACGAACATGCGGTCGCCCCACGGCTTGTCCTCCGGCTCCGTCACGATCTCCAGCCCCGCCGACTGCAGCCGCGCAAACTCCGTGTCCGCGTCCGCCACATCGATGTTCAACCAAAAGCCGCGGCCGTCCGTCGCGTTGATCAATTCCGGCACCGGCCCGTCCACCTCGTGCTGCAACACCGCGATCTGCGCCCCGCTCGGATGCGACAACTGCACATACACGCCGCACTCCGTCACCGTGCGAAACCCAAGGTGAACACAGTAGAAGTTCCACGTCTCCACGAAGCGGCCCGACACGATCCCCGGATAAAACGCCGCCCGTTCCTCGATCGAAGCCTCGACCACCCCGCCGCCAAACCGCTCCTTCAACCGCCGGAAATCCGCGAGCCAGCTCGCCTGCGCCCGCTCGAACCACTCGTCCGGCTCGTCCGGCGCCTGCACCAACGTCATCGTCACGAGCGCTCCATGCGGCTGCGGGATCACCCGCATCGGATGCAACGTCATCTCATCCCGTTTCTCCCCGAGCAGCAAATCGATCACCCCCACGCGCTCGTCCGCACACAGCGCCAGATGCCGATCGCCGAGCGGTGTGTGCGCGCACCAGCCGAATTCGTCGCGCTCCACCTCGCCCAGCGACTCGCACGCCCACTGCGGCAGGTTTTCAATCCGGGACATAAACGCGAAGACCGTGTCCCGGCCCGCGGCGACGTTCAGCGTGAAGGTGCGGCTTTTCATAAGTGTATGGGATCTGGACCGAAACGCAGCGAGTTCACCGCATGCGGCCCGAAGCAAACTCTTCTCATCTGAAAAACGCCATACATTCCTCGTTCCCTTTCATTTCTGCGTTTTTCAGGACAAAACCTGGATCGATTCAACGGTCCCGCCGGTGGACCCGGTAAACTTCACTCCTCCCATCCGCACCGCGGGCAATTCCGTTTTCATGCGGCGCGGACGCTAGCGGCTCTCTCTGACACCCCTATGTCAGGAGATTATTCCCGATGCCGCCGCACCACTTTCTCCGCCTCCTCGCGCACCCGCCGCCGCAATTCCGCCGGCTCGATCGCTTCCGCGTCCTCGCCAAACGACAACACCCACCGCGCCGCCCATTCGAGCGAATAACTGCGCAACACCACCTCGCTCCCACCTCGCGCCGGCGTCTCGCTCACGATCGTCGTGTAACCCTCCCGTCGCGCCCGCTCCATCGCCGCCGCCGCGAACCACACTTTCACCTCGACCGTGTCCTCCGGCGCCATCGCTTTCGCCATGTAGTCCTCGAGCGAAAAATCCGGCCGCGGTTGAAACCGCTCGCTCAACACTTCCAGCCCGCGCACGCGCTCGAGTTTGAAATACCGGAAATCCGTCCGCAGCCGGCACCACGCGACCAAATACCACGCGCCGCCGTGAAACGTGACACCCAGCGGCTCCACGTCCCGCCGCGTGTCCTCCGCCCGCGCGCGTCCCCGATACGTCATCCGCAACACCCGTCGCGACACCACCGCCTGCTGAATCGGCAACAGCGTCCGTTGATCGATTCCCGACGGCAGCTTCGGCGTCCCATAAATCGCCACCGCCTTCCGCAGTCGTTCGAGATCGTCCTGCCGGTCGCGCGGCAGCACCGAGCGAATCTTCAACAACGCCGACTCCATCGGCTCCACCATCGACGCATCCGCAAACCCCTTCACCAGCTCCCCGCCGATGAACAACGCCATCGCCTCTTCCGCCGTGAACATCACCGGCGGCAGATGATAACCTTTCACCAGGCTGTAACCCACCCCCGCCTCGCCGACCACCGGCACGCCCGCCTCGCTCAACGCCGCCACGTCCCGGTAAATCGTGCGCACCGTCACCTCGAAATGCGCCGCCAGTTCGTCCGCCTTCACGACACGACGCCCCTGCAAAAACATCACCATCGCGACGAGCCGGTCCGTTCGATTCATGAATCGCCCAACGTTGCCCGCCTCCGTCTTCCACCCAACTCAAAAATCGCTGGGTCGCGGAATGCAGCTTGCGCCGACCAGTCGGGGTGAGCGTTCCGCACCCTTGCCCCGCGCCCGCCACCGCCCACGCTCCCTTCCTCCGCGATGGCCAAGCTCTACTTCTACTACTCGGCGATGAACGCCGGCAAATCCACCGTCCTCCTCCAGTCCAGCTACAACTACCACGAGCGCGGCATGCACACGCTCGTTTTCACGCCCGCGATCGACACCCGTGCCGGCCTCGGACGCGTCCGCTCCCGCATCGGTCTCGAAGCCGAGGCCATCGCCTTCGAACGCGGCGACGATCTCCTCGCGCGCGTCCGCACCGAGCACGCCGCCCGGCCCGTGAGCTGCGTCCTCGTCGACGAAGCCCAATTCCTCACCACCCTCCAAGTCCGCCAACTTGGCGACGTCGCCGACGAACTCGACATCCCCGTCCTCTGCTACGGCCTGCGCACCGATTTCCAAGGCCGGCTCTTCGAAGGTTCCGCCGGACTCCTCGGTTGGGCCGACGACATCAGCGAAATCAAGACCATCTGCCACTGCGGCCGCAAAGCCACCATGGTCCTACGTCTCGACGCCCGCGGCCTCCCCGTGACCGAAGGCGCCCAGGTCGAAATCGGCGGCAACGACCGCTACGTCTCGGTCTGCCGCCGCCACTTCAAATCCGCCACGCCCCACGCCTGAGGCGTGAGGAGTGAGGCGCGAATCCGCGCTCGCGTTTGCCGCGTAACCGTTCGCGCCGCGCCGCCCCCCTTCAACGTCAACCTACCACCTCGACGGCGCCAATCCGCGGCGCCTATTTCACCCATTCCGCCTTCCGCATGTCGCCATTTTCCAAATACGCGAGGTGCATGCGAAACGCGTTATGCAAGGTCTGCGGCACGTGGCCCCGATCCGAGATCGCCAGATACGCCTGCAACAGCGGCCGGTAATCCGGGTGCACGCACTTCTCGATGATCAGCCGCGCGCGATCGCCCGGCGACTTGCCGCGCAAATCCGCCACACCGTGCTCCGTCACCACGATCTGCACCGAGTGCTCGCTGTGATCCAAGTGCGTCACCAGCGGCACGATCGTGCTGATCGCGCCTTTCTTCGCGACCGACGGGCACGTGTAGATCGAAACATGCGCGTTGCGCGTGAAGTCGCCCGACCCGCCGATGCCGTTCATCAGGTCGCGCCCCATCACGTGCGTGCTGTTCACGTTGCCGAACAGGTCCACTTCGATCGCCGTGTTCACCGTGATGAGACCGAGCCGCCGCACGATCTCCGGGCTGTTCGAAATCTCCTGCGGCCGCAGCACCATCCGCTTCCGGAAAAATTCCAGGTCGCCGTAAACTTCCTTCAGCTTCTCCTGGCTCACCGTCAGCGAGCACCCGCTCGCAAACGTGCACTTGCCGCTCCGGATCAGGTCGATCACCGCATCCTGGATCACCTCCGTATACATCATGAACGGCGGCACGCCCGGATTCGCCCCGAGCGCCCCGATCACCGCGTTCGCGATATTACCCACGCCTGATTGCAAGGGCAGGAAGGTCGTCGGCAGCCGCCCGATCCGGATCTCGTCCGCCAGAAACTGCGCCACGTTCAACCCGATCCGCGTCGTGACCTCGTCCGGTTGATCGAATGCTCCCGTCTCGTCCGGCGCATCCGTCATCACCACGCCCGCGATCTTGCGCGGGTCCACCTTGATCGTCGGCGAACCGATCCGGTCCGCCGGCTTGTAGAGCGGAATCTCCCGCCGCGCCGGCGGATCCGCCGGCTCATACAAATCGTGAAAGCCCGTCAGCGCCGCCGGATGATGCGCGTTCAGCTCGATCAACACCCGGTCCGCCATCCGCAGGAACGTGTTCGCCGCCCCCACCGCCGTCGACAGCGTGATCGTCCCGTCCGCCGACACATCGGCCGCCTCCACGATCGCCCAGTGCAGCTTCCCCAATACCCCGCTGCGCACCGTCGGCTGCACCGCCGAAAGGTGCAGATCGAAAAACCGCGTGCGTCCTTCGTTGATCGATTTCCGCAGGGTCGGATCCGACTGATACGGCGTGCGCCACGCGATCGCGTCCGCCGCCGCCAGCGCGCCATCGAGCGACTTGCCCGTCGACGCTCCCGTGATGACACCCAATTGAAACGGTCGCCCCGCCGCATGTTCCGCCTTCGCGCGCTCCGCGATGGATAACGGAATTACTTTACACGCCCCCGCCGCCGTAAATCCACCGAAGCCGATCGTGTCGCCGTGATTCACAAGCGCCGCAGCTTCCTCCGGAGACAGCACGGGAAAGGGCAAGGTCATCGTAGTGGTGTCGAGCATCGTGGTTTACTTTCGCAGAGCCGTGCATCGGCGACTCCGCAGGGGTTGGCACACACCGTGCGGAAATTGCCTCTCCCACTCGTCCACGCAAGACTCGGGATCGCCAACCTTTCCGTTGCAACCCTCCCCGTCCCGCCCACTCGTTTCCTGCATGCCCACCGTCCCTTTCTTCATCGGCACCTACACCGTCCGCGGCAGCCGCGGCATTTACTCCTCGGAACTCGACCTCGACACCGGTCAGATCTCCTCGCCCACGCTCGCCGCCGAAACCGCCAATCCCACCTACCTCGCCCTCGCGCCCAACCGGCAGCGTCTCTACGCCGTCAGCGATTCCGCCTCGCTCGTCGCCGGTTTTTCCCTCTCGCCCGACCGACGCTCCCTCACGCCCCTCGCCGAACCGCAACCCGCCGTCGGCAAACCGCCCTCCCATCTCGCCATCGACGCCTCCGCCCGCGTCGCCCTCGTCGCGCATTATCATTCTGGATACATCGCCGCCGTCCCGCTCGCCGACACCGGCGTTCCCGGCGTCCCGACGGAGCGCGTTCAGCACACCGGCTCCAGCATCAACCCGGATCGCCAAACCGCCCCGCATCCGCACTGCGTCGTCCTCTCCCCCGACAACCGCCACGTCCTCGTCTGCGATCTCGGCGTCGACAAGATCTTCACCTACCGCCTCGATCCCGCCGCCGCCGCCCTCACTCCAGCCGAGCCCCCTTTCGTCACGGCCGAACCCGGCTCCGGCCCGCGCCACTTCGCGTTTTCTCCCGACGGCCGCCACGCCTTCATGCTCTCCGAAATGGGCGGCACCCTCACCGCCTACCGCTACGAAGCCGCCACCGGCGCGCTTCAATCCCTCCAAACCCTCTCCACCCTCGCCTCCGATTTCCGCGGCGAAAACAAATCCGCCGCCATCCGCGTCCATCCCAACGGTCGCTTCCTCTACGCCTCCAACCGCGGTCCCGACAACCTCGCCGTCCTCGCTTTCGATCCTTCCACCGAGCGTCTCTCCGTGGTCGAAGTCGTCCCAAGCGGCGGCGCCCAGCCGCGCGACTTCGCGCTGTCACCCGACGGCCGCTGGCTCGTCGCCGCCCATCAGGATTCCGACAACCTCACCACCTTCCGCGTCGACTCGGCCACCGGCCGTCTCAGCCGCACGGATACCAACATCGCCGCCCCCTCCCCCGTCTGCGTCCTTTTCGCCCCATAGCTGTCCGCACCTCATCCGCGTTCTTCTTCGTGTTCATTCGTGTCCCTTCGTGGTTCAAAAAACCCATGGCCCTCGAACTCCGCCCCAACTGCGAATGCTGCGATCGCGATCTCCCGCCCGATTCGCGCGAAGCCTACATCTGCACGTTCGAGTGCACCTACTGCCTCGATTGCGCCTCCACCAAGCTGAACTTCGTCTGCGCCAACTGCGGCGGCGAACTCGTCCGCCGTCCCATCCGCCCCGCTGCGAAACTCGTCAACCATCCCGCCTCGAAGGTCCGCGTCGTCCGCTCCACGCCCTGCGTTCCCGCCTGACCCCGACACCGCCCGGCGTCGGCGCCGACCTCACTCGAACACCGCCACGACCGTGTCGATCAGCTCCCGGCTGGTGAAGGGCTTCTCCAAGACCGCATGCGCGCCCAGCCCGCTCGCAATCCGCAGATACTGATCGCGCGGGATATGCCCGCCGCCCGACATCGCCACGATCTTCACCTGCGGCTGCTTTCTCCGCGCTTCGGTGATCACCTGCATCCCGTCCTTTTCCGGCATGATCACGTCGGTGAGAATCAGATCGAACGCCTCTCCGCCGATCCGCGCGATCGCCTCCTTCCCATCCGCCGCCGTCGTCACCCGATACCCCGCGTCCATCAACACGCGCGATACCACGTCGCGGAGCTCCGCCTCGTCGTCGACCACCAGGATGGACCGGCTATTCATAAGCCCGTGTTTTAATGGCACATCCCCACCGCGCAAGCTTCCTGCCAAACGAATGCGCTAGTTCACCCCGCGCTCGTTGACGCCACTCGCAAACCCGCATTCCCTATCCGACTCATCTGATGGCAACCGTCTTCCTGACCGAAAAGCCCCGTAATCTCGAACGCGCCTTTCTCATCGGCGTTCAAACCCACGACATGCCCGCCGGCGAGGGCGCCGAACTTCTCGCCGAGCTGAAGGAGCTCGTTGAAAACCTCAACCTCGAGGTCGTCGCCACCACGCTCGTCAACCTCCGCACCCCCACGCCCTCCCTCCTTCTCGGCACCGGCAAATCCCAGGAACTCGCGGACCGGGCCAAAGCCGCCAACGCCGACGTCATCATCTTCGACGAACAGCTTTCCCCCGCCCAACAGCGCAACTGGGAGAAACTCTCCGGCCTCGGCGTCATCGATCGCGAAGAGGTCATCCTCGAGGTCTTCGCCGATCGCGCCCACACCCGCGAAGCCGTCCTTCAGGTCGCGCTCGCGCGCATGGAATATTCCCTGCCGCGACTCACCCGCGCCTGGACCCACCTCTCCCGCCAACGCGGCAAAGGCGCCCTCGGCGGCGAAGGCGAAACCCAGCTCGAACAGGACCGCCGCATCGTCCGCGACCGCATCGCGCACCTCAAAGCCGAGCTCGTCGAGGTCGTCCAGCAGCGCGGCATCCAGCGCCGCCGACGCCTCCGCGTCCCCGTTCCCACCGCCGCCATCGTCGGCTACACCAACGCCGGCAAATCCTCCCTCCTGAACGCCCTCACCGGCGCCCACGTTCTCGCCGAGGACAAACTCTTCGCCACCCTCGACCCCACCACCCGCCAGCTCCTTCTCGCCGGCAATCACAAGCTCCTCGTCACCGACACCGTCGGCTTCATCCGCCGTCTCCCTCACCGGCTCGTCGAGGCGTTCAAAGCCACCCTCGAGGAAACCGTCGTCGCCGATTTTCTGATACACGTCATCGACGTCACCAACCCGAACTTCGAGAAACACCACGCCACCACGCTCGGCGTGCTCGATGAGCTCGGCGCCGCCGACAAGACCATCCTCACGGTCTTCAACAAAATCGACGCCGCCGACGCCGCCATGCTCGCCCGCGCGCGCCACCTCGTGCCCGACGCGCTTTTCGTCAGCGCCCGCAGCCGCGCCGGCCTCGACGTCCTCGAAACGCGCTGCGTCGAACTGATCGCCGACACCTTCGGCGCCACCGAACTCCTCATCCCGCACGACCGCTACGATGTCATCGCCCGTCTCCACCAATACGGCGACATCCAGGAGCAGGAGGAAGTCGACGGCGCCGTCCGCATCAAGGGCCGCTTCCCGCCCGCTCAATCCGGCTACTTCGCCCCTTTCGTCGTCGCCAAGTAGCAGCGGGCTTCAGCCCGCTCCCCCGTGGCTACGAGCGTGAGCGAGGGGCCTCTTCGTAGCGGCGAGCGCCGACGAGCGATTCCCCCGCCTGCCGGCCCACCTGCGCATCCGCCAGCCTTCCACCGCTCGCAATCCCATCCGTCCGCACCAACGTCTCACCCTCACCATCCTCACGCTGTCCCCCCACCAAGCGCCGCAACATCGCCACCGTTTCGTTCAAGCTCACCGCCTGATTCTTCAACTCCGCCGACGCGCTCGCACTCTGCTCCGCCGCCGCCGCGTTCGACTGCACCACGCGATCCATCTCGCGCACGCCGTGATTGATCTGCTCCACGCCCTGGCTCTGCTCCCGGCTCGCCCCCGCCACCTCCGCCACGAGCGCGTCCACCTCGCGCACTTTCTCGACAATCTCCGCCAGGCTGCGCTCCACCTTGTCGCTGATCCGCACCCCCTGCTCCGTTTTGCCGATCGCGCCTTCGATCTTCCCCGCCGTTTCGCGCGCCGCCTGCGCGCTCCGCTGCGCCAGTGAGCGCACCTCCTCCGCCACCACCGCAAATCCCATTCCGCTCTCGCCCGCGCGCGCCGCCTCCACCGCCGCATTCAACGCCAGAATGTTCGTCTGAAATGCGATCGCATCGATCGTCTTGATGATTTTCGCGATGTCGTCGCTCGACGCCTTGATCTCGTGCATCGCGCCGCTCATCGCCTGCATGTCACCCACCCCGCCGTCCGCGGCCGCCCGCGCCGCTCGCGTCAACTCGCTCGCCTTCACCGCATTCTCCGCATTCCGCCGCGTCACGCCCGCCATCTCTTCCAGTGACGCGCTCACTTCTTCCAGCGAAGCCGCCTGCTCGCTCGATCCCGCCGCGAGCGACTGGCTCGCGCCCGACGTCTGGCTCGCCGCCGCCTGGATCTGCGCCGAGCTCTCGCTCACGTTCGCGATCACTCGCGCGATCGGCCCGGCGATCTTCCGTGCAAACCACAGCCCCGCCAGGGCCGCCAGCGTCGCCACCACGCCCGCCGCGACCGCCACTCCCGCCATCATTCGCCGCTGCGCCTCGTCCACCCCCGCCTTCACGCCCGCAAACTCGTCCTCATACCCGCTCGCGCCGATCACCCAGTTCCACGGCGCAAACTGCGTCGTCGCCACAAACTTCATCCGCGGCTCCGGCTCGCCGGCGTTCTGCCACGGATACGTCTCGAACTCCACCTTCCCTCCCTCCGTCCGGATCGCCTTCTCCACAATCGCCTGGATGAACAACCGCCCCGACGCATCCCGCGCCTGCCAGATGTCCTCGCCGTCACGCTTTCCCTGATACGAAAGCAGATAGTGGCCGCGCTCCTCCCCGCGCCCGCCGAGAATGTAAACATAGCCCGTCCGCCCGAGCGTCATCTTCGCCACCGCGTCCCGCACGTCCCGCACCGCCACATCGAACGGCTCCGCGACCGAAATCATCCCGATCACCCGCCGCTGCGCGTCCCGGATCGGCGCATAGCCCGCAAAAAGCCACGCCCCTCCTTCTTTCACCCGCCCGCGAAATCCCTCCCCGCCCAGCACCGCCCGCACCGCCGGATTCGCTTCCTCGCCGTTGCTCGCGCGCACCAATACTCCCTCCGCGCTCCGTCCACCCGCCGCCGGCAGATTCGTCGCCACCCGCACCATGTCGCCCGCGTCGTTGATCCGCTGATACACCGTGCAAAATCGCCCCGTCACCCGCCGCGCTTCGTCAACCAGTCCCGCTCCGCCGCCGTCCCCGGTCCACCGCCACTTCGGCAACACCACCGCCGACGTCTCCCCCGTCGCCGGATCGACCACCTGCCAGGTGACCTTCTCACCCGCCTCCTCCACCCCGCCCGCGCGCTCCAACAGCCCGCGCACCGCCGCGACGTCGCTCTCCAGCTCCCGCAAATTCCGCCGCTCGAATCCCTCGCACAACAAATACACGCTCTCCGCCACCTTCGCCGCTTCGTCGAACGCCTGTTGGCGAATCGTCGCCTCGATGTGCCGGTCGAGTTCCTTCTGTTGCACCACCAGCGTGACCAGCGTCGCCGCGAGCCCAATCACCACCGGTCCCACCGCCACCAGCACGATCTTCGACCCGATTCCCGTCGGAAGCCTGAACCCGCCCTTCTTCATGAACGCACCTTTCCCTGCGCCCACGCGCACGCGGGCCGTGGCGAAGCAAACTTCCACAACGACATATCTCCCGTTACGGCCCTTCCGCCCCAAATCTTTAGCCCCAAAAGCAATACCTCCGCAGCTTTCCACCGCAGAAGTGGCTCGTCCGCGCGCCTTCTTCTTCCGCGCCTCTTTGCGGCTATCTTCCCGCCTCTTCGAATCTCACTTCATCCAACGCCAGAAACTCGCCCGCCCGCGGCCCGCTGAACCTCACCTTCGCGATCCCCTCCCCCTCCACTGTCACCTCGAAAACCGGCACCATTTCCTCCGGCGCCTTCCGCCGCGGCGCTTCCTTCAATTCTTCCCGATCGATCACGTTTCCTTCCCCATCGATCGCCTCCACCACGACCGCGCATCCCGTCGAGGCCCACATCGCCAGCGTCGCCCGCTTCACCGCCCGCGGAAACGTCATCTCCACCGGAATCGGCTCCATCGCCATCGCGCAAAGAATCCCTTTCCGCCCCGTCCCGTGATGCTCGAAAAACACCATCCGCCCCACCGCCTTCGTCTGCACCGGCGCCCGCTCCAACTTGAACGTCACGCCGTTCTCCTCCCACCCCTCCACCCGCTTCGCCACCTCCGCCCCCTCGAAATCCACGACCACTTCCGCCGCACTCGGCGTGGCGGCGAGCGCCAGCGAGCCGGCCATCACGCACACGCCGATCCCTCTCCGTATCCAACCCGTCCTTACGTCTCGCATCACGCCCACTCCAATCCCCGCATCGTCCCGGTCGCCGACGCAAACCGTTCCTCCTCGATCCCCATCCGCTGCAGCATCGAAACGAACAAATTCGGCAGCGGGTAATTCCGCTCGCGATCGAACACCAGATGCTGCCCATGCCGGAATCCGCCGCCGGCAAACAACGTCGGCATGTTCGTCGTCGAGTGCGCGTTCGCATCCCCGAGATTCGATCCATACAGCACCATCGTCCGGTCCAGCAGCGTGTCCTCGCCTTCCCGCACGCTCTTCAAATCCGCCAGCAGTCCGTTCAGCAGCTTCATCTGCCATTCATCGAGCACCTTCAACTGCGCCAGCTTGTCGTCCGCTTTTCCGTGATGCGACAGGTTGTGATAATCCTCCGTGATCGTCGCGCCGCGAATCTCCACCACCGGCGTCCCCACGCTGTTCAACATGAGCGTGATCGACCGCGTCGAATCCGTCTCGAACGCCAGCTTCGCCAGATCATACATCACCTTCACCTTCGCCATATACTGCGCCGGACTCGACGGATCCACCGGCACGCTCGCCTTCACCACCGGCTTCGGCTTCGTCTCCCAGCCCCGCGACGCCTGCAGCCGCGTCTCCAGATCCCGCACACTCGTGAAATACTGGTCCAGCCGGCCGCGATCCCGCTCGCCCACTTTCCGCTGCAACGCCTTCGCCTGGTCCGCCACCGCATCCAGAATGCTCCGGCCCGTATCCAGATCCCGGATCTGCGCCTCCACCTCCTCCGGCGTCCCCTGCAAAAACAACTGCTTGAACACATCCGACGCGCGCTCTTCCGGCGGGATCGCCACGCCGCTTCCCGTCCACGAAAGGCTCCGCGAGTTCGTGTTCACCGCGAGGGTCAGCGACGGAAACCGCGTCAAAATCCCGATCCGCTCCGCGATGTATTGATCCAGCGAGATCGTGTTCCGAAACGAGCTGCTCGCCGGATGCGGCGCCGCCGTCAAGAAGCTGATGTCCGACGGATGCCCGCCATCCACGTTCGGATGCGACACCCCGCTCAGCACCGTGAAATCGTTCCGATGCGCGTCCAATAATTTCAAATACGGCGACGCCACATAGTCCCGCCCGCTTCCCGTCGGGAAAAACAAGTCCGGCAGCAACCCGAGATTATTGCAGATCGCGAACATCCGTCGCGGTTTCCCATCCGGCGTCAGCCGCGTCGCCCCGCTCGTTCCGGCCCGCGCAAATCCGGGCAGCATCGAATCCAAAAACGGCAGCGACAACGCCACTCCCATCCCCTGCAAAAACCGCCGCCGCGACATCACCTCCCGCGTCGCCACAAAAGGAAATCCATCCGCTTTCGTCTTCATAGTCAGTATCCTCGTTCTCCTGATCGTTCTCTTTCTCGTTCTCCCCTACCCACGGTCATTTCCTGCCCCTCGTTGTCATTCTGAGCGCGGCGAAGAATCCACTTGGACTCCCCCGTCTCCCGAGCCGCTCCACCCCATTCGTGTCTCCTCGTGTCCATTGTGGTTGAAAAAAGCTCCCTTACTTCCTTCGAAACACCCCACTCCGCACGATTTCCCAAACGATCGTCCGCACCCCATACCCGCTCCCCTTCGCCCGATCCAAAATCGCCTCGATCTCCTCTCGATCCGAAAACCGCACCGGCGCTCCCGTCGCATACACCGTCAACTGCTTCGCCAGATTCCGCGCGATCGTCCGCTCATCGTCCAACAGCAGGCGCTTGAACTCCCGCACATCCTCGAACGTCCGCCCGTCCGGCAGCTCTCCCGTCGCGTCCACCGGCAGCGACTCGTGAAACACAAACGCCTGCCCGTTCATCCCGATCCCTTTCACCGGTTCCACATCGTCCTTCACCGCGCGATACTTCTCCCTCCAGCCACCCATCACATCGAAGCTCTCCAGCGCGAATCCCGGCGGATCCATCCGCGCGTGACACGACGCACAACTCGGATCCGCGCGATGCTTCTCCAACTGCTGCCGGATCGTCACCGCCCCGCGAATATCCGGCTCGACCGCCGGCACCGGCGGAGGCGGCGGCGTCTCATATCCAAGGATACGCTCCGTGATCCAGTGTCCGCGCAACACCGGCGAGGTCGTCGTCCCGTTCGCCGTCACTTTCAACACGCTCGCCTGCGTCATCAGCCCGCCGCGCACGCTCTCCTCCGGCAGCTTCACCTTCCGCATCTGCGCGCCGGATACGCCGTCCACTCCGTAATGCGCCGCCAGCCGCTCGTTCAAAAACGTGAAATCCGAATCCACCAGGTTCCGCGCCGGCCAGTCCCCGCGCAGCAACTCCGCCACAAACAACCGCGTCTCCTCCAGCGCCGCCTGCTTCAACGGATCGTCCAACTCGTAATCGTTATACAGCGTCGGCGACGGCGACGTGTCGTCGAACTCCCGCAAATCCAGCCAGTAGTCCGTAAACGCCTCCACGAACCGCGCCGACTTCGGATCGTTCAACATCCGCTCCGTCTCTTCCCGCAGCACCGCCTCGTTCCTCAACTCTCCCCGCGCCGCCCGCGCCCTCAGCGCCAAATCCGGCTCCGAATTCCACAGGAACAACGCCAGCCGCGTCGCGAGCGCGTAATCGTCCAGCTCCCCCGGCTTCTCCTCCACGAACACGAATCCCGGCGACGCCAATACCGCCGTATAACTCGCCAGCAGCGACCGCGCAAAACCCGCGCCGCTTTCGAACTGCTCGCGAAACAGCCGCAACATCCGCTGCACGTCCGCCTCCTCCACCGGCCGCCGATACGCGCGTCCCATGAACCCGCGCAGCAACCGCTCCGCATCCGCCTCCGGCTGTTCGCTCACCACCTCCACCGCCACGCGTTCCAACGGCACATTCAACCCGAACCCGCCCGGTCCGGTCCCCCGCTTCCGCTGCGAAACCACCTCCAGCCACACCGCGCCTTTCCCACTCTCCCGCCGCTCCATCTTCAAATCGCCAAACAACAAGCGATACCCCTCCGTCGCACCCGTGCCCGCGCCGTCTTCCTCGATCGGCCCTTCCACTTCCATCCACTGGATCGCATATCCCGGCATCCCGTCCTTCGTCGCCAGCGGATTCACATACTGTTCGTCCGTCCCGTTCACGCGGGTCCGAAAGAACCGCGACGCATCCGTCTGAATCGTCTCGTTCGGCGCCAACATCGCCTCGATCTCGAACACCGCTTCCTGCGGCTGAAAATCGAAACTCCCGATCGGCCGCCGCTGCCCCGAGCTCGTCGCATACACCCCGATCGGCTCATGCCGCCGTCCCGGCCAGATCTCCTCGAGATTCGGCCGATGCCACAGCGTCGCGTGATACTCCGGCGCCTTCGCTTCGCCCGTCCCATCGAAAAACCACCGCGCGATCCCGCCCCCGCTCACCCAGATCGTATACCCGCTGAACCGCAGCCGATACTTCCCGCCCACCGGCGCGCGAAAATTCGCCCACACATATCCGCCCGCATCGCTAAACGTGCTCGCGACCTTTCCCACCGCCTCGCGATCCCGCGTCGACGGATCGCTCAACGGCGCCCGCCCCGCCCGCACGTCCGGCTGCGCCTTTCCATCCAGCACCGGAAACGCCAGCCGGTCCGACAACGTCCCGCCTTCCCGCGGCCAGAAATTCCGCGTCAAACTCGGCTCATCCCGCGCATAATACCGCACCACCTGCGCCGGCCGCGCATCGAGCTTCGCGCTCATCGCCTGCCGCATCGCATAATCCGCCACGCTCAAATACCGCGCCATCTGGATGTGCGACACATCCAGCGCGTCGCCAATCTTGTTGAACCGATGCGCCTCTCCGTCCTGCGGCAGCCGGTCCTTCACCTGCACCCACGGCACCCCCAACAAATCCCGCAGCACGTTCTCATACTCGTAGCGATTCAACCGCCGCTGCGTCGCCCGCCCGTCGCGCGCCACCACCGCCCGCTCCTCTTTCAACAAGCTCCCGCCCAACTCCGCCAAAAACGTCTCGAGGTCCTCCGCCCGCGGCCGCCGCTTCTCCTTCGGCGGCATCTCTCCCGCCTCCACACGATCGAACACCTTCACCCACTTCGCCCACGCATCCCGCTCCTCCACGTCAAACTGCAACGCTCCCAGATCCAGCCCGCCCTTTTTCTCCTCCTCATCGTGACACGTCGCGCAGTGCTGATCGACAAACGCCATCACGTTCTCCGGCAACGCCGACACGGCATCGCTCGCATACAGCGCTGCGGGGAAAATCATCAGCGCACATGCGATCCATTTCACCGACGGCGGGGGCATTCCGTCACCAAACATCGCGCGCCACTCTGCCTCCGCCTCCCCGGTTGTCTAGCCCTCCCTCCACTTTCCCGTCTTGTAGGGCGCACTCGCACGCCACTCGCAGCCGCAAGCGCCAACGACTGTCTGCTCCCCGGCTGCAAATGTAAGCGAGTGGCCCTCGCCGTCGCTCCTCACTCCGCGTCGTAAATCAACACCCGCGTCCAATAACTCCTGAATTCTTCCACGAACTTCAGGTGAATCGGATCCACCTGATACGCATCGTGCGCCGCCACATCTTTGCACACCACCGTCAACGCCACCGAATACGAATCGTCCACCACCGGCCGTTTCGCCGTCGCCGCCGGCGTGCCGACATACACCGCCTCCGCCGCCTGGATGCCTTTCAACGATTCGACGCCGCGCCGAAACGCCGCGCGCTGCTCGTCACTCAATTCAGCTTTCAACCAGAAATAAACCGTGTGGACCAACATGGTCCCGTCACCACGCCGCCCCGATCGCACCGACGCAAGTTCCGACTGCCATCGCCATCTTCTTGCGCTCCAGCCATCGGGCTTTTCACCAGCGCCACGACTGGGCCCATTCCCGCTCGCAGCTCTCAACCGGCTGCCCTCCAACCACCCGCGCCTCCACGCCTCCCCGCCTCTCCGCCGCTCCCCGGAACCGACATTGGCCGTCACGCACGAAGGGCCGTCGGCGGACACCCCGGGCCGCCCGCCGGCGGCGATGCACGAATCTCAGACGATTTTCGAGTCCGCTCCCGACGCGTATCTGCTCCTGCGCGCCGACACCGCTTTCACGATCACCGCCGCCACCGACGCCTATATCCGCCTCATCGCCACCGCGCGTGAACACCTCGTCGGTCGGTCGTTCTTCGATCTCTTCCCCGAGATTCCCCCCTTCGCCGCGCCCTTTCCCCTCCCCTCGCTCCACGACGCCCTTCACGCCGTCCTCGCCACCAAACAACCGCAGGAACTCCCTCTTTTCCGCCACGCGCTTTTTCCAGAGTCCGAACCCCGACACTGGCGCATCGCCAACGTCCCCGTTCTCGACGCCACCGGCCGCATCACTCACGTCCTTCACCGCCTCGAGGACGTCTCCTCGCTCCTTCGCCTTCAGGAAACCGAACGCGCCCAACGTTCTTCCAACGAAATCCTCCGCTCCCGCGCCGCCGCCGCCGACCAGGAACTCGCCCGCCGCACCGACGACCTCGAACAAGCGCACCTCGAGCTCGACGCCCAACGCCGCGCCCTGCAGGAAGCGCGCACCCGCCTCGAGGCCGCGATCTTCTCCGGTCACGTCGCCACCTGGATCTGGGAACTGCCCGAAAACAAGATCCAGGGCGACGACAGCCTCGCGCACTGGTTTCGCATCGCGCCCGACGAGCCCGCCGCCACCTCCTTCGAAACCTACCTCGAACGCATCCATCCCGACGACGCCCCCCGCGTTCGCGAGCGCGTCGAAACGTCCATCGCCCGCGGCCGGGGCGGCGAGGTCGAATACCGCATCGTCCGCGGCGAACCGCCGCGCCGCGTCCTCGCCCGCTGGCGCCTCGATCACAACGCCGACGGCCAACCCATCCGCCTCGCCGGCGTCCTCCTCGATGTCAGCGAACTTCGCGCCGCCACCGAGACCCTCGAACAACTTCGCGAACAACTCCACCTCGCCGCCGAAGCCGCGGAAATCGGCACGTTTTCCTGGGAGCTGCCCAACGGGCGTCTCACGTGGAACGAACGCCTCAAACAACAATTCTCCCTCGCGCCCAGCGCCCCCGTCGACATCGCTACGTTCTACGCGCACGTCCATCCCGAGGATCGGCCCCGCGTCCGCGAGGCGATCAAGCGCGCCATCGAAGAGGGCGCACGCTACGATATCGAATTCCGCGTCGTCACTCCGGAGGGAGCCTTCCGTTGGATCCATGCTTCCGGACGCGCCTTCACCGCCACCCCGACTCAATCCGCCCACTTCGAAGGCATCGCGCTCGACGTCACCCGGCAAAAGCAGATCGAGTCCGACCTCCGCGAAAGCGAAGCGCGCTACCGTCTCGTCGTCGACAGCCTGCCCGATTACGCCATCTTCCTTCTCGACGACGACGGCCTCGTCACGCACTGGAACGCCGGCGCCCAACGCCTCCTCGGCTACACCGCCGACGAAATTCTCGGCCGCTCCGGCGACATCCTGTTCACTCCCGAAGATCGCGCCGAAGGTATTCCCGAGCACGAACGCGCCACCGCCAAGGCCACCGGACGCGCCAGCGACGATCGTTGGCACGTCAAGAAAGGCGGTATCCGTTTCTTCGTTACCGGGCAGATGATCGCGCTCACGGACGCGCAAGGCCGTCGCATCGGCCTCGCCAAGATCATGCGCGATATCACCGAACGCCACGCCGCCGCCGCGGAACGCGAACGCCTCCTCGAAAGCGAACGCGCCGCCCGCACCGAGGCCGAGCGCACCAGCCGCCTCAAGGACGAATTCCTCGCCACGCTCTCCCACGAGCTGCGCACCCCGCTCAACGCCATCCTCGGCTGGACTCAGGTTCTCCAAGAGGGCCCCAACACCCCCGGCGAACTCGCCGACGGCCTCGCGATCATCGAGCGCAACACCCGCGTTCAAGCCCAGCTCATCGAGGACCTCCTCGACATGAGCCGCATCGCCTCCGGCAAGATCCGTCTTCACGTCGAACGCGTCGACTTCGTCGCCGTCGTCACCGCCGCGATCGACTCCGTCCGCACCGCCGCCGCCGCAAAAAACATCCGCCTCGCCCCCCGCTTTCTCCCGCTTCCTCTCGAGGTCATGGGCGACCGCACCCGCCTGCAGCAGGTCGTCTGGAATCTCCTGTTCAACGCCATCAAGTTCACTCCGCCTCGCGGCGAGGTCGACGTCTCCCTCGTGCGCGAGCCGGGCCACGTCGTTCTACGCGTTCGCGATACCGGCGCCGGCATCGCGCCCGATTTCCTCCCCCATCTTTTCGAACGCTTCCGTCAAGCCGACGCCTCCACCACCCGCCAGCACGGCGGGCTCGGCCTCGGCCTCTCGATCGTCAAACAACTCGTCGAACTCCACGGCGGACGCGTCTCCGCCGACAGCGCCGGCCCCGACCAGGGCGCCACGTTCCAAGTCACTCTCCCCGCACTCCCTGCCTTCACCGCGCCCCGCGTCTCCTCCCTGCACACCGCCCCGATCGGAAACTCCGCCCGCCCTCCGATCGATCTCTCCGGAGTCACCGTGCTCGTCGTCGAAGACGAACCCGATTCGTTGGAAATCGGCAACCGACATGATGTCGCGCTGGCGTGGTCACCGTGCTCGTCGTCGAAGACGAACCCGATTCGGCCGCCCTCGTCGAACGCGTCCTCCGCAACCACGGCGCCGACGTCCATCTGAGCACCAACGTCGCCGACGCTCTTGCACGCTTTCCTCACATCCGTCCTCACGTCCTCCTCAGCGACATCGGCATGCCGCACCACGACGGCTACGAACTCATCCGCCGCGTCCGCGCCTCACCCGGAGGCGCCGAAATCCCCGCCGCCGCCCTCAGCGCCCTCGCCCGCGAACAAGACGTCCAGCGCGCGCTCGATGCCGGTTTCCAACAACACCTCGCAAAACCCATCGAGCCCGCCCTGCTCGTCTCCGCCGTCGCCCGGCTCGTCCGTCGCGCCTGATCGGTTCGTGCGCGCAAATCCGCCGAAGCTCCGTGCGATTATTTCGCGCCGCGAACCACCACTCGCCTTCCGCGCTCAGCCCCCGGGCCACGCATTCTTCCTTCGCTCCACTTCGCCCGCATCGCCTCGCATTGCGCCAGCATCCCCTCCGCTCCCGCTCCGCGAAACACCGCCCGCGCCGCCGCCAGTTCCATCGCCGCGCTTTCCTGATCGCCTGATTCGGCGAGCACACAGGCCAGTCGGCAACGCGACTGCGCCGCCGCCAACGGCGCATCGATCGCCTGAAATCGCCGCGCCGACTCGCGCAAATGTTTCACCGCCTCGCTCGCCCGACCCTCCGCCGCCGCCAGCTCACCGCGAGCCTGCTCCAACAACGCTTGCATCGCCGACGTAGACACAAGCTCCGGTCGTTCATCGATCGCGGCCAAGGCGGATCGCGTTTTCTCCAAATGCCCTGCCCTCGCCGCGACGATCGCATAATGCACCAACGCCCGACCGCGATGCACGCGGCACGCCCACGCCTCCGACGCGATCGCCCTCGCCAGCAACGCTTCCGCTTCCGCCGGCTCCCCTTCTGCGAAGCGCAACAACCCGAGCTGGAACTGCGCATCCCATCCCAGTTCGTGCGCTCGCACGAATGCCTCCCGCGCTTTCGCATGATCTCCGCGTGCCATCGCGATTTCGCCCAGCACCATCCACGCGTCGCCTTCCGCCCACGGCGCGTGCTGGGCCAGATTCTCCAGCGTCAAACGAATCTCCCGCTCCGCTTCCGCCAAATCTCCGCGCACCGCGCAAACTTCCGCCCGATGCATCCGACACAAGCCCGGATACGCCGCCGCCCCGCGCCCTTCGCACCAACGCGTGAACTGCCCCGACCACTCCGCGGCCCGATGCCAGTCCGCCCGGGTCATGCTCAGGAAAATCACCCCGCAATACACCAACCCGCC
>JGI12420J12819_1000419_pt1 | contig 24840 bp, 22 predicted proteins | sample Passage237A_FD_12819 | JGI IMG/M metagenome (IMG submission 12819) | reverse complement strand
CGGTCAAAAGTTTCATAAAAGTAAAATTAATGATATTTATGCTTCCCAAATTTAAAAATTTCGGAATCCGAAAAAATAATTCCCCGTACTTTCGTCGTTTAACAAAAAAACGAAGGATGAAAAGAATTAAATACTTGTTGCTGGCCCTGATTGTTTCGGGTTTTGTTTTTGCTCAGAATGAAAATTGGTTTTACGCCACGATTGATAGGCCCAATGCGGAAATGCTCATGGCGGCACATCCCGATAAAGTTCAGTTAATTCATTCTCACAATGGAATTTCTGCGGTTTATTTGGAATCGGAAGCTGCACTTTCTCTGAAGAAATATCAAAGAATCTTGAACAAAGACGGTTTAGTACATCTGAAAACCGACAGCGAATTTTTATACGGATACACCCACGGAATTCTTCAGTTGTCGGGCACAAAGTCCTGATTCGAGCCACAATGTTTATCGTCCTGACAAGCTTTCGCTGCTCGAAGAAATCAAAAACTTTCAAACCTTTTATGAACAAATGTTTTTAGAAGAAAACAAAAAAAATACTTACATTCGTTTCAAATTGAACGAAACACAGCAATGAAAAAATTTCTCTTCCCCTTGATTCTACTTTTTGGAAGCCTTCTTTGGGCGCAAAACGGCGGTCCGAACATTCAAAATTCAACCGAGCCGAATATCGTTCATCAACCGCTCAGCCTGCTCTCGGATTTCACGATTGACCAAGACGATTTTGTGAACCAGTGCATAGCAATGGTGGAAGAAAACAACATTGCAAATACAATAATCACCCTTGAAAATTACGGTACCCGTTTTCACTCCAAACCCAGTGGTGTACAAGCTTCGCACGACATCAAAGACTGGTGGCAGGACCTGGCAGATACTTATGAGCGCAACGACATCACCGTTGAAGCTTTCAACCATAGTTTTAGCAATCAAATTTCGGTGATTCTGACCATCCCCGGCAATGAATCACCCGATGAAATCGTCATCATAGGAGGTCATTTGGACAGCGGTGATTTTTGGTTACAAGACAATGCTCCCGGCGCTGACGACAATGCTTCGGGCATTGCCACCCTTACAGAAACCTTGCGCGTGTTGCTCGCAAACGATTTTCAGCCCAAAAAAACAGTGCAAATCATGGCATACGCCGCTGAGGAAATCGGACTGAATGGCTCGGCAGACATAGCGCAGACATACAAAAATCAAAGCAAAAATGTGTTGGGTGTGCTTCAGTTTGACTTGACCAATTACAAAGGTTCTGACTTTGATATTGCCCTCAATAACGATGCACAATACACTTCTTCAGAGCTAAATTTGTTCCTGATTGATTTGCTCGAACATTACAATGCTTCTGGAGAACACCCGATTAGTTACGATTTTTCAAAATGCAATTATGCCTGTTCGGATCATGCAAGCTGGGCACAAAAGGGATACAAAGCCGCCTTCCCCATGGAATCAGCTTTTGAAGACGCCAACCCAAACATTCATACGCCAAACGATACTTTTGCGGCAATGAACAACGATGCGTCACACTCGGTAAAATTTGTAAAACTCGCTCTCGAATTTGTAATAGAAACTGCTAAAACCATTCAGTTGAACACAACGGAAGTCAATGCACCACAATTGCAGGTAACCGTTAACCAAAACAAATTATTGTACAAAATCGATCATTTTGACAGCCCGCTGAAATCGATTGTACTCATAGACACCAACGGGAAAAGGGTTTTGTTGACCGAACAACCTGATAATCAGGGAGAAATATCAATGGCTGGTTTTCCGGCAGGGGCTTATATAGCGGTATTCAAGGCAGAAAACGGCAAATCGTTTTCTAAGAAATTTCTTTTGCGCTGAAAGCTATAAAAGCTCCAGCAAACCAATTTCAAAACGATATTTGACCAGTTGTGTGGTATTTTTTAATTTTATTATTCAAACGACAGAAATCAATCTATACTTCCTTGCAGCATGGTAAATGTTTCAGAAAACAAATTTTATCTTCAGAATTCACCCTTTTACATTGCCTTAATGCAGTTATTGTCATCTATATTGTATGCATTCATTAAATTTAACTACTCAAAAAATTATTTTTGCTTACTTTCGTAGCTTACTAAATGATTAACACAATGAAACGATTTAAACTATTTCTGTTGATTTCATCAATCGCATTTTTCGTCTACGGGCAAAACCCTGAATGGTTTTATGCAACCACAGATGCACCAAGCGCTCATTCGCTCAAAACCAATTATCCAGACCAAATACAGATTCTGGACACATTCAATGAAGTTTCTGCGGTGTATATGAGCCGCGATGCTTCCATGCAATTAAAAAACAACGGCAACTTGCACGGTCCTGGCTATATTTTCAAAAGCAATGAAGAGGCTGCACGAACAGCGATTTACAATGTTCAGGAAGCCCATCTGGGTGTGCTCGATTTTACCATCGACCAAGACGATTTTGTCAATCAACTGCTCACCCAGGTTGATACGCAGAACATAGGCGATGTCATACTTGATATGGAAGCATACGGCACCCGTTTCAATACAAAGCCTGCGGGCATCCAAGCTTCACACGATTTGAAGGACCGTTGGCAGGGGATGGCCACAGATGTCGGACGGACCGATGTCACCGTAGAAGCATTCAACCACTCATTCACCGACCAGATTTCGGTGATTCTGACCATTCCCGGCAGCACTTATCCCGATGAAATTGTAATCATAGGCGGACATCTTGACAGCGGTGATTTCTGGTTGCAGGACAATGCACCCGGTGCAGACGACAATGGCTCAGGAATCGCCACCCTGACCGAGGTACTGAGAATACTGCTTGCCAATGATTTTCACCCACTCAGAACCGTACAGTTCATGGCTTATGCAGCAGAGGAAATCGGTCTTTACGGATCGGCCGATATTGCAGAAAACTATGCGGACAACAACAAAAATGTATTGGCGGTAATGCAGCTCGATATGACCAATTACAACGGCTCAGCATTCGATATTGCCATCATCAGCGACGGTGCACACACTTCGGGTACACTGAATCTTTTTCTGGTAGATTTACTTGAACATTATAATTCTGGAGGCGAACATCCCATCACTTATGATTTTTCTTATTGTGGCTATGCTTGCTCGGACCATGCCAGCTGGGCGGCCAACGGATACATGGCATCTTTTCCTTTCGAATCGGGTTTTGGAGAGCATAATCCTTACATCCACTCACCCAATGATACCTATGCAAAGATGGGAAATACAGCGGAACACTCAGCGAAATTTGTGAAACTGGGACTGGAATTCATTGTAGAAACAGCCAAAACTGCCCAAATGGGTACAAACGACATCCATCGCCCACAATTGATGGTGGTGGTCAAAGACAGAAGTTTGATTTATGATTTGGGAGCCGTACCGGCCGGTGGAAATTCAGTGGTGGTATTTGACCCGAGTGGAAAAAAGCTGGTAGAAAGGCAACAATTGAAAAGTAGTGGAAATCTCTCTTTGCAAGGATTGCCCAATGGTTTGTACATTGCGGTGTTCAAAGACAAAAACGGAAAAGCTTATTCCAAGAAATTCTTGCTCAAATAAATTAGATAAAAAAATACAAATCACAAAAAAAGACCTCTATGACGAGGTCTTTTTTGGATTCGGTAAATAAATTTCCAAATGTGTTAAAATTAATTCTTTAAAACATGGTTTTAAACCACTGCTGAAACTGCTCTCCAAAAAGAGGGACAGGTTTCATTTCATTGTTCAGTGCACCAATCAGACCAAAAATCCACAGTATTAATACACCCAAACTCAGCAAGTTGAACAGAAAGCCCAAACCAAATGTAACGACAGACAATACCATACTGATAATAAAAATACCGATGGACAGCGCAATCAGTCCTGCCATTTGTCTAAGATGAAAACTGGTGTATTCTGTTTTGCTTTTTCGGACGGCCAATACAATGATCCAACCCACAATCGTCAGATAACTTACAATTCCCATAGTTTTTTCGTCCATCCCGGATTCATTTGTGTTTTCCCCTGATGGATTGTTAGTAGCGTTTTCTTGCATAATTTTAGAATTTAGTTCAAACAAAAGTAAGTTATTTTTTTGATTATTCATGCATTAACATTTTTAGACACTCGAGCAGATGTTTAGAATCTTATTTTATATATTTGCACGGAATCGGTGTCCCGTCGGTGATGGCGGGATGAAAAGGGAATTTCGGTGCAAGTCCGAAGCTGTCCCCGCAACTGTAAGTTCATTCAAAATGCTTTCACTACAAGCCACTGTTTGCCACAAGCGAATGGGAAGGTAGGAAGCAGAACAAGCCAGGAAACCTGCCGCTTCTTGAATCCTTAATTTGAACGCTTTCGGCGGAAAAGCAACGGACACTATGAAGAAATTAACTCTTTTACTGTTTATCGTTTGCTGTCTTGTTCGGCTCAGTGCACAGCAGGACACCATCCAACTTGGAGAAGCCAGGCTTTCAGATGCCTATCTTAGTTTTTCAGAAAACCGAGCACAACAATTGATTTCTGATTCAATCATGATAAGAAACGGAAGTTCACTGACCTCGCTGCTCAATTTTAATTCATTGATTTATCTGAAAGAAAACGGAGCAGGCATGGTTGCTTCGGCGGCTTTCAGAGGAACCACCGCAGCTCAGACAGCCGTTGTCTGGAACGGTATCAACATCAATTCAAGAATGCTCGGACAAACCGATTTCAATACTGTCAATCCACTGACATATGACAATTTAATCATCCGGGCAGGCGGTGGAAGCATTGCCTACGGCAGCGGTGCCATAGGCGGAAGCGTCCACCTAAACAATGAATTCAAATACAAAAAAGGATTGGAGGGTCAGTTCTATACTGCCTACGGCAGCTTTGACACCTATGCTGCAAATTTCAAAACCAATTGGTCGGATGAACAAATCAGTCTGATGCTTAACCTCAACAGAGCGGGTTCTGACAATGACTACAAATACCCGAACAGCAATCAAAAAAATCTGAACGGAAAATATTACAACAACAGCATTAGTGTGGCAGCTGCATACAGAATCAATTCCAAAAATGAATTGAGGATGATGGGAAACATTTTTGACGGTGAGCGTCAATTTTCATTGATTTCTCCCAATGCACTCCCGACCGCATACCATGATTACAATAGCAGAAGCATGTTGGAATGGCGTGCAAAATCGGGGAGAATATTTTCTGATTTAAAATTGGTGCAGCTGAGCGAAAATTTCAGGTATTATCCCAACATTCATTCAAATCTATACGAACACGGAAGTGCTGAGAGCTGGATAGCAAAGTACGATTTCAATTACAAAATAAAAAATATTCAGTGGGGTTTGGTGGCAGATTATGATTATACAGAAACCAAGGGTTCCAGCATTGTTTTTGCAAAACGAAATACCGCTTCGGCAGGTTTGCTGTTCAAACACAGATTGTGGAGAAGTCTGATTTATGAAGCAAGTATTCGTAAGGAATTTTCTGACAGTTATCAACCGCCTTTTCTTTATTCTCTGGCACTCAGTTGGCAAGTGCTTCCATTCTATGAAGTCGGTTTCAATACTTCAAAAAATTTCAGAATGCCTACCTTCAATGATTTGTTCTGGCCGGGCAGCGGAAATCCCGATTTGAAGCCAGAGCTTTCCTCTCAGTTTGAAATCTCAAATCAGCTGACAATAAAAAACTTAAAAATCCATTTGAATGCCTACTACAACCGTGTTTCTGAACTGATACAGTGGATCCCAGCAGGCAGCATTTCTGTGCCCGAAAATGTAGGAAAAGTTAAAATAAAAGGAATTGAAGTATTGCTTGGGTATGATTGGCAACTGAATCACCATCACTTGGATTTGGATTTGAGTTACGCATATACCCAATCAATGAATGAAATCTTAAAAAAACAATTGATTTATGTTCCTTTTCATAAAGCCACTGCTTCTGTAGGTTATTCCCACAAAAGATTCTCGACTTATTATCAGTGGATGTACAACGGAGAGGTTTACACAGATTCTAAAAACACCAGAAAGCTTGGCGATTACCAGCTTTCAAATCTGGGTATAGAATGGAATTTCGGCCTGGAGCGCAATTTCAATCTTGGCATTCAAGTACGAAATTTATGGAATGAGGCATACCAGAATGTGATGAACCGACAAATGCCGGGAAAAAATTATAATGTATATATCAATTTAAAATTTTAACAAATGAAAAAATTAAACAAAGTATTGAGTACAGGACTTTGTCTTGCAGTACTCTTTTTGACCTCATGCAGCAGTGACGATGATTCAACGCCATCCGGAGGCATCGACTATCCTTTTGAAAATGGAGTCTTTGTTCTGAACGAAGGCAATTTTGGTGCTGCCAATTCATCGGTGAGTTTTCTATCCAATGAAGGAGTTATGACCCACGACATTTATTCGCTGGTCAACGGTGAGCCATTGGGCGATGTTGCGCAGAGCATATATATGGACGGTGATTTGGCTTATATAGTAATCAACGGTTCCGGTAAAATTGAAGTTTTGAACCGCTTTACTTTTGAAAAAGTGGGAACGATCAGTTCGGATTTGGTTAATCCAAGATACATGACCATTTCGGGCGACAAAGGTTATGTCACCAACTGGGGAAATCCTGCGGATCCGGACGATGATTTTGTAGCGGTTGTGAACCTTGAAAATTATACTGTGAGTTCTACCATTCCTGTGACGGAAGGACCCGAACAAATCGTTGCTGCCAACGGCAAACTTTTCGTGGCACAAAACGGCGGTTGGGGATTTGGAAATACGGTTGCTGTCATCAGTACTTCTAGCCAAAATGTTATCAAAACCATTCAGGTTCATGATGTTCCGGCTTCCATGGCGGTGGCTTATGATGTTGTTTATGTGCTTTGTAGTGGAAAAGAAAGCTGGACGGGAGAAGAGACTCTTGGCGGTCTGACTGCCATCGATGCACTGACAGATATTGAAATTTCGCAGGAAACATTTGCTGTCGGTAGCCATCCCAATCATCTGGTCACCGACGGAAGTCAGCTATTTTACAGTGATGGAGACCTTGTGTATGCTGCCGATTTGATTGATGTTTCTCTTTCAAATCTTCTGTTCTCGACTGCGGATCAAGGCGTTTACGGAATATATGGTTTGGGGGTGAATAAGGGAAAAATCTATGTGGCAGATGCGCTAGATTATATTTCTGACGGCAGGGTATTGGTTTATAAAAGCTCGGGTGAATTGGAGAATGTTTATAATGCCGGTTTGCTTCCCAATGATTTTGGATTCAATAATTGAATTTGTTTGTTTCGGTCCTCAAAAAACTGCCGAAAATATTTTTCGGCAGTTTTTTTATTTGCCGTATATTGTACTTTCTTAAATGAACAATTATGAAAAAATTAATTTGGATTCTGGTTCCTTGTCTCATTGCGTTGAGCAGTTGCAACACACGAACCGAAAATCCAAGCAATGAGAAACTTTCCATTGAAAGTAGTTCGGAGGGTTCTGGTGATAAAGTTCTGATTCGTTTGAAACCGCCACAGGGAACCACCCAACACATGACTGTTACGCTCAATGTGAAATCGGAGGATGAGGAAGATGAAATGAGTGTCAATATGGTGTCAAAAATGGATGTGAGTGTGGTCGATCAGCAAGATACGGTCAACACTTTTGAAATGAGATACAAATCGATGAAAATGAGCATTCGGGCAGGTGCAATGGAAATGGAGTACGACTCCGAATCTAATGAACAAAATTCTATGAGTGCAATATTAGACGGGCAGATGAAAGCACTTTTGGAAAAGCCTGTTTTTATGAAAATGGATCAAATGGGAAGGCTGATTGAAATGCATCTGCCAGGGAATATCACAAAAGAGCAAACAGGAGACCTGAGTTCATTTGCAGTTCCATTACCCGAACAAGCTGTGGGAATGGGCGACAGCTGGACGGCCAAAAAACAAGTAGAAAACTACGGTGAACTTGACATGACCATGACCATCGATAAAATTACTGTGGACGCAGTACAAATCAAAGTCAAAGGCTTCATCAATACTAACGATGGAGAAAATCCAAGCGAAATTGATGGGGTTTATCAACTTGACAGAAAAACGGGTATGACAAAAGACGGACAAATGAATATGCAGATGAACATGACCGGCAAGAAAATGAAAACAATAATTGAATTCAAATCAACATAAAAGTAGATTTCCAGTGAATCTATCCGGAATTGAGTTCATTTCTCAAAAGAATCCATACAGATGGTTTAACTTTGCGGGCGATGAAAATTATTCAAAACATTTCAGCCGCCAAAAACATTCATAAACCCGTGCTTACATTGGGTGTTTATGACGGTATCCATATCGGTCACCAAGCAATTATCAATCAACTTAATCAAATGGCTTGTGAAGTGGGTGGTGAGAGCGTTTTACTGACTTTTGAACCCCATCCCAGAATTACGCTCAACAAAGGTGCTGAAAGCCTGCAATTGCTTACAACGCTGGATGAAAAAAAGGAATTACTTGAAAAATATGGCCTCCAAAACCTCATCATACATCCTTTTACAAAAGAATTTTCACAACTCAATGCAGAAGAATTTGTAAAACTTTTGAAAGAAGAAATCGGAATACACAGCATGGTGATTGGTTATGACCATCATTTTGGAAAAAATCGTTCTGGAAATTATGATGAACTCAGTCGGTTGGCAAAAATTTTTGATTTCAACTGTATTAAAATCAATGAAATTCAAGCGAATGGTCACCTCGTTAGTTCCACACAAATCAGAAATGCTCTTTTGGAAGGAAATATTGAACTTGCAGGCTTAGGACTTAATAGAAATTACAGTTTGAGAGGCAAGGTGATTCATGGTGATAAAATAGGCAGAACATTGGGCTATCCTACTGCAAATTTAAAAACATCTTCCTACAAACTGATTCCCGGAAACGGCGTTTACATCGTCAAGGTTTTGTTGGGAGAAGAAAGCTTCAAAGGTTTGTTAAGCATTGGTACAAGACCTACAATCAGCCGAACCAATGAAAAAAGAACAGAAGTTTATATTCTCGATTTTGACCGTGATATTTATAACGAAACTTTGGAGATAGAATTTTTAAAAAAAATCAGAGATGACCAAAAATTTGATTCCGTATTGCAATTGGTTCAGCAAATGGATTCAGACAAGGCCCAAGCAGAAAACTTTGAATGGGATATTTAATAAATTAGTCCATCATCGCTTTCACTCCGGGCAATTCCTTTCCTTCTAAACTCTCCAACATGGCGCCTCCACCCGTAGATACATAACTTACCTTGTCTGCAAAACCGTATTGTTTCACAAAAGCTGCTGAATCACCTCCGCCCACCAATGAAAATGCTCCATTTTTAGTAGCTTCCGCTATGGCTTCTCCTAATTTTTTAGTTCCTTCGGCAAAATTCTCCATTTCAAATACCCCGATGGGACCGTTCCATAAAATTGTATTGGAATTTGAAATTACGGTAGCAAATAATTTATTGGTTTCGGGACCCACATCCAATCCCATCCAAGCTTCCGGAATTTCATCCACCGCTGTGATTTGGGTTTTTGCATCATTGTTGAAATCGTTGGCCACAACATTGTCCACTGGCAAATATAAATTCACTTGATTTTGTTTGCATTTTTCAATTATTTCCAACGCAAGTTCCAACTTGTCTTCTTCCACCAGTGAATTACCTATTTTTCCGCCTTTTGCTTTCACAAAAGTATAAGTCATTGCACCACCGATGATTAAATTATCGACCGCCTGCAATATATTTTCTATTATTGTAATTTTAGATGAAACCTTTGCGCCTCCAATAATGGCAGTGACAGGGTGTTTGCCTGTTTTCAGAATTGTATTGATGGCATCCAATTCGTGGCTCATCAGGTAACCAAAACATTTTGCATTCGGAAAAAATTCTGCAAGTACAGCTGTGGACACATGTTTTCTGTGTGCTGTTCCAAATGCGTCATTGATATAAAAATCACCCATGGCTGCCAATCTTCTTGCTAATTCATAATCACCCGCAGCTTCCTCTTTGTTGAATCTTAGGTTTTCCAACATCAAAACTTCTCCGTATTTCAATTCTGCTGCTTTTTTTTGGGCGTCTTCATTCACAATTCCGTTGGCGACTTTTACATCTACACCCAATACTTCACTCACCTTGTAGGCGATATGTTTGAGAGAAAATTTATCTTCCACACCGTTTTTTGGTCGGCCCAAATGGGTCATCAAAATGACCGCACCACCATCTTTCAAAACTTTTCGAATACTTGGTTCTGAAGCCCTGATTCTGGTGTCGTCTGTTACTTTTAGATGTTCGTCCTGGGGTACATTAAAATCAACTCTTATTAAAACTTTCTTATTTTTGAAATCAAAATCATCTATGGTTTTCATAACATAAAATTCTCTGTGTTTTTAATGCACACAAAAATAAGCAATAAATTTTCATCAAAAATTTTTGTTTTGCACAATACCATTATCATCATATAATATTTTAAAAAATTTATAAAAAAAACAATGATGTATATATAGCACTGTTGATATGTGGATAAATAATAGGGAGATAATTTTATCAATGCGCCATTAACAAAATTGATTTTGTATTTTTGCTTTAAAATGAAATGCTTGGCTCATTATTAACATACTTTGTTAATTGTTGAAAGTTTTATTTTTTGATAAATTACCGGCAGGTTACTGACGATAAATCTGTGAATAAGAATTATGCCGAAATGAAAAGTTTTACTTGATTTTGATTGATTTTTTTATACAAAAACAGTTTGAATAAAAGCAAAATATTCTGTAACAATTCTGTTAAAATTAATGGACGATTTATTAACATTTTTTTAAATTCTGACAGGGTTGAATATAAATGAATTAGATTTTTTAATGAAATAAGGATGTTAATAAGTAAAAATATGAAAGTAGCAATAGGCTCGGATCATGCGGGATTTGAATACAAAGCAAAGATTATTGAATACTTGAAAGGCAAAGGGATTGAAGTTGAAGACTTCGGTGCTTTTTCTACAGATTCAGTAGATTATCCGGATTTTGCACATCCGGTTTCAGAATCAGTTGAGAACAAAAATGCAGATTACGGAATTTTACTCTGCGGTAGCGGGCAGGGTGTGAGCATGAGTGCCAACAAACACCAAGGAATTCGTTGTGCACTTTGTTGGAATTCCGATATTGCAAGACTTAGCAGGCAACACAACAACGCAAATATCATTGCATTTCCAGCCAGATTTGTGGCTTATGAATATGCCATAGAAATGATTGAAGTTTTTTTTAATACCCAATATGAAGGTGGAAGACATGAAAAAAGAGTGAATAAAATCTCTTGTTCCTGATTCCAATTTTTTTTTTATAACTATCTTCAATTTAGATTTTTGGTGTTTTCTTCATCACAAAACTTTCCCAAAACGATTTGAACCCAAAATTTGAAATATAGTAATTGTATTTAGGGATGATTCTCTTCAGTTCATAAATGATTTGTCTGAAAAGTTTTGCTTTTCTCAGCGAAGGGTCATGCTGAATCTGAGAAATCCCTGGCACACCTTTGATCAATGAAGGCAGTAAATTAAGTATCATCAAATCGTATTCCCACGGATGCTGCAATTCACAATCTATGGGCCTTTTTATGATGACTTTGTTGTTTACAAATGTTTTTGACAGAAATTTTTCAGCGGCATTTCTAGTCCAAACAGCAGCAATGGTGGTAATGGGAATACTTGTTCCACATACACCGATGAAATGATTTGTGTTCTTTACATCTTTTATTTTTATGTATCTCCTTCTGCTGTTGAGTTTGAGTACATCCCAACGGTATTTCTCTTCCAGTTCTTTGTATTGTGACAAACTCTCTTCAATAATTTGCTTCAGATTTTCGGGCAGAATCGCATCATCTTCAACAATAAATGCATAATCATAATCACTTTTCAAAAAGTTCTCCATGGTTTTGACATGACTAAGGTAGCAGCCGATTTCACCCGGAACCAAATTTCTATCATATTGGTTTCTCATTAAATATTCATCCCCTTTTAATTCTTTGGCGTCCACTGCCTGAATTCTTTCGTAATTCATTCCAGTTTTTTCAAATTCCACCTTCATCATTTGGAGCCGGTCTTTGGCCCTGTCCATATTGATTAGGTATGTTTGGTAGGTGTAATGATGCTGCATAAATAAAAGATAGAATGATTCAAAAATACATAAAAATTTATGTACATTCATTGATTCGCAATTATAGAAATCAATATTTACAAAAACCTATCAATTCTCTAAAAAAATAATTTTTTATGAAAATCATAAAATTTAGGGAGTGAATCCTGATGAAAGTTTAACTTTACAAACTGTTAATCATCAATATGTCCAAAAAAAAGTATTTTACTAAAAATAAAAGAAAAAGCCAAGGAAAGTTCAGTGGAAGTATCATTGATATTTTATTAAAAAATCCCAATAAGTCAATGAATTACAAACAAATCGCTGCGGCTCTAAAAATTGTGAAAAGCAATGATAAAGAAATACTGCTCAAGGATTTGACTGCTTTGGTTGTGGCAGAAAAAATACAGGAAAAAGAAAGAGGAAAATACTTAATCAACCGAGAAAAACACCATACAGAAGGCATTATTGACATCAGCCAAAGCGGAACTGCTTATGTTGCGGTTGAAGGTTTGGACGAAGACATAGTGATTGCAAGAAACAAAAGAAAAACCGCAATGCAGGGAGATTTGGTGCAGATTTATGTGTATCCCCATACCAAAAAAGGACAAAGAACAGAAGGTGAAGTCGTAAGGGTGCTCAAAAGATTTAAAAAACTTTTTACAGGTATTTTCGAAAAACAAAACAGTGGAAAATATGGTTTTGTAGTCACCGACCGAAGGGCAGTGCCAGTGGATTTTTACATACCAAAAGAAAAATTCAATGGTGCAGAAAACGGACAAAAAGTAGTGGTTCAACTCAGGGATTGGCCCGACGATGCTGATCATCCTTTTGGAGAAATCGTTGAGATTCTCGGTCACCCAGATTCTACTGATGCAGAAATGAATTCCATACTGATTGAATACAATCTTCCCCTCGACTTTCCACAAGAAGTCAAAGAAGAAGCAGAACAATTAAAAATAGAAATCAAAGCGGAGGAAATCAAAAAAAGACGCGACCTGCGCCAGGTGAATACCTTTACCATTGACCCCAAAGACGCCAAAGATTTTGATGATGCCTTGTCTTTGAGATTCCTTGAGAATGGTAATTATGAAGTGGGTATTCACATTGCTGATGTAACCCATTTCGTTCAACCCGGAACCTACTTGGATCAGGAAGCCTATCAGAGAGGAAATTCAATTTATCTTGTGGACAGAACCATCCCAATGCTACCGGAGAGATTGAGCAATTACGCTTGTTCACTTCGTCCGGACGAAGACAAATATACTTTTTCGGCGGTTTTTGAAATGGACAAAAACGCAAAAATCATCAATCAATGGTTTGGCAAAACGGTCATCTGTTCCAACCGGAGATTTACTTACGAAGATGCACAACAAATCATAGAATCAGGCAATGGAGATTTTAAAGATGAAATTCTCGCACTCAATGATTTGGCCAAAAAGTTGAGAAACAAAAGAATGGCCGACGGTGCGATTACTTTTGACAAAGTGGAAGTGAAATTTGAACTGGACGAACAATTGAATCCGATTGGAACTTATTTCAAGCTCATGAAGGATTCCAATCACTTGATTGAAGAATTCATGCTGCTTTGCAACCGAAAGGTTTCTGAATTTGTATCACTGAAGAAAGATGGAAAAATTTCGGGAAATACTTTTGTGTATAGAGTTCACGAAGATCCGGATATGGATAAATTACAGGATTTGAGATTGTTTATCAGCCAATTTGGCTACAATCTTGATTTGAGTAACCATAGAACCATCACCCGTTCAATGAACCAACTTTTGGCTGATGTCAAAGGGAAACCTGAAGAAAATTTGATTGAAACCCTTGCAGTTAGAACGATGAGCAAAGCCAAATATTCTACTGAAAACACGGTGGGTCATTACGGCTTGGCATTTAGGTATTATTCTCATTTCACTTCGCCCATACGCCGATATCCCGACATGATGGCGCATCGGTTACTGCAACATTATTTAGAAGGAAAAAAATCGCCGGTTGCTGCGCCCATTGAGGAAAAATGTTTGCACTGTTCAATGACCGAAAAACAGGCAACAGATGCAGAGAGAGATTCGGTGAAATTCATGCAGGTCAAATACATGGAACAATTCATCGGTGAAGAATTTTACGGATTCATCACCGGTGTTCAGGAATATGGAATTTTTGTGGAAATTCCCGAAACCCGTTGCGAAGGTTTGGTCAGACTGAGAAACATCACAGAAGACAGTTTTTATTTTGACCAGAAAAATTACTCGATTGTGGGCAGACGAACCGGAATCACCTATCAGCTGGGCGATAAGGTGATGGTGAAGGTCGCCAATGCTGATTTGAGAAATAAACAATTGGATTTTGAGTTGATAGGTTGATTTATATTTTTCGAATAATACTTATATTGCAGCTTCATGGATTTGGTTACTTCAGCCATCTTAATGGGATTTCTACTCAGTCTGATTCTGATTGGGCCGGTTTTCTTTTTGTTGCTTCAGACCAGCGTCAGCCGCGGATGGAAATCAGCCATCGTACTTGATTTGGGCGTGCTTACTGCAGATATCATTTGCATTTTGGTGGCTTATTACGGAAGTAAAGACCTGGCAGTTGCCATAGAAAACAACCCTTCTATCTATATTTTTGGAGGATTTTTCATTACGATTTACGGCATTCTCATGTACATTTCTAAGCCCAACCTGAAATTGAGGAACCTGAGCGACAGCGGAAAGAATTATTTTAGAACTTTTTTCAACGGTTTCTTTTTGAATATTCTAAATATAGGTGTGATTGTATTCTGGTTTTTCATCGTCAGCACTGTCATCATTCAATACCCCAAACCCGGTGACAGCCTGCTTTTTATGGGAATTGTACTCGCCACCTTTTTTGGACTGGATTTGATTAAAATCATACTCGCACAACAAGTCAAAGAAAAATTTACAATCAGAAGGATTTTTTATTTCAAGAAAACCATTGGATTTATACTGATTATTTTTGGCCTGATTGTCATCCTGAAAGGTTTTGGCGTTTTTTCTAATATTGATGAGCAAATTGAAGACAGAATACAGAAAGGGGTTTCACACGACAAACCCGATATATCCATTCTCAGTCCGTATTTTTATTGAGATACTTCTCTATGCGACTGATAATCAGCTCAGGACTGATGTTTTTAAAAAAATCCTTCTCCACCGACCGTGTGTTTTCCCTACCAAAAACAGAGACCGGCCGCTCTTCCATCGTTTCATCCTGAATCACATCAATGTATTGTTGTCCATAACCCAGAAAACCCATGAAAGGATGGGTATTTCCCCAAATGGAAATGGTCCTGGTACCAACCATCGAAGCCAAATGCATATTGGCCGAGTCCATTGAGACCATCAGTTTGAGACCAGACATGATTTCCAATTCTTTTTTCAAATTATATTTTCCGGCCACAGAAACGATATTGGGGTGAAGTTGTTCCCAATCTTTGAGCTGCTCATTTTCCTGTTTGCTTCCGAACAGATAAACCTTTGTGCCCTTTTCTGCTGTTTTCAGGGCGACAATTTTCATTTGTTCAAGCGGATAAGTCTTTCCTTCGTACAGGGCGAAAGGCGCAATCCCCACAGCGTTCTCCCTGACTGCATTGTTTTTTAGACGATTCGAAAGCCTTAATTCAAAACCGAGTTTTCTGAACACATCGGCATACCTCTCAGGCATGGGTCGGAGTTGTTTTCTGATTTTATTTTTCTGTCTTATCAGTGCTCTTCTCTCTTTCCTGCCTTTGTCTAAAACGGCCACCTTATTTGATTTCAAGAATTTTCTTATAATTTTTGTTCTCAACACATTGTGCAAATCTGCCACGGCTTCAAAATCTGTTTTGTTTAATTCTTTTGAGAGCCTATACAGACCGGAAAGTCCTTTGTAATCGTTCAAATCAACGCCAATGAAATTCAAACCCGGGATGGAATCAAACATGGGTGCAAATTGTCGTTGGGACACGAATACCAACTCAACACCCTTATTTTGCTGCAAAAATTCACGGACCACGGGAACACCCATGGCCACATCTCCCATCGAACTGAATCTAATCACCAGAATGCATTTTTTTTGTTTCATTTGACTTGTCCGGATTTAATAGATCGAGCCGTTATTTATTGATTTTTGACCTGAATGCGATGGCATAAAATTTAAATTGTTTGATCATCGCCAGAAGTCCGTTGGCACGGGTGGGCGATAAAAACTCCTGCAAACCTATTTTTTCTATGAAATCTGTATCCGAATTCAAAATATCTTCTGGAGTTTGATTGCTGTAAATTCTCACCAATAACGCCGCTAATCCTTTGGGCAATATGGCATCGCTGTCCGCTTTAAAAAACAATTTGTCTCCTTCCAACCAAGCATCCAACCATACTGTGGATTGGCAGCCTTTGATGATTTTTTCATCGGATTTATTTTCTGGTTTCAGACTTTCCAATTCTTTACCCAGTTCTATCAAATATTCGTAACGATCTTCCCAGTTTTCGAAGTATGAAAATTCGTCTATGATTTCGTTTTGAATTTCTTTTATTGTCATCAGACAAAGATAAAGATTTGACAAGTATATAATCTGAAGATTTGGGTTTAAATTTGCAATCCAATCTTGCCACAGCAATAAAAATACATCTATGAAAGTTTTATTATTGGACAGAAATCATCCACTGCTTGAAAATGGACTGAAATCAATTGGTTTTATAGTGGATGCCGATTATGATTCGCCCAAAGAAATTATTCTGAAATCAATTGAGCACTATGATGGCATCGTTATCCGAAGTAGATTCCCTCTGAATGCAGATTTTCTGTTTGCAGCAAAAAAACTGAAATTCATCTGCAGGATTGGTGCCGGATTGGAAAACATTGATTTGGAAACTGCCGAAGCACGAGGGATAAAAACCTTTCATGCGCCCGAAGGCAACCGTGATTCTGTTGCAGAGCATACCGTCGGAATGTTGTTGATGTTGCTTCATCGACTCAGAATCGCCGACAATGAAGTGCGCAATGGAATTTGGAGGAGAGAAGAAAACAGAGGCGATGAATTGATGGGAAAAACCGTTGGAATTGTTGGCTACGGCAATATGGGAAAAGCATTTGCAAAAAGATTAAAAGGTTTTGGGGTCGAAGTGATTTGTTACGATATTTTGGAAGGGAAAGGTGATGAAAATGCACGACAAACGGATTGGGATGAATTTTCAGAAATCGCCGAAGTAATTAGTCTCCATACACCACAAACACCCCTAACCTTGGGATTGGTCAATAAGTCTTGGATAGACTCTATGAAGCATCCATTTTATTTTATCAACACTGCCCGTGGGAAATCGGTGGTAACGGCCGATCTGGTTGATGCATTAAAATCGGGGAAAATCAAAGGCGCAGCATTGGATGTGCATGAATTTGAGAAATCCTCATTCGAAAATCCTGATTGCAGTAACTGGCCGGCTGATTTCCGTTATCTTGCTGCGTCCGATAAGGTCATTTTGACACCACACATTGCTGGTTGGACATTTCAAAGCAAAAGAAAACTGGCAGAAGTTATTTTGTCAAAGGTTGAAAATTGGAAAAAAATGCATAACATTGCAAAATAATTCGGGGATGTAGCTCAGTTGGCTAGAGCGCTTGCATGGCATGCAAGAGGTCGTGGGTTCGAGTCCCATCTTCTCCACACTTTTTCTCATAGATGGAAGTATTTTATGTTTACATATTATACTCAGCCCAGCTTGATCGTTATTATGTTGGTCATACCCATGATTTAGGCTCAAGACTTCTTAAACATTCTACTGCAAAGGGTCATTATACCAGCAAAGCGAGCGATTGGATTTTGAAATACACAGAAGAGTACCTTAGTCGTGGCGAAGCAATGCACCGTGAGCAAGAAATTAAATCCAAAAAAAGCAGGAAGTATATTGAGTATTTAATTGGTTCTCAATAGCTACATTGTTATAGAGCGTCCCGATGGATGTCGGGAAGGTCGTGGGTTCGAGTCCCATCTTCTCTATATAATGCGACTCTTATTTAATTTATAATTTCCAATAAGACTTAAAAAAAAACTACCACAATGGGTGGTAGTTTTTATAATTTTTTTGAAACATGAATCAATTTCCCGCTTCCTGCTCTGCTTCCGCTTTCATTTTCTCATTGGCGGTTATTACAAATTCTACCCTTCGGTTTTGGGCTCTACCTGCTTCTGTTGCGTTGTCAGCTCTCGGCTCCAACTTGCCACGGCCGATGTGAGAAAGCCTGGAAGATGCAATGCCTTGTGATTTGAGATAATCCACAACCGAGCCTGCTCTTTTTTCAGAAAGAGGTAGGTTGTATTCCTGTGAACCAATGCTGTCGGTATGACCAATAATCAGCAAATCTGTATCCGGATATTCATTAAAAATCGGAATAAGTTTTTGAAGATTGCTTTTTGCATCGGCGGTGAGGCTTGCCTTGTTGTATTCAAAGCGGACATTTGAGTTCTCATCAAGAATGACCTGAATACCCTCTGCGCTTCTGACCACTTCAGCACCCGGCAGCGTATTTTCTATCTGTTTGGCCTGTTTATCCATTTTGTGACCGATGATTCCCCCTGCGGCACCTCCGATGACTGCACCCGCAATGGCTCCTGCAGCCGCATTGTCCTTGCTGCCTACATTGTTACCGAGAACCCCGCCTATAATTGCACCTGCAGCTGCCCCGATTGCAACTCCTTTCTGAGTATTGTTTGCGTCACAACTGCTCAGTAAAAGCCCTGCAGTAACGAGAATAACACCTATTTTTGAGTTTAATTTTTTCATTATTTATTTTTTTATTGATTAATTCTTTGAGAATGAATAATTTATACCGATAATTTTCCCTTCAAAACTGATGTCTTGTCGCATGACCATGTAGGAACCGTCATTTGCAGTGATTTTCAATCGGTAACCATCCAGCACATTTTTGGGTTTTTCTCCGTCATAAATTCGTTTGAAGTTGAAATACACATTACCGCCCTCTTCACTGACAAACCATTTGATGTTGGTGGTACCGCCAGGGCAGTTGCCGGGGCCGTTCATGGTGTAATTGCCCGAATTGTTATTTTGAACCAAATGCCAATCACTGCCAATGTAGCATTTAGGATCCGCTTCATCAAAAACCTGTGCGTTTACATGGGCTTCGTCAATTCCGACAAATGAAACATTGGTGATTGTCCAGTCTCCCCGCATGTTTTTTTCATTGTCAACTACAACTTTAGAACCCGCACAAGATGTCAGAATAAGCATTGAAACGACACCTAGAAATAAGAATTTCTTCATAATATTTAAATTTTGATAATACAATCAACCAAAAAACATGCCCTTTAAATTTGATTTAAACGATTTTCTCAACAAAGTGATGTAATGGTTTGCCTTGTGCAAAGTTAGTAAAACCTGAACGGTTATTTTAATTTTTAGTGATTTTATAAATGACAGATGAATAATTTTTGTTAAAAACCGCTTTTAGATTAGAAATTAGCCCCACCATTATTGCTCTTACAAATCCGATGTTGGTTTTCATATATTTTTCTGACAAAAGACTCACATAAAAACTGTCCAAATACAAAGGATAGATTTTTTGAACTTCGAGTTCATGTTTGGATGCAAATTTTATAAAACTTGCAATGGAAAAATGACTGAGGTGTCTGGGAACATCCCAAGCCGCCCAGTATTTTTTATAGAACCGGGCATCAAATGAATGATGGTTAGGAACGGCAATAAGAATTTTTCCTTCTGGTTTTATTTTGGATTTCAACACTTCAATGAATTCTTCCAAATCTGGAACATGTTCCAATACATGCCAAAGTGTAATGTAATCAAAAGTTTGGTCAAGTTCTGTCAGCTTCAAATCACTTGCGCAGTTCTCTCCTATTTTTTTTTGAGTGAGTTTCAGAGCTTCAGGTTTGGGTTCAATGCCGTAAACATTTAGCCCTTTTTTTTGTGCATATTTTAAAAAATCACCTGTTCCGCATCCATAATCCAACAATGTTTTTTCGCCATTCTCATAACCCAGTTTTGAAAATTTATAAGCTATATTGTATTTTTTTGACCAATGATAAATTCTTTCAATCAAACTATTTTTTGCATCTGAGTGAGAAATATATTCCTCACTTTTGTAGTATTCCATCAGCCTATCAAGCGGAGCAGGATGGGTTTGTAGGTAATCCAATTCCGGATGTTTGTATAGGCTGAATTCTTCTCCCGACAGAAAATAGTCCTTTGTTTTTATGTATAAATTCGATTCAATCATCTCATAAACAATGTATTATCAAATTGTTCCCCGTGGAACAATTGTTTATCTGCCCAAATAAATCAACAAAATACTAATATCTGCAGGAGAAACTCCGCTGATTCTGGATGCTTGGGCAATGGTTTCGGGTTTTAATTTTGTCAGTTTTTGCCTTGCTTCTACAGTAATTGATTTCAGTCGCGAATAATCAAAGTTTGTTGGGATTTTAAGATTCTCGAGTCGCTTTAATTTATCGGCATTTTCTTTTTCTTTTTTTATGTATCCTTCATATTTGATATGGATTTCTGTTTGCTCTAACTCCTCTTCTCCAAGCTGATTTTCGGCAATGAACCGTTGGATTCGTTCGAATTTTTCAAAATCTTCCAGCTTAATTTCGGGCCTTTTCAGCACCACATCCATTTTGTAGCTTTGCTTCAATGGAGTGCCATTTCTTGCTTCAATCACCGGATTGATTTCCTCTGGATGCACTGAATTTTCTTTCAAAAAAGAAATTAGGCTTCTGGCTTTTTTGTATTTGTTTTCAATTTTTTTGAGTCTTTCTTCTGATGCCAACCCTACCGAATGTGAAAGTGCGGTTAGTCTTTCATCTGCATTGTCTTGTCTGAGCAGTATTCTGTACTCGGCCCTGGAGGTAAACATTCTATAGGGCTCTTCTGTCCCTTTGGTTATCAAATCATCGATGAGAACGCCTATGTAGGCCTCGTTTCTTTTTAGCACAAATGGAGGTTTTTCGTTAATTTTCAAGTGTGCGTTCATGCCTGCGATCAGTCCTTGGCAGGCGGCTTCTTCATAACCGGTTGTGCCGTTGATTTGTCCTGCGAAATATAGATTTTCAATTGGTTTTGTTTCTAGCGTATGTTTGATTTGCGTTGGGGGAAAATAGTCGTATTCAATAGCGTAGCCAGGTCTAAAAAATTTCACTTTCTCAAAACCGGGTACTGACCTCAATGCTTTTGCTTGTATGTCTTCTGGCAGAGAGGTAGAGAATCCGTTTACATAATATTCAATAGTGTTCCAGCCCTCTGGTTCTGCAAATATTTGGTGTCTTGTACGGCTTTCAAATCGATTGATTTTATCTTCTATGGACGGACAATACCTGGGTCCGGTACTCTTGATAGCCCCGTTGAACATGGGAGAACGGTCGAATCCTTCTCTGAGCAATTCATGCACCATAGGATTGGTATAGGTAATCCAGCAACTTCTTTGTTTTTTGAGTGTCTGGGTATCGGTAAATGAAAATTTCTGTGGGAATTCATCTCCGCCCTGTTCTTCCATTTTAGAAAAATCAAGCGATCTTCCGTCCACTCTCGGTGGAGTTCCTGTTTTCATTCTACCCGATTCAAATCCCAATTCAACGAGTTGTTCTGTGATGCCTGTGGCTGCTTTTTCTCCCATTCTTCCACCGCCGAAATTCTTTTCACCTATGTGAATCAGTCCGTTCAAAAANGTGCCATTGGTCAGTATGACTGCTTTTGATTTGATGTTGAATCCCATTCCTGTTTTTACGCCGCAAACTTTGTTATTTTCTACCAAAAGTCCGTTGACCATGTCTTGAAAAAAATCCACTTTTGGATTGGCTTCCAAGGTGAGACGCCATTCTTCTGCAAATCTCATCCTGTCTGACTGTGCCCTTGGACTCCACATGGCGGGGCCTTTTGAGCGGTTCAGCATCCTGAATTGTATCATTGTTTTGTCGGTGATGATGCCCGACATCCCGCCCAAGGCATCTATTTCTCTCACGATTTGTCCTTTGGCAATCCCGCCCATGGCTGGGTTGCAGGACATTTGTGCTATGGCCTGCAGGTTCATTGTAATCAGCAGGGTGTTGGAGCCCATCTTTGCAGCTGCAGAAGCTGCTTCTGCCCCCGCATGGCCGCCTCCCACCACAATTATGTCATAATCATTTAAAAACATTGTTTCTTGTTATTTTTGAATGTTCCACGTGGAACATTTAGTAATTTTCATCCAGACAAGCTAGATGTTTGTCTTCTGCTTGTCTCATTTGTTGGACTTCTGCCTCATTTTTGTCTTTGTAATTCATAAAGTGAAGTATGCCGTGAATCATAACTCTTGCGAGTTCTTTTTCGAAACTCACCAAATTTTCAGTTGCATTCTCTCTGACCCGGTCAATGCTGATATAAATATCGCCCGAAAGTTTGTTTCCTTTGGAATACTGAAACCCAATGACATCTGTGTAATAATCATGCTGTAGATATTCAATGTTGATTTGAAGGAGTTGATCATCGCTACAAAAAATATAGTTGATTTTGTCTGTTTCAAAACCCTCTTTCCTTGTGGCTGATTCTATCCACTCCTTCCAACTTTCAATGGCTTCGGTTTCAAAATTGGTTTCACTGAAAAACATTATCATTTTGCAAATTTAAAACCAAAATCCGAGAGATACATTGAAGATTCCCTTTTTTGTATTTGGTGAATAAATCCACAAACCGTTAATTGGCCCCAACGGGCTGTCATATCCATAGCCAATCCCAAAGCCAGAGTAATGGTATTTCAAAAATTTCCAATCTTCAATTTGATTGGAAATGTTGGCGAAGTTGGAGACAAAGGAGAAATAGTGATTTTTTAAAACCTTTGCCTGAAGTCTTCCACCAATAATCAGCACATTGTTGCCACCAATGGTGAAGAAAGGCAAACCGTAAAAGCGGGAGTAATTCATGAACTCTTGTTCAACATATCCACCAAGTGCAAAACTTTGTGCCAATTTGGGTTGACTGCTGAAAAATGTGCCAAACTTCCCGAATGCCTTGATACCTAACCAGTTGTTAAGTGATTTGTTGGCATCCAATGAAACTGAAAAAACGGGGGATTCTTCAAAATCATCGGTGTTAGATTTGAGTATGTATTTGAATAGCCCATTTAGTTTCAAACCATTCATTGGAAAATTTGGGTTGTCGAGATTGTCAATTTTTAAAAATCCGTATAGGCTTAAAAAATAACTGTTTTCGATGACCCGTAGCGGATTGTTAATGGGCAGATTATCGGTTTTAACGCTCAGATACTGATGCTCAATTCCTCCGCCCAATGCGTATTTGTCATAGAGTGTGGATTGTAGGTAAAATTTATTAAGAAATTCACTGAAATTGTAGTTATAAGCCACACCTTGGGCGTCTTCGTCAAAATTGGAAGCACTGATTTTTGAATCAAATCTTTTGTAATTTGAATTGAATCCAAAGCTGGGATAAATACCATTGTCAACAAAATAATTCAGTTGGTAACGCGGAAAATCACCTAAAATGAAGTCAGCAGAAAACACAGAATTGTCAAAAATCACATGACGGCTGCTGTAGTTGAGCAACAAACCGGTTTTGAACAAATCGTCGTAATGAAGTCCGAATTTTATCGACTGACGATTGGGGTTCTCTTCCACGAAAATCGACAGCGTTTTGTGTCCCGCTTCGTTGTCGAGCAAACGGTAATAAACCTTGTTGAAGTTGCCTGAAGAATACAATGATTTGATGCCGTCGCGAATGTTTTTGTATGATGCCAGTTGCGGTGGTATGATGCCGAGTTTTCCTTTGACATAAGACCGACTGAAAGTTTCCAATCCCTTGATTTTCACATCGGTGAGTAGCACAAATTCAAATTCGTCTTGTGAATGGTGTTTGATTTTGGGATTTCCTTGTGCAGCCGCAATTTTTTTCAATTCGTCAAGCTTGAGTTCTGCAGCTTCCACGCCTGAGTTGATGATTTCTGTTTTACTATCAAAACTCGTTACTGTAAAGCCTTTCAAATCGGGTTTGATACTCAGATCAACCAGTTTGCTTTGCACCACCGATTTTTCGGCTATATTGTAAGTGATGATTTGCTCGATTACTTTGGTAGCTGAATTAAGTTCTGCATCTTCGAGCAGACCTTCTTGAAGGTCTATACCAATGATGAAATCAGCACCTAAATCCAGTACTTCACGCACTGGATAATTGTTTCTCACCCCACCGTCAATATAGAGTTCGTTGTCAATCCTGACCGGCTCCAATAGAGTGGGATAAGCACCACTGGCCTGTACGACTTGGGGCAGGTAACCGCTGTGAAACACCACCGATTCGCCATTGCTGAGTTTGGTGGCAACACATACAAAAGGAATAGGCAGTTCATTAAAATTTTCGATGTCGTGCACATGTCTGAACAGATAAGTCAGTTCATCGGCTGTACCTTGACCGCTTGACAATGCATTTGGAAACCTTAATTTGAAATCGTCAAATGGTAATTCAAGTAGGTATTTTTCGCGGTAGGTTTTGTCAAAAAAAGGAAGCTCTCTTCTTGATTTTTCGTTCATAATCATACTGCTCAAATCAAGCGAATACATGATTTCTTCTAGTTCGTCTGGCGAATAGCCAGAAGCGTAGAGCGCTCCTACAATGGCACCTATGCTCGTCCCGCCGATATAATCGATTTTTACACCCGCTTCTTCAATTACTTTGAGAGCACCGATATGGGCATAGCCTTTTGCACC